>Ga0209591_10004593_pt1 | contig 15593 bp, 13 predicted proteins | sample MAT01_FD_187207 | JGI IMG/M metagenome (GOLD analysis project Ga0209591, IMG submission 187207) | Freshwater microbial communities from Lake Fryxell liftoff mats and glacier meltwater in Antarctica - MAT-01 (SPAdes) (version 2) | ecosystem: Environmental > Aquatic > Freshwater > Ice > Liftoff... | reverse complement strand
CCACCGAGATTTTGGATGCAGAGATTGCGATTCGGTTCGGCCAGGAGGTAAGCATCAACTATGGGTACTAAAGGTGCTCCTTGACCCCCCGCTGCAATGTCTGCCGATCGAAAGTTGCTCACAGTTGTGATCCCTGTCAATGCAGCAATCAGCGCGCCCCGCCCTAGTTGCAAGCTGTAACCCATTTCTGAACCCAGAATCGGCGAGTCAGCAGAAAATCTCCCAATCTCCCCATCTCCCTTCCGGGCCGGTCGGTGGTAGACAGTTTGCCCGTGAGACCCGATCAATTCGGCAATATCATATTTTGCTTGAATTGTCAAGGCAGCCATCGCAAATTCTTTGGCGATCGCGTCATCCAATTCTGCCAGCTCTGCCATTGACAAAGCTGACCCGCCACAAACAGAGAGAATTTGCGATCGCAAGTTAGGAGGATAAGCAAAAGTGCGACCTGCTACCAACTCAATTTTCAAGTCAGTTTGGGAACCGACCACATCCACCAAAGCAGCATCAATGCCATCCACTGAAGTGCCGCTGATCAAACCGATAACGCGAGTCATGCGATTTTAGATTTTAGATTTTAGAGTGTCAGATTCGATCGGTCGATTTTAGATTTTAGACTTTTCAGGTGTTGGTTCTTAGTCAGCTCCGCACCTTCAGGTCGGAGTAATGTCACTTGAGGTCGAGCGTCACAATCACCACAGTAATATTGTCACGGCCGCCCTTCTCCTTAGCTGCTTCAATCAAAGCAGTTGCAGCCCCCTCGCAGGCGCGAATTGACTTCAGAGGCCCAGCAATCAGAGGATCGGAAAGTTCCTCAGTCAAACCGTCGCTACACAGCAGCAAGCGATCCCCAGGCTTTACGTCTACCGGCAGAATATCTATTTCACGCAAATCCTCCCGGCCCAAGCACTGGGACAAAACGTGACGCCAAGGATGATTTCGAGCCTGTTCAGCAGTCAGAGCCTTTCTTTGTACAGCCTGAGCCACCCAAGTTTGGTCTTCAGTAATCTGATCCAAGTGAGAGCCATGCAGTCGGTACAAGCGAGAGTCACCGACATTAGCACACCAAGGCCGCCCCTCATCCCTAAACACTACGACCACCGCAGTAGTCCCCATATCTGACCGTTCGGGATGGTTGAACTGATCTGTCAAAATTGCTTGATTGGCAATTAACAGAGCCTGTTCCAACAACAGGGGAGAATCCTCTGGGCTTTCCCAATGTTCGACCAGATAAGATTGAATCGCCTCAGTAGCAATCCGGCTGGCTTCTTGACCTCCTGCGTGTCCTCCCATCCCGTCGGCCACTATAAAAAATCGCCCATCCGAGTCGATGTAGTACGAATCCTGATTTACGGAACGAACTAACCCTGTGTCTGTCTTACCTGCGAAAGAGCGTTTCATAAATTGGGTGATTGGACTCATCGAACTTGCACGGTAGATACAACTCGCGCAACTTTTATGCCCACAACTCTGACTGTGAAAGGGACTTGAAATTTTTTCTCTTCCCCATATCCGATCGCGAGTTGCGCGAAAAATTGCACTTCCTTAATCTTTAATTGTAGATCCTCCGATGCCACTCCTCTCTTAAAATTTAAGTTGAGAATTGTGGCTGGCAAAATCTCGCTATAGCGGTTCTCAAGAAAGTGAGGTATGCCCCATGCCCCATGCCCTATGCCCTATGCCCTATGCCCTATGCCCTATGCCCTATGCCCATGCCCTATAACACCTCATGTTACTGAGAAAGGCTAGATATTAGACATCTCCCATAATTCTTGTGGAACAGGCATCCCAACGACTGCGTTTATCCTGAGCCCTTCGGCTACGCTCAGGGTAAACGCAGCCGTTGGGCAGGACACCGCCTGCCTGTTCAAAACCTGCTTTTTACCAGATGTCTATATTGCTTAAGACATTCTATCCAAGCGATCGATTCGCTTAAACAAGCGTAGCAGCACAAAGCCTGTCACCACAGCTAGCAAAGCCACAACGACAGCGGGCCATACTTGATTGCTGACAAACAAGATTGTCGCCGACAAAGTAAAAGCACTCATCATCAAAGTATAATTTGTTCCCATTTGAACACTGCTAATGCGGCGGAGCAAACGGTCTGTTTCGGCAGAACGGACGCGAATCCGCAAATCTCCCTGTTCAAGTTTGTCAAGAGTTTCCTCAATCCGGCGGGGTAAACTCAAGGCTGTTGAACTCACCTGAGCCGCCTGACGGCCGAGTTCATTAAAAATGCTGCTAGTAGTTGAATCAGACCCATTTCCATTAGTCATAAGCTGCATGGCAAAAGGCTGTGCCACCTCCATAAAGTTAAACTCTGGATCTAAACCGCGACCGACCCCTTCAATCGTCGAAAAAGCTCGCATTACAAAGGTAAAGGTAGCTGGGAAGCGAAAAGGTTGGTCGTAGGCAATATCGTAAAGGTCGTCTGTAATGGCGCTGACCGACTGATTTTCAAAAGGCTTGTCCATGAAGTTATCCAGCATATACTGGATCGATCGGCGCACCGGACTCATATCACCCGTAGGCACCAAAGCCCCCAAATTAATCAAAGAATCCATAATTCGTTGACCATCTTTGGAAGCAATACCATAGAGTGTCTCCATCAGTCCTTCGCGCACGTTCGCCTGAATTTGCCCCATCATGCCGAAATCGTAAAAAATCAGGTCTCCCTCAGCACTAACAGCGATATTGCCGGGGTGAGGGTCAGCATGGAAAAAGCCGTCGTTGAGCAACTGCCGCAAATAAGCTTCAGCTCCCTTTTGGGCGATCGACTTGCGATCGATTCCAGCAGCCTCCAAAGCCTCATAATGACTGATTTTAATCCCCGGCAGATACTCCAAAGTTAACACTCGCGGAGCCGCGTACCGCCAATAAACCCGTGGCACCCGCACCCAGTCGCAGTTACTAAAATTACGACGAAAAGTATCAGCATTCTTGCCTTCATTGAGATAATCAATTTCCAGCCACAGAATCCGACAGCACTCTTCATAAATCCCCAGCCAATCTCGGCCGCGGCCCCATTTAGGATGATTTTGAAAATAGCGGGCAATTCCCTTGAGAATTTGCAAATCTATTTCAAACAACTTCCGCAGTCCAGGTCGCTGCACCTTCACCACCACTTCTGGGCCTGAGTGGAGTTGAGCCTTGTGTACCTGCCCCAAACTCGCAGCAGCCAGAGGCACCGGGTCAAAACTCTGGTAGAGTTCGTGAACCGTCTTGCCCAAATCCTGCTTAACAATTGCCTCTAACTGCTCGTAGCTGAAAGCAGGCACCCTATCTTGCAGCTTAGAAAGTTCCTCGACATATTCTGCCGGGAACAAATCGGCGCGGGTCGAAAATAACTGACCTACCTTAATAAAAGTCGGACCCAAATCCAAGAGAGTTTCTCGAACCCAGATAGCCTGAAAACGCCGTCTGGAAACTTTCTTTTCTTCAGTAACACCTTTCCAGTAGCTCCAATCTTTGCTGTCGAGCCACAGCGAAGCCAGCCAGAGCAATACAAAGGCCCAAATGTCGAAGAATCGTCGCTGCCGGGAGTATTTTTCGCGGTTCCAGCGATAGGCTTTACTGCCGTAGGATTTACCAGCGGTTTTTGGCAGAACGCCATCGTCGGTAGGCTTTGCGTATCGCTTGCGATTAACAGAGTCATCAAGGAGAGCAGACACTTGGGTTCCTAAATTGCTTATTTTATGTCGTTGCTGTGATTAGAAGTAAGAGCGCATCGCTTTGCGCTCCTATGGTAAATTTTTGTCAGCGCCTGCTTATGGCAAACTGCTGCGGTAGCGCTGCAATTCCGATCGCACCAGAGCAACTTCAGCACGTAACTCATCAATAGTCACTTGCAAGTCTGCTGGTTGGATATTTTGAATATTTGTAGTTGCAGTGCCAGTTCGGGCTTGCATTGCCGAATCCGCTGCTCGATTAGCTCGTTCCACGACTCTATCGGTAAACTGTCGCAGTCGCTCTCTTTGTTCGGCATCAAATTTGCCAAGTTCAGAGAAAGCGTTAGTAGCTGCACTTTCCAAGTGTTCGTATACTGCTTCTGCAAGTGCTCTGCCTATGAAAAAGGCATGAACTGGGGGTTTACTCATAAAAAACTCCGGTAAGTGTGGAAATTTTGTATTTTTAGACAATTGTTGACTAATCTGGGCGCTGAAACGACTGAGATTCCAAGTATCACTTGAGAACTCGGAAACCATCGGTCAATCTTGAGGAAACAAGGCTTCTTGCTCAGGCGTTGGATAGAATCGCTACTTAAAAGCTCTCTGTGTCATATAACTTCACATTATAGCTCATTGCGGGATGCTTTCAACTCAAAAACTGTTCTAGGCTCTCAAATAATCGCAGTCAACAGTCAACAGTCAATCGATTTTAGATTTGAGATTTGAGATTTGAGATTGACCCCACGGATCAATGCGGGGGCTTGAGGATTTGAGATTTGAGATTTTGGATTGATTCCACGGATCAATCCGGGGGCTTGTACCATCAAGAAATTCTTGGTCAACAGTCAACAGACAACTGACTAATTTGTAGCAGGTTCTGGGAAAGGCACCGTGGGTTCTGCAACTGTCGGCGGAGAGTCAGGTACGATCGGACTATCGGAATTCCTGTCACTACGGCTCGGTATTGGGGCGATGGGCGATCGATCCGGTAGCGTTACTGGAGAAGGCTCAGGCTCAGGCGGTGAGAATGTTTCAGCACTCTTCGCCAATGGCGGGGCGGGTGGTGGGGAGGATTTGCGGGGCGGTTCGGGTGGCAGGGGTTCAACTTCCGGTACCGGTGCTGGGGCGATTGGAGGTGATGGAGCGATTTTGGTTTGAGGCTCTGGGGTGGGAGTTTCTGAAGGCTCAGGTTGAGGCTCTGGGGTGGGAGTTTCTGAAGGCTCAGGTTGAGGCTCTGGGGTGGGAGTTTCTGGGCTTGGAGATGGAGAAGGTTCGGAGTTAACTGCTGGGGAGTTGGTGGGTTGAGGAATGCTGCTGTCTAAGCTGGATTTGGGAAGATTGTCAAGTTCGCTCGGAGGAACTGGGCTACTTTCGACTGACGGCTGTCCAAACATCGGCCCAGACAAATCGCGGGATTTGAGTAAATCTTCTAGAGATGGGAATGATTGAGTTTTGGGATTATTGCTGCTGAGGTTGGTGCTGTTGTAGCGCGATGCTAGGTCAAAACCCATCCAGCCTGCAATTACAGAGGTAGCAACAAAGGTCAGCAGAGTCAACTGTGGAGGCGGAGGTGCGGGCAAACGCATAGTTTGTTTGGCTTTTCTTGCTGGTAATTGCTCTGTTTCTTGCAACCGGGCGAGCCAATTTTCGACTGTTTGGGGGCGTTTGTCGGGTTCGGTTTCGAGTCCCCGAAGGATAGCTTGCTCAATTCCGGGGCTGAGGTTGGGCTGCCATTGTCGCAAGTCTTGGAGGGGAATGCGATCGCGCAGGGGTGCTGCTATAGGTGCTTGGCCTGATAGTAGGTAGTATAGTGTCGCTGCGATCGAGTAAACATCTGTGGCGGGTGTACATTTACCGTCATAGAGGTATTGTTCGATCGGCGCGTATCCTGGAGAAAGCAAGTTAGTGTGGGTTTGTTTAGTACCAGCGGTAAAGTCCCGTGCTATGCCGAAATCGCTCAGCATTACGATGTGAGTGTCGGATCGCCGGATCATATTTTCTGGTTTGATATCTCGGTGCAGCAAGCCGCTTTGGTGAACTGTGCTGACGGCTGAGGCTATTTGCCGAATGTAGTGTAGGGCTTGGGCTTCAGGCAGTGGCTGGCCTGTGGCGACGATTTTTGCCAGAGTTTCGCCCGGAATGTAGTCCATTACGATAAAGGACTGTCCGGCTTCTGTAAAAAAGTCGATGACTCTGACTATGTTGGAATGTTGGCAGCGAGACAGCCGTTGGGCTTCGGCGATAAATTGCTCCTGAAATTGGGCAGATTCTGGGTGTTGGCGTAGATTTTCGTTGAGGGTTTTGAGTACGACGGTTTGGTTGAGATGGGAGTGAGTAGCTCGGTAAGTGATGCCGAACCCTCCTATGCCTAAAGTCGCGTTAATTGTGTATTTGCCCTCTTGGAGGGCTGTTGTTGGCGCTAAGTTCATCTTTAGTTGATGCCGTGTCCCAACCTATGCTATCGCCTTTGGGTGATTAAAGCAGAGTTGGGGCGATCGGTTCGATCGCTGCTTTTTGCTTTTGCTCTGCTGTGTCTTTTGAGAAAGGCGATCGCTTGATTGGAATGTTCCACTAATTTTATCCGTAGCAAGCGTCTTAAAACTTAACACAAAAATTTTCCAATAAAAATCCCGCTCTTGTGGAACGGGAAAGCCATCAGGGTGCATCTATATCCATGACTATAACCTATGAGGGGTATAACCCCTCATAGGTTTAGCAAATCTTTACAATTAACCGATTTTTGTAAAGATTTAGGTTATAGCTTGACTTTCGACACAAAATATGTTTAAAAAAAGAGGATTTTGAGCTTGGGGTTAAGTGCGATCGAGATAGTTAATCAACAGGATGATAAATTTGGTATAACTAAAGTATAACTATTTGAGGAATCTAGTTTTGAAAACTGCTATTTCTCTTCCAGACCCAATTTTTGAAGAAGCTGAGGTACTTGCTCAAAAGTTGGGAATATCTCGGAGCGAACTATATACCGAAGCTTTGAAAGTATATTTACGGCGATATAACCGAGAGCGAATTTTATCGAAACTGAACGAGGTGTATTCTCAAGAATCTTCAGATTTAGATACCGTGATGACAACAATGCAATTGCTCTCTCTTCCACAGGAGGATTGGTAGTGTATCGTGGTGAAATTTGGTGGGCACAACTCCCCGATCCAGTAGGTTCAGAACCTGGTTATCGTAGACCTGTGCTAATTGTTCAAGATGATACATTCACACAAAGTCGGATTAGGACGGTGATTGTTGTCATTATCACTTCCAATGTTGAACTTGCAAACGCTCCTGGAAATGTTTTGTTACCCAGTGACGCGACGGGTTTATCAAGAGATTCCGTTGTAAATGTCTCCCAGGTATTGACTGTGGATAAAGCATTTTTGACTGAGCGTATTGGTTCATTACCAGTGAGCTTGCAAGAAGAAGTGGATGATGGTTTACGTGTAGTTCTGTACCTTTAATGACGCAGGATTGCGCGCACGTTTAATCACCCTCACCTACTTACCATGGTTCGGCAAATGGTGCAACAAATACCAGAACACAGCGACATTGGTAATAAATACCCCTAACTTAAGTACAGTGACACCCCGAATTAATTCAAATATTTCCGGCGGGATACTGATACCAACCAGCACTAAAACTAAGATTGTTGCCCAGCCTTTTTCGTACCACAAGCCAACAGCTTCAACAGCAGTAAGCGCCGCATAAAGTCCGGCCGCTAGCCCGCTAAAGAGTAATGTTTTAGGTTTGAGAATGAGAATTTTATCTAATAAAAATTCAATAATTTTTAACTTAGTTTCCAATAAATACGAATCAGAAAAATCTTCCAAAAATTGATGATTTTTCATGGTAAAAAGTAAAGCAATCGAAGTCACAGTCAACAGGGAAGCAACAAAACTTTTGTAAACTACGATTGCGATTAAACCAGGAGCTCGCTGTTTTTTCATCTTGATTTTCAGAATATAAATAACTTGCGATCGGCTTTTATGGCTAGTAATTATATACAGTTTACAATATCAAGAATTCGGAAATATTGCCAGCTATTTTGATTTAGGATAATGTTGTGCTAAAAAAGCAATAGCAGAAGTGCGATCGCCCAAATTCCCATCCAAAGTCGCCGCCAACAAATCATCCAACATTAGTTTAAACTCAGGCGAGGGCTTGTAACCCAAAGCCTTCAAATCGTTACCATTCAAAGGCGGAGTAACATTCACCCACTTGGTGAAAAACTCCCAAATTTGGTGGCGAACACTTCGGGGACTTTGGAGGGCGATCGCAATTAACATCGGCAACTCATAATTCCTCAACAATAACACCAATTGACTCGGTAACTCGCACTTCGGCAAACGCTCTAACAGCTCATGATATCGAGCTGACAACTCTTGCAGTCGCCTGATACTGTCAGTCGGCAATTGAAGATTTGCAGCCACTTTTCCCCGATATTCCGGCGCTAAATAAGCGATTAAAACTTCCAGTCGCATCTGCCAATCAGGAATATTGATAATGGGGAATTGGGCATTGGGCATTGGGGATTGGGAATTAGGAATAGTTGCCTCTTTCAACATCAATCCGTTACATCCGTTAAATCCGTTACGAAATCCGTTGCCGAACTTCCTTCCTTGCAAAAAACGTTCCAGCAGATGCAATTGATGCCACAGGGGTTTGTCCAACTCCAAAGTAGGATGAATACAGCGCAACGCCTGCAAATTTCCCAACATTTCCAAAGCAACTTTCCAGTAAGGAGCTTGTAAAATGTATTTCAATTCACTTTTCAGCCGAGTTTCCAAAGCCGGAGCACGGCCGTTTTCCTCCTGAATGCGGTAATAAATCCCGCTTTCGACAGCATGGCGGATATATCCTTCAGTCTGTGGCTCAATTGCAAATCCCAGCCGCACCGCAAACCGCACTGCTCGATAAATTCTTGTCGGATCTTCAATAAAACTATTGGCGTGTAAAACTCGAATTTGCCGCGCTTCCAAGTCTAACAAACCGCCAAAAAAATCTAATAATTCGCCCGATCGCGGAACACCCAATCGCACCGCTAGGGCGTTAATGGTAAAATCTCTGCGGTACAAATCTTGGCGAATCGAACTCGCTTCAACTTCAGGATTCGCAGCCGGATAAGGATAAAATTCAGTACGAGCAGTCGCGATATCGAGCCACAGGGAGCCGAAAGGAGAATCTTTGTTCCAGAAAAGGGCTGCGGTTTGAAACTGACCGTGAACGTCTAAACGCGCTTTGGGGTATAGTTTTTGTAGTTCGGAGGCTAACTCTACACCCGCACCGGAATTTCCCGATCGACAATCCCCATCTACAACCAAGTCAATATCAGCTAGCACCAGTGTATCATTGGTCGCTAACAGTAAATCTCGGACGGCTCCACCGACAATATACAGTTGCCAGCCGCGTTGTTGTGCTATATTGGCCGCGATCGACAATAATTGCCATAATTCAGCACTAATGCCCGATCGCAACAACTGCTCAACCGATTCAGGCTGATGAGAATAGGACAATTCTGCATTATTTCCGGTGTCCCGTGCTTTTTGTTGGTGCAATTCTCGCAACACATCAGTGCGAGTCACAATTCCCACCAGTAAGCCATTTTCCAACACCGGCAAACGCCCGATATCGTAAGTCACCATTAAAGATTCAATTTCCGGTAACAAAGTATCAGGGGCGATGGTTTTGAGTTGCGGAGTCATGTAACCCTTGACAGGAGCGTGACTGAAGCCGTGGTGGAGGGCAATATCAATGTCGCGCCGCGAGATAATTCCCGCCAGTCGATCGCCCGTATCGACCACACAAAGCCCCGAATGTCCGTAACGTAGGAGTATACGATGAGCCTCACCCACGGAAGTTTCTGGGCGAATACTCCGCACTGGAGAGGACATTAATTCACGGGCTGTGAGGGGGTGGGGAATTTGAGCTTTGAGGCTGTCCGCTAACTGATTTAAAGTCAGCAAGGGGTCAACATCTCGCAGTGCGAGGGAGGCGGCGCTGGCGTGCCCTCCGCCGCCGAGGGGTTTGAATAATGTGCTGAGGTTTGTGTTTTCGATGCGCGATCGACCGATAATAGTTAATCGATTGGAAATTGGCGCTTTGGGCTCGATCGCACCACTGTTGTGTTTTTCACCAAATTTATAAACATTTCCTAACAGCAGAGCATCGGTTTCAGTCAAATCCAGCAAGCGAGAAGCCAGTGCAGAAAGTCCTGGGACATAGGCATCAGTTGTGAGTAATACCGAAGCTACACTGTTACCGTGCACCGTTTCCGATCGCAAATTATTCAAAGCTTCTTTGAGCAAATCCTGCAATTGAGCCGACAAACCAGGTTCTACATATTCAGCGATTACCCGCAAACTCGCTCCCTGTTGCATCAACCACGCCAAAGCCATCGCATCTCGTGCAGTTGCGCCCTCAAAGGTGAGGGAACCAGTATCGACATGGATACCGAGGGCCATGACAGTTGCTTCTGAAGGCTGAAGGCGCAATGGTGGAGAGCTTTTTTCCCTGAGCTTTTCGACTATTAAAGTAGTTGTGGCCCCGACTGCTTCGATTTGGGTGACGGTGGCCCGGATGTCTGAATTGGCTTCTAAATGGTGATCAAAAACCGCAATTTCGTTGAGGTGTGGTAAATCCAGCCACTCAGCGGCTTTTCCTAAGCGATCGCGCGTGCTAGCATCAAGAATGGCGATCGATCGAATTTGCTGCGGATTGACCGATCGACGTTCGATTAACGGGTACTCATCGCGGTGTAGCGCCAAAAAATCCCGCACCGTTGGGTGACACCCACCAGTCAGCACAATCCTGGTACCAGGGCGCAGCACGCAAAGTCCCACCGCCGCTCCCAAGGTGTCAAAATCTGCTGTTGTGTGGCACAAAACTAAGTCCATAAAAAATCCCGCATCTTTAAACCAGACAGTCGCAAGTTCTCACCCACTGCAAGCGAACGATCCGATCGCACTATAACCCAAGCTTCGTCAAGTATTGATTCTAGTTTCAACCGCAGGAGCCAACAATGGTAAAATTTAGATAAATCTCAAGAGCTGCTGACTGCTGTTCGCGCAACTGAGAATTTGTACGGGCCAGTCGAATTTTATCAACCGACAATTTCCCGATCGATCGTCGCGAGACTTTCAAAAACTGTAATCTGGGATGTTTCACCAGGTTGCGAGAAACTATTTCTAATCTACGCACGGCTATATCAAAAGGAGAAAAGATGTTATCAATTCTGTTTCAAGTGGTTTTACTGAGTCTGGTACTGCTGTCGTTTGTGATGGTAGTTGGCGTTCCAGTTGCTTATGCTTCTCCCCAAAATTGGAATCAGTCTAAAACACTGATTTTCGCAGGTTCAGGTCTCTGGTTTTTGCTGGTCATTGCCGTCGGTGTTTTAAACTTTTTGGTGGTTTAAAATTCGGTAATATTCAAGGCAAAATAGTTGTGGGTTTTGAATTTTGACTTAAATTTATGCTATAATTTAGTAGTCTTAAGTTTCGATTGAGTTATTAATTGAATTTATTTTTCAATAGATTAATTCAGTGCCAAAATTTAAAACTCACAACTCACTCATCACTAAAACCTGAAAAAATCCAAAATAAAACATAAAGTAAAGAGTTTTGTCAAATATAGCAGTCCTAAATCATTTGTGAATTTCTTACTCCCTCCCCTTACTAAGGGGAGGGTTGGGGTGGGGTAAAAAGATTTACGACTCATTTAGGATTGCTATATCTACTTTGTAACTACTTAAAGCTCGGCATTCTGAATTCAGAATTATTTTTTTGTATAGTGGTTTTCAAGCAACTGAGATAAGTTAGCTAGTAATTCCCAATTCCCAATTACCAATTACCAAAGTAAAACATTATGGCAGTTTTCGAGGGGACTTTTACTCAGACAGAATCTTTGCGGTTTGCGATTGTCATCGGTCGTTTTAACGATATGGTGGTCAACAAACTTTTGGAGGGCTGTCAAGATTGTTTGAAACGCCACGGGGTTGATATCAATCCTCATGGTAATCAGGTTGATTTTTATTGGGTTCCAGGATGTTTTGAGATTCCTGTGATTGCTCGTCAAGCTGCTTTTTCTCGTCGCTACGATGTAGTGATTTGTCTGGGTGCGGTAATTCGCGGCCAAACTCCTCATTTCGATTTTGTAGCTGGTGAAGTTTCCAAGGGAATTGCTGCGGCTGCTTTTCAAAGTGGGGTGCCGGTGATTTTTGGGGTGGTGACGACGGACACGATGCAGCAAGCTTTGGAAAGGGCGGGAATTAAGAGCAATTTGGGCTGGAATTATGCGATGAGTGCTTTGGAAATGGGCACTTTGATGCGTCAAGTTAATGGTTTGGGCGGAAGTTCTTACGATCAATTAGCTGCTGCTTCTGCTGTTGAAGTGCTGTCAGGCGATCGGGCTTAATGTATTATCGAATCAAATATAGCAGTCCTAAATCATTTGTGAATTTCTTACTCCCTCCCCTTAGTAAGGGGAGGGTTGGGGTGGGGTAAAAAGATTTACGACTCATTTAGGATTGCTATAGTCAGCTAATCTGCCGGTTGGGTTAAGGAACGAAACCCAACATCGAATTAATAAGTGTTGGGTTTCGTTCCTCAACCCAACCTACTACTAAGAAATAAAGTAGGTAAGCAAAGCTATGACTACTGTAACTGCAAAACGATTCTCGATCGCAGAATATCACCGTTTGGGAGAACTGGGATTTTTCGCCCCCGATGACCGAGTTGAATTGATTCGCGGAGAAATTATCAAAATGGCTGCTAAAGGTAGGTTTCACTCTGTTTGTAACAGTCTTTTAGTTGAAGAGTTAATCATTTTACTGACGAGACGTGCTCGTGTCCGTGTACAAGAGCCGATAATTTTATCTACAACAGATAGCGAACCAGAACCTGATGTAGTTATCGCTCGAAATCGTTCTGATAATTATTTATCTTCTCACCCAGAGCCTGCTGATATATTGTTGGTAATCGAGGTTTCTGATTCTACTTTAAAGTACGATCAAAGAACTAAGTTATCTCTCTATGCTGAAGCTGGAATTCCTAATTATTGGATATTTAACTTGGTAGATAATCAACTGGAAATGTACAGCGAACCTTATCAAAAAAGACAAGGTAATTTCAATTATAGATCGCAACGAGTCCTTTTGCCCAATGAGGCTGTTGTAATTCCGGGTTTTCCCGATTTTTCCCTAGATTTATCCTTGGTGTTTCCAGTCTAAGCTGAAGTAGTCCAAGCCAATTTAAAGTAATTTTAGAAATGTTGTATACAGTTATACATGGTCAAGGTTCGCGATCGCCCTTTGACTTACTGAGTATCATAAAACACATTAATCTCCTCAATTACTGATCTAGTTGTAAATTTTTGAACGGATAATTGCGGATTGTCTTATGTTTTCCAACAATTCCATCGGATTTTTCTGAATTAAGTTGAATAAATATGAAAAATCCGTTATGTTAAATTTTGTGTAAGCATTGAGGCAGTCTCAACTCGATCCTAGGATAGCTTTCAGCATAAATGCTGTACAAACAGTATTTAACGTATTCTTAACAAACAGCTCTGAAAATAAATTTTTAGGTCAATTGTTAACGTGATATTAAATAATCAATTTGTCCAGTTAATATCTAGGAAGCTTGCCAACAAAGGGATTGATAATTTTGAGGTTCGCCCGGATACTTACAGTTACTTACCAGCATGAAAGTGCAAAAATCTTATGGGTGACATTCAAGCTACGTTTACAGCTACCGATCGCGCTTTTCATATTGAAGGGTACGAAAAAATTGATTTCAGCTTACTCTATGTAGATGGTGCTTTCAAGCTTGAAAATCCAGAAATTGCGGATAGTTACCGCCAATTTGGTCGCTGTTTAATGGTTGTAGACGAAACAGTCTATGGTCTGTATGGCAAGCAGATGCAGGCTTATTTCAAGTATCACGAGATAGATTTAACAGTCTTTCCAGTGAATATCAAGGAACCTGATAAGACCTTAACAACTTTTGAAAGCATCATAGATGCCTTCGTTGATTTTGGACTTGTGCGGAAAGAACCTGTGTTGGTGGTTGGTGGTGGATTGACTACGGATGTAGCTGGTTTTGCCTGCTCCTCCTATCGCCGTCGGACTAACTACATTCGTGTACCAACAACCCTAATTGGGCTGATTGATGCGAGTGTGGCGATCAAGGTAGCCGTGAACCACGGTAAGCTGAAAAACCGCCTCGGTGCTTACCACGCTTCGCAGAAAGTAATTTTAGACTTCTCTTTCCTGAAAACTCTGCCGATCGACCAAATACGCAACGGCATGGCAGAGTTAATTAAGATCGCCGTTGTTGGGAACAAAGAAATCTTCGAGTTGTTAGAAAACTACGGCGAAGCATTGCTGCATAGCCATTTTGGTTATTTAGATGGCACATCTGAACTGCGCGAAGTGGCACATCGGTTAACCTACAACGCGATTCAGTCAATGCTGGCATTAGAAGTACCAAACCTACACGAGCTAGATTTGGATCGAGTGATTGCTTATGGTCACACTTGGAGTCCGACGCTGGAACTAACACCGGAAATTCCGATGTTCCACGGCCATAGTGTCGCCATCGATATGGCTTTTTCGGCGACTATTGCCCAACAGCGGGGCTACATTTCGATCGCCTCGCGCGATCGCATCTTAGGATTAATGAGTCGCCTAGGACTAGCAATTGATAGCCCTTATCTGACTCCAGAACTGCTCTGGAAAGCCACAACATCCATCGCCCGTACCCGTGACGGTCTCCAACGTGCGGCGGCTCCGTGCCCCATTGGTGACTGCTTTTTCATGAATGATTTGACTCGAACTGAGTTGGATGAAGCCCTAGCGGTTCATCAAGAAATCTGTCATAGCTATCCGCGCAATGGTGATGGCGAGAATATGTATGTGGTATTGAACAAAGTTGGAACTCGTTCCACAGCAGGGGTATAAGGATGAGACCTGTTACCCCAGTCGGGATTTTGGCCTCTTTACTGGAAAGTCTGACCGAGCAGGTAGAGTCAATCGATACGATCGATCGAGCTTTCAAGGCAGAATTACAACAAGCCTATGAATTGGCAAATGGTCTCGATCCTTACCTGAACCTTTGTACCACAGCGGAATCTCCGGCTTTAGCCACCTTAGTAAAGCGTACCCAATCAGAAGATTGGAGTAAGCGATTCTCCGACGGCGAAACAGTGCGCCACTTGGAACAGGAAATGCTCTCCGGCCATGTGGAAGGCCAAATGTTAAAATTTCTCGTCCATCTGACGAAGGCACAGCGCGTACTGGAAATCGGGATGTTTACTGGTTACTCAGCACTAGCGATGGCTGAAGCCCTTCCTGTTGATGGAGAAGTGGTAGCCTGCGAAGTAGATGCTTATGTAGCTGAGTTTGCCCAAAAGTGTTTTCAGGAATCGACGGTTGGTCACAAAATCTCAGTGAAGGTGGCACCGGCTTTAGAAACCATGAAACAACTGGCTGCTGCTGGAGAAGTGTTCGATTTGGTGTTTATCGATGCTGATAAAGCTGGATACACTGACTATCTCGATTTACTGCTCACCACTGGTTTGTTGGCTCCCAATGGCTTGATTTGTGCCGACAATACTCTGATGCAGGGACAGCCCTATTTGTCGGACACTGCTACTGCTAACGGAATTGCGATCGCCCAATTCAACCAGGCTCTGGTTGACGATCCGCGCGTAGAGCAGGTGTTAGTGCCGCTGAGAGATGGGATTACCTTGATTCGGCGCGTTTAGCAATGTTTAATGAGGACACGGCATTGCCGTGTCCCTACCCCAAAATAATATTGTAGGGAAACGGTACTGCTCATTGGTGTCAACTTAAGCCTGAAAGCCTTGGTATCTCTCGCTTTTAGCCGAGTCTATAACCCCCTAAATCCCCCTTGTTAAGGGGGA
>Ga0209591_10004590_pt1 | contig 15598 bp, 13 predicted proteins | sample MAT01_FD_187207 | JGI IMG/M metagenome (GOLD analysis project Ga0209591, IMG submission 187207) | Freshwater microbial communities from Lake Fryxell liftoff mats and glacier meltwater in Antarctica - MAT-01 (SPAdes) (version 2) | ecosystem: Environmental > Aquatic > Freshwater > Ice > Liftoff... | reverse complement strand
CATGGGTAGAGGTGCGGTCACTGAACAAATCGAGTTGATGTTCTTTGATGCGATTTTCCATCTCAGCGCGTGGACAGTAGTGCTGGCTGTGGAGTTGAGTGGGAGGCAATGGCAACGAGGACATCACAAAATGACGATGGACTCCTTTGGCATCGTAGGTCACTTTACACCCCACGCGGCGCTCAGTGCTCCAAGAGTCTAGGATCCGGTAGGAGAGGGACTGATACCAGACTTGAGCCGGAACGATGGCATCGAGTTCGGCTGTAATGGCTGGTCTAGTTGGGCGATTAAAATCACCCCTGCGTCCGTTTTCAGTTGTCCTCCACTAAAATCTGCCACGACTGGGCGGAGTTCTAGCTGTCCAAATGGGTAGGATTTTGCGCTACGCTCTCTTTTTGTCGGGGTCATTTGTCTAAACCGCTAGAAGCTTTGTTGTAATCGCATTCTCGCAGTTTTGACCCTGTTTTTAATTGCCTTGTGAGAAATCCGGGTTGGGGCGCAAAGCAAACAGCAGCCAACGTGTCTCTAGGTAAAGATTGTGTGAAGTGAATAATCTAACCTCGACAATTAGCCAGGATGAAGAGACAATTCTGTTTGAGTACTTGGCTGTAAAAAGGTAAATCATGAACCAGCCCCTAGTAAGCGTCATCATTAATAATTACAACTATGGGCGTTATTTAGGTCAAGCGATCAATAGTGTACTCACTCAGACGTACCCAAATATTGAGGTCATTGTTGTAGACGATGGTTCGACTGATGGCTCTCAAGAGATCATCAAGAGCTACGGAGACAAAATTATCTCAGTGCTAAAGGCAAATGGTGGACATGCTTCAACCTTCAATGCTGGCTTTGCAGTCAGTAAGGGAGATATTATTTGTCTGCTAGACTCTGATGACATGTTCTTTTCTACGAAAGTAGCCGAGATTGTGCGCGTTTTGAGGCTTATGAAGGAATTGGTTGGTGCTTTCATGCTCTGCAATATATGCAAACAGATGAATTAGAAACATCAGATTGGCAACCATTAATTGAGCAAAACTCTGATCTAGCTTGTATTGAAATTGATTTTAGAGATGAGCTCAAAGCTGGAAAACAGCCTGGATTTGTTCCACAAACTTCTGCAATATCCTTCTCTCGCTCTATCCTACAAACGATATTACCAATGCCGGAAGATCAAAAAACTTATGTTGGAGACACATATATATCAATGATCGCTTTATCCCTAAGCAAAGGATGTCTACCAAACCGATGTCTGTCTATCTATAGACTTCATGGTAATAATGCATATACCAACCCTAGCATTGATGTGCAGCGGGCAACTTTTGCGAAGGTTCGTATTGTCACTGGATATTGGCTGCGAACAAATTCGCCAGATCTATCGAAGTATACAGATGTATTTTTTTCAAAGGGCTTAGCATGTTTCTGGTTACTTAAAAAATCTGAAGCTGAAGATAGATACAGAGATTTTATTAAAAGCTATCTTTCTTATCTTATAATAGCAGGAAAGTTGAATATCCTTTTAAGGGCTTTATATTATTAGCAAAAGTCTTTCTTATTAAAGACTCTACCCGGATTCGAACATTTTACTCAGTTGGTATGAGAACGAACTTAATTAACGGGAGGATTAATCTGGTTAGATAATTGGCTATTTAAAGCCTTTCCACGGCGGAGGTTCAATTATATTGTTACTTAAGGATAATCTTTCATGGATTCTAAAGAGGTTCTGCTGATAACTGCGTCTATCAATATTAAAAATACGCCTTTTGTTACTATTCGAGATTCTAGAGAGCGCCTAGGCGAATATCTAATGGGTTTAATTGCCTGGATTAAAATGCCCAGTATCAGCACTATCATTTTTTGCGAAAACACGAACTCTTCCTATGATTTTTCAAAAATTATTGAATTTGCCAAAAATGAAGGGAAAACCTTGGAAGTCCTGACATTTTCCGGAAATCAGGGTTCACAGAAATATGGCAAAGGATATGGGTATGGAAGGATTATCGAATATGCAATTAAGCATAGTGCCTACTTGAAAGATGATACTGATTTCTATCTGGTAAGCGGCAGGCTATTCATCCCAGAATTCGATCAGTTTCAGAAATTACATGCTGATCTGCCGACTGTCTTCAAAATTCCTGCGTTTCCGCCTGACAAAGATCCCTGGATAGGTCTTCAGCAACTGGAACCAAAGACTTTAGCTGAGCGCATCAAAGCATCTATCCGGTATTGGTACGTTTTCTTTGGGCGCGGACAAGGACGAGGACCCCATCGATATGATCAAAGTGTTGACCTTGTGTTTTTCAAGTCAAACGTCAAGTTCTACAAGGAAAATCTGATCAAATCCTATAAGAGGGTAAATGATCGAAAAACCTACTGCCTTGAACATATTTTCTATCAAGATCTGGTTGGCAAGCAGTATAGTCCATCAAAAATGGACTATACTGTCGTCGGAAGAATGGGATCTACGGGGAAGTATTATCATCAAGATTATTCAGAGGAGATCAAGCATTTAGCAAAATCTTTTCTGGGTGAAGATTTACTGAAAAATTAGCTGAGATACTTTTTCTTCGAGAGGAAGTATTCATCATAATCATCAAATTTTTGTACGTTATTCTAGTCAGGCTGATGCGATCGCGTTCCAGATTGTAATGAAGGGGAACTATGAGAATTCTAATCACTGGTGGCGCTGGCTTTATATCAAAGCATTTGACCTCTTTACTATGTATTCAGGGGCATGATGTGGTCTGGCTTGACAACCTTGATCCCCAGGTTCATGAGCAAAATATTAGTGAAATTGTGAGCTCTAACCCCACGGTGAAGGTGCAGGTAGGGGATGTATGCGATCGCCAGGCGCTCATGAAGGCCATTGAAGGGGTAGATGCGGTATTTCATTTTGCAGCTCTGACTGGAACAGGCCAGTCAATGTACCAAGTTGCTCATTACACGAACGTCAATGTTGGCGGCACTGGTCTGCTCTGGGACATCTTAGCGAATGAACCTCACCAAGTGAAAAAAGTACTGGTCGCCTCTTCTCGCTCGATTTATGGAGAAGGAGCCTATCTTTGTAGTGCTCAGTGCGGTCCAGTTGTTCCTGTGCCGAGAGGCAAAGTGCAATTAGAGCAGCATAATTGGTCATTAACGTGCCCTAAATGTGGAGTAGTTGCTGAGCCGATCGCCACACCAGAAACCAGTTATCCTCAACCTGCCTCTTTGTATGCCTGTTCTAAGTTAGCCCAGGAACAAATGTCTATTACGATGGGTAAGGCTCTAGGAATCAGTACAGTAGCGTTGCGGTTTCAAAATGTGTTTGGTCCTGGGCAATCCCTTAAAAATCCCTACACTGGCATCATTTCTATATTCAGTAATCAAATGCGGCAAGGCTTACCCGTCAATATCTATGAAGATGGGGAGGAAACGAGAGACTTTGTCTATGTCGGTGATATTGCTGACATTTGTGCTCGTTCTTTGGCGCTTGATGTTGATTCATTAGTCGTCAATGTCGGTAGCGGCATTGCCACTAAAGTCATTGATTTAGCAGGTCATCTAAAATTGTTATGGAACAGTCAGAGTCCGATAAAAGTGACTGGAGACTTTCGAGTCGGTGATATTCGTCATAATTGGGCAGGTCTATCTCAATTAAACCAATTATTTCCTGATTGGCAGCCGACTCCACTACTTCTAGGATTGGAAAAGTTTGTTGATTGGGCGAAGACCCAGTCTGAGTATGAAGATAGATCCATGGTTGCGGTTCAAGAACTTAAGAAGAGAAATTTATGAATAAGTTCTAACTTTTCTGGTCTTTGATTCAGACTTATGAAAATACGTGCGTTTAATCAAGGTGGACTAAACACATAAAAAATGGAAAGGAATTATGCCCGTACAATCATCAGGACAAAGTAGGCATGGACAATAGTTGCTAGTTTAAAAGGTGTGGCGTATGGCTCTCTCAAATGATGAATCTATCGTTGTGGTGTGTGCAGCAGATGATGGCTATTCAATGCCACTATCTGTAACAGTACGTTCACTTCTGGAAAATTTAGGTGCTGACAAACGAGTTGATCTGTACATCATTGATGGTGGAATTAGCGATCGCAACAAGCAAAAGATTCTAAACTCCCTGAAACCTGATACCTATAACCTCACGTGGTTATCTATTCCCGACGAATGGGTAAACGATATTCCCGAGTTGCCTGGATCAGAACGAATTAAAATTTCTGCCTACTACCGTCTGTTTATCCCAAAGCTTTTGCCTACAACTGTCAGAAAGGCAATCTACCTGGATAGTGACCTGGTTGTTTGTCATGACATTACAGATCTGTGGAACCTAGAACTTCTAGACAGTTATGCTTTGGCAGTTCAAGATACCGTCGCTCCATTTGCGTCTTCTTCGTGGGGACTGCGGAGATATAAAGAGTTAGGGCTACAGTCAGATTGTAAGTATTTCAATTCAGGCGTATTGGTTATTAACCTGGATAAGTGGCGTGCTGACCATGTTAGTGAGGAAGTAGTTGAGTATTTGATTACAAATCAAGAGTATGTCATTGCTCATGATCAGGATGGTTTAAATGCAGTTCTCGCTAACAAGTGGACAGACATCGACCCTCGCTGGAATCAGCAACCTGAAATCTTCTCTTATGCATCCTGGGAAAATAGCCAGTTTTCAAAAGAGACTTATGACAGCTTAGTTGCCGCTCCCTATATTGTTCATTTTGCAACTGGCGGTAAACCCTGGAATACTCGCGAACCTCATCCTTTCAAGCACCTATTCTTTAAGTATGTTGATATGACCGCCTGGAAAGGCTATCGGTTTGACCTGCAACGGCGCTTATGGCGCAGGCTTCAGAGAGAAGTCAAGCGAATTATGAATACCTAATTGGTTAACCAGTAGAACGAATAACTAAACTCTCTATGTGGATAGCTAACTGACTGACAAAAATGTCTTGTACTCACCCTAAATACTATGTGGGAAAAAGGGTTGGGGGATAAGAGAATAGAGATTTGTCAGTCAACCCGTGCTCAGGTATCAAATTCCACCTAGCTAAGTAGCTAGGTGGAGTTAAATGTAAAATGCCACCCTTTAGCCCTCACCCCCAGCCCCTCTCCCAAATCTGGGCGAGGGGAGCCGATCTTATTCCCCTTCTCCCAAATTTGGGAGAAGGGGATTGGGGGCTGAGGGCGGTTCTAGCATTGTTAGTTTAATTACGCCCATCTACTTAGTTGATACAGTTTACTTCGATGCATTCACATATAGTTTGACCTGCTCCCAAATCTCGGCGGGGCTAATTTCAGCAGTAGACTGAAAAACACAAAAGAAGAAATTTCGCTCTCCACTGAACCATGACTCAGGATTCCATCTAGTGTAGTCGTCCTGATACCAAACCGATGATTCCGTTGAGTAAATACAATGATCAATATTGGCATGATATTTATCTAGCAAGCCTTGAGCTTCGCAGAATGTATAGTATAAAGAATACTCAGTCCAGGGTATATTTCTGAGTAAATAAGACTCCCACCCTAAAAACTGTTGTCTCAAGTGCGAGTTCTTAGGTAACAGTGTCTGCACTAATTTCGTTTGTAGTAGCAACCAACTATTTCTGGTTCTAAGATTGAAATTCGTAAAATTTTTCAATTGTGATGATGAACATTCAGTTAGATAAGCTTGTAGCTGCAAAACGACATCTCGGCTTAAAACTGAGGGCGTAACATTATAGTAAGCACGATTGGGGCAGGGCAACAAATTCAATACTCGGTCTGCCCACTCGTACCATTCTGGAAAAGCAAATTTGGGAGGGTACTGGTAGTAGACAGCCTGTCCATCCTTGATAAGATCAGAAAAATCGATAGACCTTACACAAATGACATCAGCATCTAATGTAATGTAAAAATCAGTTTCGACTCTGGAGGCGATCGCCAATTTTATCAATTGCTGGTTAAACCACCCGCCTCTATTGGGAAATAGCTTGAACTCGGGAATTAATTCAGAATCAGAAATTATGCAATAGATAGGATCTTTAATTCGGTCTTTGATCTCTTTAAGATCGCGGTCGGGTACAACCACCCAAATCGTGTTGAACAAGTCTTTGCAGAAACGATGGATTGTGCGTTCCAAAATAACAAATCTGCCGTAATCTTTTAGAGTGATCGGAACGACAGCATCTAGCTTTGAAGAAGCAGATGTTAATGAGCTTAATTGCATGTGTACACCATAGTTCAACGCCAATTCAAATTTCTCTTACTATTTGTCTTTACGTTAGTTAATTAAGTGACAAGTGCATATTCTTCTCTATATGAATATTTTCTGACGAATATGGTCATATGTCAACACTGGCAGGACAACCGTAGGCTTTCTTTAATCGTTCAATTGGACTTAATCTTATGGTCATTATTTTAACTGGTAACTGCTTTGAACCATCCTCTCAATTTTTTCGTAGAATTTGATTAAACAAATTTAGATATCGCTCTACTTGTAATTCGATGTCGTATTCTTGCAAAGTTTTTTTCCGGGCTGCACATCGTAACGAGTCATGGCGTTCTTGATCCTCCAACACCCAGGCAATTCCTCTGGCTAAATCTTCTGTGTCAGAGTGATGAGCCGTGTAGCCCTGGCGTTGGTGATCCACAATATCTGCTAAACCAGTATCGCGAAAAACTACAACAGGTGTGCCACAAGCAAGGGATTCCGACGCAGTTTGGCCAAAGGCTTCTTCGATCGAGGGTGCAACCATGACATCTGCGGCAGCATAAGCAACGCAGAGTGAGACATCATCCTGTAATCGCCCCAGATAATGAACTTTAAACCCCAGATCAATGGGTTTGTCTGGTGCAGTTGAACCAAAAACAACGAGTTCCAGGCGATCGCTCCACCCGTCCTGGCTCAACTGCTTCAGGGCGGCTTGTAACAGATGAAACCCTTTACGCGTATCTGAGGTGGCATTAATTGCACCAAACAAAACCAGTTGCTTGTCCTGAGGCAGATTTAACAGGTCACGAGCCACCTTTGAATCGATTGGTTTGAACTGTTGAGTATCCAGGGCAAATGGGATGACCTCAATGCGTAATCCTTGAAATAAAGCAGCAGACCTGGCGCACTTTGCCATCCAGACACTAGGAGCCACGATGGTTAGATTCAGATCCTTCCAGGCATTGGCCTTGCGTTGCCACACCCACCGGGAAAGGTCATTATCCTTGTTACTCTGCAATTGGGGGCAATGACCACAGGCAGTTCGGTAGCGATCGCACCCTTCGCTATAGTGGCACCCCCCTGTAAAAGCCCACATATCTTGCAACGTCCACACCAGGGGTTTGTTGAGCTTTGCTAGAGTTTCAATTTGGAGGAAATTGTTACAGACCCAATTTAAGTTAATGATATCTGGGTTGATTTGAGCAATCTTGGGCGCGATCGCATTGGGAACCCATTGGGGTGAAAATAGCCCTCCTCGTGGAGGAGGATTGACTTTCCAAATCAGCGAAGCTAAAAGCGATCCGCCTTTAGCTACAATTTTATTTTCAGCTTCAACTACCGCTCGGTTATCACCAGAACGAAACTGAACCAGCATGCGGGAATCAGCACCAGCCTTTTGTAAGCCCTGATGGATACGATAGGCTGCCCGTGCTGCCCCCCCAGAAGTATCAAAAGAACTTAAATGAAGGACTTTGATAGTCATATTTAATAACTGCTCCCCGAAACATTGTTGGATTCAGCTAATTTTCCTGGTCAATCTGATGCCCTGAATAGCCTATTCGAGACCGGACTGGCAAGGGAAGATAATCCTTTCAAAAACTTGCTAGATAAACGGTTCAGTGCTTTACGCCACAGATGATGGAAACGTATATTGGGAAAAACCTTTCCGTCATCTATCACTTTTAGAGATCAACACAAAAAATGACTCTCTATACTGTCAAATCATCACGTAGAAGTCAAGGCTTGAAAGCTGAAGCAGACATAAAGATTAGCATCTATAGACTCCTTATTTGAATTTAGCGGTTCCGTATAATCTTCTCCGAAGAGATGCCTGTTTCTTAAAAAGTGGGTAAAGAAGAGATTGACTATGTACAAGCTGCTTACGATGCCATGGGATAAAAGGCATCTCAAGTGACAATTCCTCATCAAATTCACATTGGAATATGTTGCAATGATAATCAAGTTGAATCTTTGGATGATATTTTTTGTAAAGAAAACACCAGAAAGTTTGGTCGTCCCCAGGAATAGGGGTGTTAACGATGTCAAAATCATTAGCTATAGATCTATAGAAATCAGTCTCAGCTATAAGCGCACCTCCATTAACATAGCGGTGAGAAATTTCAAGCTTATCACCGATTTGATCACAAAAACTCCGCAGGCCCAGTTCTTCTAATTGAGGCTCGTTCCAGTCTGGCCAAAAATTTTGACCTGCATTAATTAGCATGCAACAGTCTAACGTCTCAAAATTCGATATTATTTGAGAAAGATCATTAACCGAAAAGGTATCATTAGAATCTAGAAGCATGAAATACTTAGTCTCAATCTTCGTCAATTCATCATTTAAGATTTTAATCTTTAATTCCATGGACCATTTCTCGACTTCTGAACCAATAATCCAATAAGGAACACCGAAATAATCAAGACTTCTTGGTCCGCTTCCAATCTCTTTAAGGTTGGTAACAAAAACAATCGTCAACTTGTCCGAAATCTTTTCTGAGAAACAAGTTTTTACCGTTGGGATCTTCAGTTTTATTGCTTCTTTTGCATCCCAGAAATAGCCATTCTCTGAATCGCCGATAAGATCAAATAACAATTCTTTGAGTTGAACAATTCCAAGAACTCTATTTCCGTCACCAATCCTTCCCGGATGATGGAATATCGAGGGATAAGTGTTAAAAGCTTTATTTTTGACAAGAAAGTTTTTCATGATAAAGTTCCTTTTGGAGGTGACTAATAGAAGAGAGCAAGCATTTTTAATGGCATCCAAATATGATCATTAGCTTTAAAGCTACATCATCTATTGGGTGATCCGCACGCATGTTTGAGTTTCGAATGTATTTAAGCCGGGACAATATTTTGTCTGGCTTCCTCAATTACTAAACGGTGCTCCAATGGTAGATTGTGGTAGATCTTTAAAAACTTTTCTGCCTGACCAACAAAATCTACTATGGGCCGATTCTGGAATAGACGTTGAAGCAATTCTTTAGTTCTAAACTTCAATCTTGTTAACAGTTCAGATCTATAGCCAGAGTTGGTATTCGAGCCATGCTGTCTATACTTTACCTGTGGTTCCCTATCGTAGATAATACATCCAAATGCTGAAGCTACAAGGTAAACCCACCAATCATGTGAAAGCATATCCGCTGGTTTACCTTGAAGGAATAGTTCTCTAATTCCATAACTAAAAATAGCTGCGCAGCCATAAGCATTTGTCCCTATCAGTCCACTTACAAAGTTAAAACTACGTGGGATTTGAGATAATCCAATAGGATTAAGACAACTGTCTACCAACTCCATACGGGAAAAATATAGAGTCATAAGAGGATTAGTGGATTTAAGTATGGAATTTACCCCGCGTGAAATTTTTTGAGCGTTCCATACATCATCTTGATCACAGAAAGCGTAAAGCTCACTATCATTACCCTCACAACTGTAAACAAGTTCATAAAAGCTCCTTATATATCCAACATTCTTGGCAATATCCAAATGCACATTGGGATATTTAGCCTGATACTCTTGAATTAGAGCAATTGTATTATCTGTTGAGCCATCATCACGAATGTGAATCGAAATATTGGGATAGTCTTGATTCAGCAAGCTGTCTAACTGCTCCTGAAGAAAACGTGCACCGTTGTACGTAGAAAGTAAAATATTTACTTTGGAGGTTACCTTATCCATTTTAGAAGCACTAAATGCAAAAGGATTATTAACATTCAACATTACAAAATACCTCGCTTTGATTTTGAACAATTCACCTTTTAATACGGTTAGCCGTAAAGCCAATTTTAAGGCATTGAAAATCCAATAATTTGATAAGCCAATCACTCACTGAGCCATGGTTGATTCACCTAAGACAACCTCCTTATAACTACCCTCCTTGACGATGGTTCCCTGTTCTATCAAATAAATGCGATCGCAATGCTCAACCGTGCTTAAACGGTGGGCAATGATGATTAATGTTTTCTGACCACTTAAAGACTTAATAGCTTCGTTTACCAACCCCTCAGTCTCGTTATCTAACGCTGATGTTGCTTCATCCAAGACAAGTATTTCGCGTTCGTGATATAAGGCTCGGGCAATCCCGATCCGCTGTCGTTGTCCACCTGATAGGCGTAGTCCTCTTTCTCCAATCCTCGTCTTAACCCCGTCAGGCAAATCTGCAATTAGCTCTAATAGCTGTGCTGCCTCAATGGATTCCTGTAACCGCTGCGAATCGATGTGCTCATCGGGCACCCCGAAAGCAATATTGCGCTCAACCGTGTCATCCATCAGAAAAATGGATTGAGGAATATAGCCAATCAGGTTTTGCCACTGGCGCAGGTTCTGGTAAACCGAAACGCCATCGACCTGGATGTCACCTCCCTGAGGGAGCAAGAGTCCAAGAATGATATCAACAAGCGTCGTTTTACCAGCTCCTGACTTCCCAATCAAAGCGATCGCCTGTCCCTTCTGCACTGTTAGAGAAACATCGTGGATCGCTAATTTAGTCGAATTGGGATAGCTGTATGAAACTTGCTGCAAAGCCACTCGATCCGTAAAGACCATTGCTTGCCGCTCTGCCTGCCATATTTTTTTTGAACTTTCTAGCTTAGATATAGGCAGAATCAGATTTGCAGCAGGTGTCTTATCTTCAACTTCTTTCAAATCAAGATAAAGCTTATCAACGATGTAGCTGTAGCTCCTTACGGTCGCCGATGCTCCCACTAAGGCACTAGCCGCTGGCAACATTCGGATGGAAGCAACCGCAAAAACACTCAATACCGACACCAGTTTCTGTGGCTCTTGCCCAATGACTAGAAATATCGATGTAAAGCCGATTAGAAAAGTAATCAGTAACGCTTCAATTAAAATTCGCGGCAGGTTGCCAAACACTAATACAGAACCAATTGAATCAGCATAAGTCTTGGCCAAAGCCCTAATTTGTTTCTGAAAATAAGACTCGCAGCCAATTACCTTCGTCTCCTTAATGCCGCCCATGCCGTGATTAATGGCTTGAATAATCTGGTTCTGGGCATCACTACCCTCCTGGTTCCATCGTGACATCCGCTCCTTAAAACTATTCGAGATCAAAAATGTAACCAGGATGATTCCCATGATCGTTAAGGTGCCAAGTGGACTAGTCCATGCCAGCAGGATCAATAAGAACGATATGACCGCAACATTCGATATTGAAATTAGAAGTGGAATTAAGATTGAGTGTGAGAATCGGTCTGTCTCCACTAAGAGTGTTTGTAAGATTGTGGAAGTATTTCTCTGCAAATGAAAGGTATAGTCTGCTGCCAGGTAAGCTTTGACTAATCGGTCGACGAGTTTTCCCCACTGGCTCAGGCTGAACTTAAAAATATACTCCTGCATGCGGAAGTTTAAGAAAGATTTTAAATAAAAAATTATAACGATCGCAAATCCTGAAAAAGCGATAAATTGGTTAGTTGAACTAAAGCCCAGTTGGGTATAAATATTGTGAAGGAAGCCATTTTGAAAAACAATATTTGGAGAAGTTGCCAAACCCATAAACGGACCGATTAGCCCAATGCCAATCGTATCTAATAACGAGACAGCGAAAAGAACGAACGCCATGATCAGCAATTCGACTTTTTTGCCAGTGACTACATAGAGCATTCTTGAGAGATAGCTAAGCATTTTTTTGGAGAAAAAGTTGAACGAACAACACAAAAATCAGAAGACTAAACATTACCTAGACAACAGATATTCTTTAAATGGCTTCACCGCTGAATTAAAGTCGAAATGAACAGCAGCCTTAAAGCAATTTTCACGGAGCCGCTGATGATTCGCATCAATATAATTCAAAGCATGTAAAGTTTCCTCCGCAGAGATACAGTCTAGCAGAATTCCTGTTTCAAACTCTTTGACACTTGATAGCCCAGGTAAATTGGAGCCAATCACTGGAACCCCTGCTGCATAATAGTTAAACAATTTGCCAGAGGGAACAGAGATAAAGTTGAACTGGGTCACATCATCCGTGCAGCTGAGATCATAAAAGCAAAATCCTACATAATATTGAGATAGGTAAGCAATGATGTCATCTTGCTTAATGTAGTGGTCATCGATCGCTAGCCTTCCAGAGTCTAGTAATTCACCGTAGCTAGTCTCGATTCGCAGCTTGTCCTCATTTGAGATCGCTCCTTTAACAGTCAGCGATAAATTATCGATGCTCCGTAAAGCCTCAATACAAACATAGGCTCCATTCCTAGAATTTGCATTACCCAGAAAAATTGCTCTTTCAGATGGGACGGAACTTTCTAGTGAAGAATCTGCCTGGTATGGTGGAGAATTTTGAATTAAAAAGGTCTTGATGGTGCGATCGCCAAATAAATAGTCATAGCGCTCCTGTGATTGAATAATGACCGATTCAATCAAAGTAAGATCACATTGCTGAAAGAGCTTATCATTAAACAATTCTAAAGACATAAAGTGACACTTGCCAAAAATTCTTTGAGCAACCCAAAGCCCTGCCGAATCGATTGCAATTACCTCGTCTGCCCATCCTTTATAAGACTTTGCTGCAAAAAAGAGCAGTGCCATTTTGGTGAGCTGATAAAGTTTGGCTGTCCCCAGCTTTTTTTCAAGAAAAGCATTTAACCTTACGATCATCGGTTGAACCCTGAGAAACTCAAAGTTTTCACTGCAAATTTCGCTACTTTTATAGCGGCCATCATCGATCGCTAGAACCTTAATTTCGAAACTATCAGATAGCTTAGTAACTAAGTTCAAAAGTGTTGGCGTATAAGCCAACCACTCGTTTGGAAAAATAATTAAAACTCTCTTACTCATCCCTACTAGCTTCCTTGAAATCGACTTGCCGAAGAAATTTAGATTGTTCTATCAAAACCATATGTTCTACTTCAGCGATCTGTCAAGCTGACGTTGAATGCTCAATCGAGCATAGTCTAAATTCAACCTTATCGTCCAGAAGTTTACCTAGAATTGCCTTTGCAAACTGTGCCATTAGAGCATAATGGACTCTCCTAAGCTGACAATGGAAAGGTAGCCTGGGAGTTGCTTACACGAGCAACTTTCGAGCCTATCGATCCCTCTATGCTTATGTTCGCTACGAACATTTTGGTGTTGATTTAGAAGGCTCAAAGTCCTAAAAACTCTCGGCTTCTGCATTGGGCAGCATACTAAAGCCGATAGGCCCCAACTTTCTTGTATAAACGGAAACAACGTACATTCGCTAGCCATCAAAAGTTTAGTAACGGTCATAATGATTAAAACATATCAAATCTCGCCTCTTTCTCAATGTAGTCTAAAACGTAATCCTTCAAAATTCACCAAAAAAATATTAAAATAAGCTCAACTTAAAGATCAAGTGAAGAAAGACTCGGAGAACCTAGTGCTTTCACTCGATCTCCTCTATTCTCTTTGAAGGGACAGTAATTTTCTAGAGGTAATTCGTTCAAAACGTGCAGGCTGTTCATCATTAGACCGATTTTTATCCGGTGTTACGGGGTCGATCGTTAACTCTTGAAGGGTTTGTTCACAGTGTTTCGGGGCATACCTTAGCTTCTCCAAGCTCCTTAATTTCGCCCGTATTAGCGTTCTCCTTACCTATGTTGCTATAGAGCCATCAAGTGCAGTGAGCAATCCAGTTTTTCTAGAGTCAAGTTTTCGCATTTTGCTGTTTGACCTTTCAATTCACGGTCATCATGCTGCCTATATTAAACATCTGATTCGATACTGGTCTGAAAAGCGGTTTAAAGGTAGCCTGTTTGTTGTGGTTTCGCCTAAGTTTATCGAGGTTCATGCAGATGTCGTTGAGTTGGCATTGGCTCAGAGTGCAAGCACAATTGAGTTTGTTGCGATCACGATTGAGGAGGAAGCAGTTCTTAACTCGCGTCGATCAAAGTTTGATCGGGCACTACGTAATCTACGAGAATGGCACCTATTACAGAAATATGCTGAGTCTTTGGCGGCAACCGAGTGCTTACTCATGTATCTGGATACCTGCGAACTCCCTTTAGTATTAGGCTCTGGTTTGGCTTGTCCATTTTCAGGCATTTACTTTCGACCAACCTTTCACTACAGCGACCTTGCAGGATATGTGCCCGACTTGAAGGAACGATTGCAGCAGTGGCGTGAAAAAATATTCTTAAATCGGCTGCTGCATCATCCAAAGCTGAAATCGCTATTTTGTCTTGATCCATTTGTCGTAAAGTATCTAGATCCGCCCGCTGCAGTAGGCGTGGTTCATCTCCCTGATCCCGTTGAAACCAACCCATTAGTGGATGGGGATACACAGGATATGCGTAGTGCCCTCGCCATTGATTCAGATCGTCTTGTGTTTCTACTGTTTGGTTCGTTTGAGGCAGAGCGCAAGGGGGTCTATCAACTATTTGAAGCGTTAGAGCGTCTACCCCCTAGTCTATGCCAAAAGGTTTGTATAATCCTGGTCGGCAATGCTGGTCAAGAAGAACAATCTCGCATTCAGGTTCGTGTCGATAGTCTCTGTCAGCACCATCCTGTGCAGATAATAACTCGGTTCGGATTCATTCCAGATCAGGATGTCGAGCAGTATTTTTTATTGGCAGATGTGGCGCTGGCAATTTATCAGCGCCATGTCGGAATGAGTGGCATTTTATTGCTGGCTGCTGCTGCTCAAAAACCAGTGTTGAGTTCAAACTATGGTTTGATGGGGGAGCTAGTGAAACGACACCATTTAGGGCTAACGGTAAATTCAACCGTTCCTGAGGAGATTGCCGCAGGATTGACTCGATTTTTACTAGAGTCGTCTCAATCATTAAGCGATCGCGCGGCGATGAAAGCGTTTGCAGAACAGAATTCAGCGCGGTTGTTTGCTCAGACTGTTTTTCAGCATGTATCCAATTAATCACAATCATTATGTTTCTTAAGGCAAACTATCGGGGACTGAGTAGAGACCTTGCAAACTATGAGTGATAAGAGTGCTGTGCGAGTTGCCTGGTTGTTGCCGGTTGCCTGGTTCTATTGGCAACCTGTCTTGGGCGAATTTACTCGATTTTTCCCTGAAACAACGGTATTCACCGGTCTGTTTCCTGGTTTTACTAAAGGTTATGAGGATGCCCTTAAGGTTGAGTTGGTTGGCGAACGCAAAGTCATTGGTCTAACAAAGTCAGAAACCAGTTATGGTGATAACTTCACCTATTTATCTCCAGCAATTATCGGACGATTGCTGGAGTTCAGGCCCAACCTTGTGTTTACAAGTTCTTTTGGCATCTGGACTTTATATGCAGTTCTGCTAAAGCCAATTGTTAGATGGCGTTTAATCATCGCCTACGAAGGGAGTTCCCCCGGGGTTGATTATCGTAACTCTTGGCTGCGCCTGACCCTGCGTCGTCTCATGGTGTCAGCATCAGATGCCTGTATTACCAATAGTCATGCGGGTAAAGCTTATCTAACTGAATTTCTGAATGCTAAGCGAGA
>Ga0209591_10004588_pt1 | contig 15599 bp, 14 predicted proteins | sample MAT01_FD_187207 | JGI IMG/M metagenome (GOLD analysis project Ga0209591, IMG submission 187207) | Freshwater microbial communities from Lake Fryxell liftoff mats and glacier meltwater in Antarctica - MAT-01 (SPAdes) (version 2) | ecosystem: Environmental > Aquatic > Freshwater > Ice > Liftoff... | reverse complement strand
TGCGTGCCTATGGGCGCTTGTCTCGCGCAGGGATGAGGCATCGCCGCTGCGCGGCGTAGGAATTCTCCTACCGCTGCGGCGTGCGCGAACCGCGCGGGCGCCCCCGAGGAGACGCTTCGGCGACCACGCGCCCGTCTCAACAGTCGGGCGCGGTGCGCCCGCACCCGCCAAGCTGCATCCGTGCCGACGGCGCGAGGCGCCGGAGCATCGGTCCCATCACGCCGCCTCGTCGCGATACGCATCCGGCGTCGGGCAGATGCACACGAGGTTGCGGTCGCCGTAGACGTTGTCGACGCGGCCGACCGGGGCCCAGTATTTGTCTTGCCGCGAGACGCCGTGCGGAAACACCGCCTCCTCGCGCGAGTACTTGCGATCCCACTGCGCATCGACCAGATCGTGCACCGTGTGCGGCGCGTGGCGCAGCGGCGAATCCTCGATCTTGAAGCGACCCGCCTCGACCTCGGCGATCTCGCGGCGGATCGCGATCATCGCAGCGCAGAAGCGATCGATCTCGACCTTCGACTCCGATTCGGTCGGCTCGATCATCAGCGTGCCTACCACCGGAAAACTCATGGTCGGCGCATGGAAGCCGTAGTCGATCAGGCGCTTGGCGATGTCGTCGACGCTGACCCCGCAGGCGTCTTTCAGCGCGCGCGGATCGATGATGCACTCGTGCGCGACGCGACCGTTGTGGTTGCGATACAGCAGCGGAAAATGCGGATCCAGACGCACGGCGATGTAGTTGGCCGACAGGATCGCCACTTCGGTCGCGCGCTGCAGACCGGCACCGCCCATCATCAGGATGTAGGCGTAGCTGATCGGCAGGATCGACGATGACCCGAAAGGGGCCGCCGACACCGGGCCCACCGGTGCGCTGCCGCCGTCGAGTTCAGGATGGCCGGGCAGGAATGGCGCCAGATGCGCCTTGACCCCGATCGGGCCCATGCCGGGGCCACCACCGCCGTGCGGGATGCAGAAGGTCTTGTGCAGGTTCAAATGCGAAACGTCGGCGCCGAACTGGCCCGGCTGCGACAGACCGACCTGCGCATTCATGTTCGCGCCATCCATGTACACCTGGCCGCCGTGGGCGTGGATCACCTCGCAGATCTCGCGGATGTGCTCCTCGAACACGCCGTGTGTAGACGGATAGGTGACCATCAACGCAGCCAACCGCGCGCTGTGCTTTTCCGCCTTGGCGGTGAGATCGGCAAGATCGACATTACCCTCCGCATCGCACTCGACGACCACCACGTCCATGCCGACCATCTGTGCCGAGGCCGGATTGGTGCCGTGCGCGCTGGACGGAATCAGGCATACCGTACGCTGGGTGTCGCCGCGCGACAGATGGTAGCCACGGATAGCCAGCAAGCCTGCGTACTCGCCCTGCGCGCCGGAATTCGGCTGCAGCGAGACCGCGTCGTAACCGGTGATCTCGACCAGCCAGCGCTTGAGGTCTTCGAACAACTCGCGATAGCCCAGCGCCTGCTGGGCAGGTGCGAACGGATGCAGCGCACCGAAGCCCGGCCAGGTGACCGGGATCATCTCGGCAGTGGCATTGAGTTTCATGGTGCACGAACCGAGCGGGATCATCGCGCGATCGAGTGCGAGGTCGCGGTCGGAGAGTTTGCGCAGGTAGCGCAGCAGCTCGGTCTCGGAGCGATAGCGGCTGAACACCGGATGCTTCAGACACGCACCCTTGCGGGCCAGCGATTCGGGAATCGCGGTGCCCACGCCCGCTTCGCCGTCGGCATAGGCGAGGCTGCCGCCGAAGGCCGACCACACCGCTTCGATGGTGGCCGCCGTGGTGGTCTCGTCGACCGCGATGCCCAGCCGGGTGTCGCCGAACAGGCGCAGGTTGATGCGTGCGGCCTGCGCGCGGGCCACGATGGCATCGCGCTGTGCGCCAGCGTCGACCGTGATCGCATCGAAGAACTGCGTCTGCTGCACCGTGAAGCCGAGCTTGCCCAAGCCTGCCGCCAGCACGCATGCGCGCCGGTGCACATCGCGCGCGATCGCGGTGAGTCCCTCGGGGCCGTGGTAGACCGCGTACATCGACGCGATCACGGCCAGCAGCACCTGTGCGGTGCAGATGTTGGATGTCGCCTTCTCGCGCCGGATGTGCTGCTCGCGGGTTTGCAGCGACAGCCGATACGCCGGTTGACCGCGTGAGTCGACCGAGACCCCGATCAGGCGACCGGGAATCGACCGCTTGAGCGCATCGCGCACGGCCATGTACGCCGCATGCGGGCCGCCATAGCCCATCGGCACACCGAAGCGCTGGGTTGAACCGATCGCAATATCGGCGCCGAGCTCGCCCGGTGACTTGAGCATGCTCAACGCCAGCGGATCGGCGGCCATCACCGCGATGCCGCCGGCGGCCTTGATGCGGGTGATGTGCGCGCTGAAATCACGCACATCGCCGCGGGTGCCCGGATACTGGAAGATCGCGCCGAACACCGCGCCGGGATCGAGATCGGTATCGGGATCGCCGACGATCAGCGTCCAACCGAGCGGTTCGGCGCGCGTGCGCATCACCGCGATCGACTGCGGATGGCAGTCGCGATCGACGAAGAACGCGCTGGCCTTTGATTTCGACCCACGCTGCGCCACCGCCATCGCCTCGGCCGCGGCCGTGGCTTCGTCGAGCAAGGATGCGTTCGACACATCGAGCCCGGTGAGCTCGCAGATCATGGTCTGGAAGTTCAGCAGCGCTTCCAGCCGGCCTTGCGAGATTTCCGGCTGGTAGGGCGTGTATGCCGTGTACCAGGCGGGGTTTTCCAGAATGTTGCGCAGGATGACCAGCGGCGTGTGGGTGCCGTGATAGCCCTGTCCGATCAGCGAGGTGAACACCTGGTTGCGCGAGGCCAGCGCATGCAGGCGCGCGAGCGCGTCGACCTCGCTCATTGCCTGACCCATGCTCGCCAGCGGCGTGGGTTGGCGAATGCTGGCAGGCATGGTCTGCGCGATCAGCGTCTCGATATCGGGCACACCGATCGCTGCGAGCATCTGCTGTTGCTCCTGCGGCGAAGGCCCGATGTGGCGAGCGGCGAAATCGCGGGCAACGTGGGGTTGACGCAGGACGCTGGGAACGGTCATGTGGCCTCGATGGGGTCGGATCAACGGATGCTCACGGCAAGCGAGTCCTCGGCGCTGAACAATGCGCGAGTACTAGCTGCCTGATTGACTGTTGGTCGCAGATCACTCGGCCCGACGACTGGCGATGGCGCCCGGTGAGGAGCGTGGTCGTCAGAGCATCGCGCGTCACCGCCTCTGCAGGAGAGGACGCCGAAAAAGAGCCGAATACCCCATCTGTACCTTTGCCTGAGAGCGTTATCCCGTCGGCGGACGCAGGCTCACCGGTTGCCCGGTGCGCGTCGCTTTCCAGATGTTTGCAGCAGTGCTCGCGGTCCTTCTGCCTGAGAGTTTCCGGGGCGGTTGCTCCTTCGGCGCCGGACAAGTCCGGTCTCTCCCGCGAGGCCAGACAAGGCTAGCACGAGCACTTGCGAAGGGGACGCCAAGACAGCACGGCAAGCGACTCGGACGCGGCGACCCGCGCCAGGGTCATCCCGGCGTAGCGCCGCCCGGCACCGGAACCAGCGGCGCCGGATATTCGCCTGCGTGCCGAATCAGGCGCTCGAGCAGCGCTTCGGCCTCGGTGCGGTCGAGAAACGGAATGTCGATGCTGTAGCCCATCGAGCCGGTGCCTGCGACTTCGATCGCGACGTTGGCCATCCCGTTGCGGCGGTCCAGCGGCGAGCAATGCAGCACCGCGCCCTGCATGCGCGACAGCTCCAGCACGCGCCAGTCGCGCGACAGCCAGCCACTGCGGTATGCGAGCACCTGCGCGTCGATGGCGTAGGCGGAGAACCGCGCCCAGCCGCGCGCGCGAAGCAGCACGAGGATCGACAGTGCGAGCCACGCACCGCCGGCGATCGGGACAAAGTCGACCAGTGCTGCCTGGCCTTGGCTCACCGCCACCACCAGCCCGCCCAGCACGGCGGCGAGCAGCAGCAGCACGCTCGGTACCGCGGCGAGCCTGCGCCATGCGTGCGGGTGCAGCGGCAGCCAGTCGTCGCGTGCAATCGCCAGTTGCGGTGTTACGGTCGCGATCAGTGCATTCACCCGCGCCGGGGTGGCGATGGGTGCCAGCCATTTCAGGCGGGTACCGGAGGCTTCGTTCATCGCGGCCAGGCTGCCGGCGATGTCGACCCTCAGTGCGCGTCGGTGCAGCAGCCGCTGCAGCAGCGATTCCTCGACCGTGATGCGCTGGATTTTCGAAGCGTTCGCACCGGCACGAACGCGAGTCAACAAGCCCTCCTCGGTGCCGATGCGGCTACCGTCGCGCTCGAGTGCGAAGTTCCAGTGGCGCACGATCGCCAGCACGATCGACAGCAGGCGTAACGACAAGGTTGCCAGCACCACGAACACGATCGCGGAGGCGATCAGCTCCCACGGGCCGTGTCCTTGCACCCATTCGCCGAGGAATCCTTCCATGCCGCTCCACAGCGAGCGCAGCAGCGGCAGGTCGCGCGGATCGTTGCCGGACTGGAACAGGCCGCCGATCAATGCGGCCACCACCACCATGCCGCGGTTGGACACGATGCCGAGCCGCACCAATTCGCCCAGCGGCAGGCGCAGCAGGACTTCCGGCGCCGGCAATGCATCGCTGCCGTGGGTGTCGCCAGACTGTGCCGCGCCGACCGTAGGGCCAACACGTCGCAGCAATTGTTCGAGCGCTGCCGCGTCGGCAACGGTTATCACGCTCATCTTCGCCTCCGGCTCGGTGCCGCCGGCAGATTCCAGGCGCAGTTCGGTGACCCCGAACAGCCGGTGCAATGGATTGCGGCGCTGGGCCACATTCTGGATTCGCGAAAACGGGATGTGGCGCTCGGTGCGATCGAAAATGCCCTCACGAACCACCAGCTCGCCATCGCCGACGCGATAGCGAAAACCAAAGCTGTATACCACCGAATACAGCGCCAGCCCGATTGCTGCAATGCCGCCGTACAGCGCCCAGGTTTCGCCGCGACCGAACACCAGCAGCACGATCGCCGGCAATGCCACGGTGCGCAGGTTGGTCAGCAGAACGAACAGCCACGACCACGGATGCAGGCGGCGTTCGTCGCGGCCGGTGCCGTCCGGCAGTAGCTCAGACGGCATCGGATCCGTCGCGCTGCAGCAGCTTGTCGCGCAGATCCAGTGCATCGGGATGAAACAGCCCGGGCACGGCGACGGAGTTCAGCTGGGTGCCCGCGGTGAACACCATGACCTTGGCCATGCCCCAATGGCGATCCAGTGGCCCCTGGTTGACCTCGGTGTGCTGGATGCGCGTGCGTGGCACGAAGGTTTCGCTGCGCCAGAACACGCCGCGCCGCACCATCAGCCCGTCGTCGAGCAGTCGCGCACTGAAGCGGGCGAACGACGCGCGCGCCCACGTGTCGGCCGCGAGTGCCGCGAACGCCGCCGCGACCACCACCAGCAGCAGCACCGATGCGAAGCGCCAATCAAGCACGGTGCCCAGCGTGACGCTCGCAGCGATTGCCGGAATCAGGCTCGACATCACCGCCGTGACCCGCAGCACAGCGCGCTGGCGTGGATGCTTGCGCAACGTGGCCTCGGATTGCACCGGTACCGCGGGATCGTCTGCGACGGCAATCATGTCCATGCGCACATCATGGATGCCGCAAGCGCCGATGCAAGCATGACCGATGGCAGGTACGCGATCACTCGGTGTAGATCGCCACCACCACGGCACCATCGGCGTCGATGGTGCCGCGATACATGCCGCCGCTGTTGTACGGCAAGGCCGCATTGCCGGCAGCGTCCAGCACGATCACGCCGCCATCGCCACCGAGGCGCGCGACTTCGACCAGCACATCGGCCGCTGCCTTGGCCACGCTGTCGCCCCGATAGGCCACCCGCGCGCAGATATCGTGCGCCACCGCGCTGCGGATGAAGTACTCGCCCCAGCCGGTCGCCGACACCGCGCAGCCGCTGTCGGCCCAGGTGCCGGCGCCGATGATCGGTGCATCGCCGACGCGGCCAAAGCGCTTGTTGGTCATGCCGCCGGTCGAGGTCGCCGCAGCCAGGCGGCCCTGCGCGTCGCGGGCGACCGCGCCGACCGTGCCGTAGTAGGCACTCGACGGCAGGCTCGCCTGCTTCTTTGCAGCCTCGCGTGCCTTGAGCAACTCCTGCCAGCGGGACTCGGTGCGAAAGTACCCCGGCTCCACGAACGCGATCCCGACCGACTGCGCAAACTGCTCGGCGCCCTCGCCGATCATCATCACGTGCACCGACTTTTCCATCACCGCGCGCGCGAGCTCCACCGGGTTGCCGATTCGATGCAGTCCAGCGACCGCACCGGCGCGACGGGTAGCACCGTCCATGATCGATGCGTCCAGTTCGTTGACGCCTGCGGCATTGAACACCGCGCCTTTGCCGGCATTGAAGTGCGGCGAGTCTTCGAGCAACACCACCGCGCGGGTCACCGCGTCGAGGCTGCTGCCGCCATCGGCAAGGGCCTTGGCACCGGCGCGCAGTGCGGCCTCGATATCGGCACGGATCGAGGCCTCTTTTTCGGCAGTGAGTTCCGCGCGCGGGATCGCACCGGCGCCACCGTGTACGGCAAGGACGATACCGCCGGCAGTCGCCGCCAACGGCATCGACAGGATCGCTGCAAGAAAGCAGTGGGTGAGTGTGCGCATCCGGCTGGTCCTCAAGATCGATCCGGCCGAGTATAGCGATGCGCTGTGCAGTCGCTGTTGCCGGCATCGATGCAGATCGGAGGTCGCTGTCGCCGGCATGCCGGCTCCCACAGCGCGAAAGGACTCTCGTTGCAAGCCAGTAAATCCCGCATTTCAAAACAGCAGGGCCTGCCTCGACCCTGCAATCTGGCTGTGGGAGCTGCCATGGCAGCGACGGCGGCAACTGTTCGCTTCGAAGCGCAGGATTTACTGACTCGCCACGACAGGCCTTCCGCGCTGTGGGAGCTGCCATGGCAGCGACGGCGGCAACTGTCCGTTTCGAAGCGCACGATTTACTGACTCGCCACGACAGTCCTTCCGCGCTGTGGGAGCTGCCATGGCAGCGACGGCGGCCACTGTTCGCTTCGAAGCGCAGGATTTACTGACTCGCCACGACAGGCCTTCCGCGCTGTGGGAGCTGCCATGGCAGCGACGGCGGCAACTGTCCGTTTCGAAGCGCAGGATTTACTGACTCGCCACGACAGGCCTTCCGCGCTGTGGGAGCTGCCATGGCAGCGACGGCGGCAACTGGTCGTTGCCGGCAGACCACACTCGGCGAGATGCGCCAGAATGCAAAGCCGCCAACATTTTAGAACCTGCCGCTTCCGCGCTACAGCGGCTGCGGATTCGGAAACCTGATCGTGGCGCTGGTGCCAACACCGAGCTGGCTGCTCAGCTCGAACGGCCAGCCGAAGCGATCCGAAAGGCGCTGTACGATGGTCAGACCCACGCCATGGCCGCCACGCACCGAACTTTGCGCGCCGCGGAAGAACGGCTGCTGGCCTACTTTCGCCAGATCCTCCGCGCTCATGCCGACACCGGTATCTTCGACCCGCAGGAAATCGCGACCGACGGTGACCGTCACCGATCCCTGTTCGGTATACAGGCAGGCATTGCGCAACAGGTTCGACAGCATCACCGCGAGCACCTTGGGCGGCGCGTGCAGGGCGAAATCGTGCTCGCGCTGCCGGCGCACCTCGACCGGTTTGCCATGCACGAGGTCCTGCGCCTTGTCGACTTCGTCGTCGACGATCTCGCCGACCACGAAGTCCTCTTCCGGCAGTCCAACGTCCGCCTCGCGTGCAAGGATCAGGAACGCCTCGATCAATGCCTCCATGTCGCGGATCGAGCGCTTGATGCGGGTGGCCGAGCGCTTGCCGAATTCCGACAGGCCTTCTTCTTCGAGCAGCACATCGGCCGCGACCTTGATCACGGTGATCGGGCTGCGCAGTTCGTGGCTGGCATCGCGGGTGAAGTTGCGCTCGCGCTCCACGAAGTCCTCCAGCCGCGAGGCGAAACCGTGGATGGCGCTGGCCAGCACCTGCACGTCGCCATCGGCATCGACCGGCAGGCTGGCAGGCTCCAGTGCCGCGAGATCGGGTCGTTTGGGATCGAAGTTGCGCACTTGCGCTGCGAGCCAGATCACCGGCGAGACCGCGCGCCGCGATACCCGGTAGGTCAGCCACGTGGTGATGTAGATGACTGCCAGCACCATGGTCAGCGGCACGAAGCCGAACCACAGCGCGAGGCGGTCGACCTGCTCCTGCTCGAAGACCAGGAACAGCCGCCCCTGCAGGTCGGGATGCAGCTGGCGGTCGGGCTCGGCGACATACACCAGCGCGTCGCTCCCGCGCAGGTTGACCGAGTGATAGGAGCCGGCCGCGAAGCCATGCAGCGCTTCCGGAACGGTGGCCTCGGTGCCCGGCAGCAGCAGGTAGCCGTGCATGTTGTAGGTATCGGGCACCTTGGCCGACGGATCGCGGTCGAGGCGCTCCCAGAAATGCGAGGCTTCCTGCATCAGCGCGTTCTGGATCAGCACGTCGCGCAGCACCACCCACGCGCCATACACCGACAGCAGCGTGGCCACGCTGATCGCCGACAGCTGCAGGACGAACGCGACCCACAGCTTGCCGCGCAAGCTGCCGTCGGCCGCGGCGCGCAGCCCGCGCAGGCTCAGGGGATTCAGAGATGCGGCCATGGGGATTCCGGGTCTCCGCCGCGACGGCGGTTGGCGCCGCCACCGATGGGCGGCGGCGCCATGCGCATCAGGCGCTGCGTGCGGTGCCAGGCACGTCCTGGTCGAGATCGGCGAGACGGTAGCCAGCACTATGGATCGTGTGCAGCAGCGCCTTTTCGAACGGCTTGTCGATCACCTTGCGCAGGTTGTACAGATGACTGCGCAGGGTGTCGGAGTCCGGCAGCAGATCGCCCCACACCTCGCGCTCGATATCGCGCCGGCTGACCACCCGCGGCGACTCGCGCATCAGGATGGTCAAAAGCTTCAGGCCGATCGGCGAGATGTTCAGATCCTTGCCACCGCGCTGCAGGCGCAGGGTTGCAGTGTCGAGCACCAGCTCGCCGACGCGCAGCACTTCGGCACTGACCTGGCGGCGATCGCGGCGGATCAGCGCGCGCACGCGGGCCTCCAGTTCGCGGATCTCGAACGGCTTGACCAGATAGTCGTCCGCACCCGCATCAAGGCCGATGAGCTTGTCTTCCAGCGTGTCGCGCGCGGTGAGCATCAACACCGGGGTCGAACGCTTGGCGTCCTGGCGCAGCTTGCGGCACAGGTCGAGCCCATCCATGCCCGGCAGCATCAGGTCGAGCACGATCACGTCGTAGCTGTTCTGGGTGGCAAGGCGCAGGCCGGTCACGCCATCCGAGGCGTAGTCGAGGCTGTAGCCACGACGTTCGAGGAATTCGCCGACCATCTCGGCGATGCCGCGGTTGTCTTCGATCAGGAGGATCAGGCCGACGCTTTCTTCACGGGACTTCATGGGGAGTTCCTTGCGCTGAGGCCGCAGTGCGACCGGACAGGGTGATTCACATATGTGAAGATTAAACTCCGAGTCGGGTAACCACAATGTGAAGGGCTCGGCGATGGCCGGGTCGACGAGCGCCGCCTTGTTCGCCGCACCCCCCAGTCGCTATCGTGCGCGAATGATTACGCAACTCCCGGTTGCTCGATGAACTACGCGGAAAAACGCCGCCACCCGCGCAAGGACGTGTACATCGCGGCCCTGCTGGCGCTCGGCGAAAACGGCTATCTGTCCGAGGTCTGGGACCTTTCGCAAGGTGGCGCGCGTCTTGGCCGCCCCAAGGGCTGGACCTCCGATCCCTCGGTGCGCCCGATCAAGGTGTATTTCATCCTCGATCAAGAGACCGTCATCGCAATGACCGCACGCGTGGTGCGCGTCACCGACGACAGTCTCGGCGTCGAGTTCGTGCCGGGACAGGACGAGCGCATCCAGGGTTTGCTCTACGAGGCGCGCTTCGTCGAGCAGGCGGCGCGCTGAGCGGATGACGGTAGCCGCCGCGCTGCTGATCTTCGCCGACTTCAGCTGATCCGACGCGTCTGCTCAAAACACTGCAGCAGCAAACTCAGGCGTCGGGCACCACGTTGACGTTGATCGAGATCAGGCGCCAGCCGACGTAGCGGTAGACGAACTTGTAGTCGAACTCGACCCTGCCGCCAGGGGCCGGATAGTAGCCGACCACGCGCAATACGCGGTCGGAATCGACCGCCGGTTCGGCACTGAGATTCGGCGCTACCTCGTCGAGCGAGAGCAGGTTGATCCGATTGTCGACGAAGGCCTTGAATTGGGTATCGAGGTCGGACACCGAGAACTGCGCCTTGAGTTCCGGCGCTGCCGCATCGCGCAGCTCGGTGAAATCGCCGGCATTGACCCCGCGGGCGAACAGGCCCGTAATATCGCCGACCAGGACTACGGCCTCGATGGGGGTCGGCAGCACGGCCGCCGGCGTATCGCGATCGGCATCGCTGCGCAGCGGCTGGATGGCGTCGATGCGCCACACACCGTCCTCCTTGACCATGCTCAGGCGTAGCGGGCGCGTCTCGCCGGTCGCGGTCGTGAACTCGCCATCGACGGTGCCGACACCGTTTTCGATCTTCCAGCCCGACCAGCTGCCACTGGCGTACATGCCGATCTTGCTTTCGCTGAGAAAGCGCTCGAATGCTTCCTGCGCCACGGCATCGCGAAAACGCGTCGTGCGCATGCCGGCGGCGGCCACGAAATCACGCTTGGCGAGCGCGTCGAGAAACGGCTGCGCGGCCCCGCTGACCCCGCCGGGCCCGAACAGGAACAGGAGTGCCAAGGTCAGGCCAAAGGTCAGTACGGCAACGATGGGCAGCACGATTTTCTGCATGGTGATGTCCTGCGGTCGCTGTGCGCGGGTCAGAAGCGGATCTTGCCGCGCAGCATATCGGCGAACATCACCCAATCGCCGGCGAAACTGTAGAACGGATGCTTGAACGTGGCCGGGCGGTTATTCTCGAACCCGTAGTGGCCGATCCACGCGCATGCATAGCCGGAGAGAAATCCTGCCAACAACCACCACGGATTGCCGCTGACGATCAGCATCGCAACGCACAGCAGGGCCAATGTGCTGCCCAGATAGTGCAGCCGGCGGCAGCTGCGATTGCAATGCTCGCTCAAATAATACGGGTAGAACTCGCGAAAGCTGGCGAAGGCGTGGCTGGCAGCGCTCATGGGCAATCTCTCCGGAGCCGCATTCTCGACTGCGGACGATGCCGCCGCAAGCCCACAAGCCCACAAGCCCACGTGCAGGTCAACCGCCTGCAGCAGCCTGCGTTGGAACAAGTCGGCACAACGCCACCACAGGACCGACATCCCATGCCAATCAAACTGCGCCATCTCGCGATTTCCGCCTTCGGCGCTGCCGTGCTGGTCGGCGGCATCGCTGCCGCCCAGTCGCCGGCGGCAGCCGTACCTGCGCCTGGCCCCAATGCCGCAAAGATCGAACATTGGCAGGCCATGCGACAGGCTGGCCGCGGTGCGCGCGGCATGCGGCTGGCAGGCGGGTTCCGCAACGATCCGGCGATCGCGGTGGTGATCAACCTGCGTGCGATCGAACGCGCCTATCGGGCCGCTGGTCGCGGCAAGGACTTAGCTGGGTTCTATCGCGAGCAACTGAGCCGAACCCAGGACCCGGTGGTGCGCAACTTCGTCAACTATCGCCTGGCCAAGCTGGAGCTTCGCGATGACGACGCCAAGGGCGCACTGGAGGCGCTCAAGCGCAATCTCGACGAGAACTACAGCCGCATGCGCTAAAGCGAAGGCAGCCTTGCCGGACACAGCTGTCTCAATCCCGAGGCACTGCGTCCAGCGCTTTCTTCTCGTCAAGCTTGGCCCGATCCCAATAGCGGTCCTGTGCGTCCAGCGGCAAGTCCTGCATGCGCGTGCCGTCAGCGGCAGCCATCGCTTCCATCGCACGGAAGCGGCGTTCGAACTTCAGGTTGGCGCGGCGCAGCGCGGTGCCGTAGTCGACCTTGGCATGCCGGGCGAGCACCACGCAGACGAACAGCACGTCGCCAATCTCCTCGGTCAGGCGCTCGGGATCGCGCGGCGTGCGCTGCAGCTCCTCGCGTACTTCCTCGATCTCCTCGGCCAGCTTGCCCAGCACCGGCATCACGTCGGGCCAGTCGAACCCGACGCTGGCCGCGCGCTTTTGCAGCTTCTCCGCCCGCACCCATTCGGGCAGCCCGGTGCCGATCCCATCCAGTGCCGAGGCCTGCGGATCGATGCCCTTCTCGACCTGCTTGATCGCATCCCAGCGGCGCGTCTGCTCCTGCGTATCGCGCAGCCGCTGCGCCGCGTCCGCCGACTCCCCGTGCGGACCGAACACGTGCGGGTGACGGCGGATCATTTTGTCGCAGATCGCGCCGACCACGTCGCCGAAGGCGAAGTGACCGTCCTCCTCGGCCATCCGCGAGTGGAACACCACCTGCAGCAGCAGGTCGCCCAACTCTTCCTTGAGCTCGGGCAGGTCGCGGCGCTCGATCGCATCGACCACCTCGTAGGCTTCTTCGATGGTGTATGGAGCGATGCTGTTGAAGTCTTGCTGCGCGTCCCATGGGCAACCGGTCACCGGATCGCGCAGGCGGACCATGATCTCGAGCAGGCGGTCGATCGGAGGCATGTTGGCGCGAGGTTGGCGGGCCGGTGCGGGCATCCGCATGGTGCAGGCAGCAGGCGCCGGCGGCAAGTCGGGGAAGTGTTGCGCGCGTGAAAGAACTCCGGGTGGCGACCGCACTGGACGCGCGGTTCAGACCCAGCGCTGCCACTTTGCTGCGGGATCGCCGATCGCGATGAACTCGGGATTGATCAGCGACTCGCGCCGGTTGTAGACCAGCGGCAGACCTTGCAGATCGGTGACCTTCCCGCCGGCCTGCTCGACGATGCACTGGCCTGCGGCCGTATCCCATTCCGAGGTAGCGCCATAGCGCAGGTACACATCGGCATCGCCGCCGGCGACCAGGCAGAACTTCAACGAAGACCCCATCGGGACCAGTTCATGCGCGCCGATGCGATCGAGAAATCCCTGCATGCGCGGATCGCCATGCGAGCGACTGCCCGCGATCCGCGCGGGCGATGCGGCCTTGCGCCCGCGCAACGGTACATCGCCTTGTGCAGTTTCGCGCGCAGCACCCGCATCGCGTACTGCGTGCAGCATGTCGCCGCGCGCTGGCGCATACACTACGCCGAGGATCGGCTGGCCGTGTTCGATCAGGGCGATATTGACCGTGAACTCGCCGTTGCGCTTGACGAACTCGCGTGTGCCGTCGAGTGGATCGACCAGCCAGTAACGCGTCCAGTCGCGGCGCTGCGACCATTCGAGCGCGGCGGATTCTTCCGACAGCAGCGGCAGTTCGGGGGTGATCGCGGCCAGCTCGCGGGCGATGTAATGGTGCGCGGCGAGATCGGCTGCGGTCAGCGGCGAACGGTCGGATTTGCGCTCGACCGCGAAGTCGCCTGCATACACCGCCATGATCTCGCGTCCGGCACCGCGTGCGATCTCGATCGTGACCCGGCGCAACGCCTCCAGATCGGCCGGCGTCACAGCACCCCCGCGCGCAGCAGCTCGCGAACCATGAACAGTGCTGCGATCGAACGGCCTTCGGTCACGTCATCGCGCTGCACCAGGGTGGCCAGATCGTCGAGCTTCCACGGCACCACTTCGAGCTCTTCCGGCTCGTCGCCGGGCAGGCGCTCGGGATACAAGTCGCGGGCGAGCACCACGTGGGTCTGGTTCTTCATGTACGTCGGCGCCAGCGACAGCTTGCCGACCAGGTCGAGACGGCGCGCGCCGTAACCGACCTCTTCCTTGAGCTCGCGATCGGCGCCCTGCAACGGGTCCTCGCCGCGTTCGAGGCGGCCTTTGGCCAGACCCAGCTCGTAGGCGTGCAGTCCGGCCGCGTACTCGCGAATCAGCAACACCGTGTTGTCGTCGAGCAGCGGCACCACCACCACCGCGCCGCTGCCCGCGCTGTGCATGCGCTCGTAGGTGCGGTGCACGCCGTTGGAGAACTCGAGGTCGAGCTGTTCGACCGCGAAACGACTGCCTTGGCCAAGCAATCGGGTGGCATGGATGATCGGAAGCTTGCTCATCGGCGCATTGTACTGGGCTGGCGCGTATCGCCGGCGTGCTCACGGCGGCCATTTGCCCGCGTCGCGCATCGTTCAGTCGACGAAGGTCGCCTTCAGCGCGTCGTACAGTCCCGGCCCGGTGGCCAGTACCGAGGTGGTGTGGAGGTCGATCTCGCGACCCTGAAGGTCGGAGAACTGGCCGCCGGCTTCGCGCACGATGCAGGCCAGCGCCGCGATGTCGAGGATGTTCACGTCGGACTCGATCACCGCGTCGATGCTGCCACGGGCCAGCAGATGGTAGTGATAGAAGTCGCCGTAGCCGCGCGTACGGTTGGCGCGCCGGACCAGACCGGCCATGCGCAGCCAGCGCTGGTCGGAGGCCATTGTCTTCAAGTTGCCGAACGACAGCGCGGCATCCTCGATGCGATCGGTCATCGCCACCGCCATGCGCTCGCCGTCGAGCCATGCGCCGCCGCCGCGCCGCGCCCACGCCACTTCGCCGAACTGCGAGGCGCTGGACACGCCGAGCACGATCTCGCCCTGGTGCATCAGCGCGATCTGGGTGGAAAAGAACGGATAGCCGCGCACGAAGCTCTTGGTGCCGTCGATCGGATCGATCAGCCACAGGTATTCGTTGTCGCCGCGTTCGATGCCGAACTCCTCGCCGTAGTAGCCGTGCGCAGGAAACTGCGCCTTCAGCACGCGCTTGATGGCGGTTTCCGCTTCGCGATCGGCGATGGTGACCGGACTGGCGTCGGCCTTGATCTCGACGGCCACGTCGCGGCGATAGTAGTGGGCGATCACTTCGGCCGCGGCTGCGGCGGCCTCGCGCGCAGTGTGCAGTGCGGCGTCGAGCCAGGCGGATTCGAGTTGCGTCATTGCGGGATCTCGTGCAGTTGGCCTTCAACACGCAGGAACGAGCCGCCGTCGGCCGTACGCTGGCCGATGAACTTGAGCGCTTCCTCGATCTGCGGATCGGGCTGGCGCAGGTTCAGGCGGGTCTCGCTGACGAAATGGCCGTCCTTGAGCCGCACTTCGCCGGCAATCGCCAGCGGACCGCCTAGATCGGCGACCTCGGCGAGGATCGCACCATCGGCGGCCGGTGCAAAATCGATTGCAACTCCGGGCAGGCGTACCGATGCCGCGCCAGTGACGCCCAGGTCGCGCCATTCGGCGCGGCCCTGAGCGCTGTACAGCAAGCCATCCCGCAGCTCCGCGGCCGAGGCCTGCAGGTCGATGCGACCGACCAGACCGAGGGCGGGGATGTCCAGCGCGGGTGCCAGCAGTGCAGCGGGCACATTGGCGCTCAGATTGGAAAGCCGAAGCGCCGCGCCGCTACGCACGAAATCGCCGGAGGCGCGCACCTCGCTGCCCGCAAGTTGCAGGCGTCCGCGCGGATTGCCCTGCAGTGCGCTGCTCCGGTCAACCGTCCACAGCAGCGGACCGA
>Ga0209591_10004587_pt1 | contig 15605 bp, 13 predicted proteins | sample MAT01_FD_187207 | JGI IMG/M metagenome (GOLD analysis project Ga0209591, IMG submission 187207) | Freshwater microbial communities from Lake Fryxell liftoff mats and glacier meltwater in Antarctica - MAT-01 (SPAdes) (version 2) | ecosystem: Environmental > Aquatic > Freshwater > Ice > Liftoff... | reverse complement strand
CAGCACTGCTCATTGGTGTCAACTTAAGGTCAAACCCAGTCAGAGACTGTTGTTTGACTATGAGGCCCTTCCACCCCCCTAGCCCCCAACCCCCCCCCGCCCCCCCCAAGGGGGGAGTATAAGGGGGGGACAAGAAATACTCTTGCCTCCCCCTTACCAAGGGGAGCCACTGCGGTCTTGGGGCCTCCCCAAGAGGAGCAAGTGGCGTGGATGCGAGGGGGTTATAGACTAGGCTAAAAGCGAGAGATACCAAGGCTTTCAGGCGATTGTTGACACCAATGAGGACTGCTGTGTCCCTACAATTAATCGGGGCATAGCACACAGCACTGCTGTGTGCTATGCCCTTGGTATCATCAGAAGTGCCACCAGAAACGATATTAGATGCTAAGTGGGGAAGGTTTGTGATTCGATCGACTCAAAATCAGCACTGAGGTTGATGCGATCGGGCAAATTGCCTTGATACATTTAAATAATACATAAATCACCCCTAAGAAGAACAATGCTCGGATTTTATTTATTGTGTATCTGCGTTGTAGTCTTGTCCCTGTTTGTCAAACCCAGCCACTCCCCAGGACCAGAAAAATGGTGGGTAGAAATTATTACAAATTTTCCCCGCTGCACCTACTATTTTGGCCCCTTTGACAGCGACAAAGAAGCATTAACTCATACTCCTGGCTATATCGAAGACTTGGAAAGCGAAGGAGCCAAAAGAGTTAGTATCATCATCAAACGATGTCAGCCTTCCCAACTCACCATCTGCGAAGGTGAATTCTCCGAAAGAGTAGCGGATTAATCATTTTGATAGTTGACAACAACCGTAGCCAAACTAACTAACAGGACTTTTAATTTCTATGACACTTCCGACAGCAACTGTACTGATTGTCTGTCCCGATCGACGTGGCTTAGTAGCCACATTTGCCAACTTTATTTATAAGCATAATGGTAATATTATTCATGCCAGTCAACACACAGACTTTGCTGCTGGACTGTTCCTCACCAGGATAGAATGGCAATTAGAAGGATTTGATTTATCCAGGGAAGAAATCGAATCGGCTTTCAGGGCGATCGCACAACCTCTGCAAGCTAAGTGGGAATTGCACTTTTCTGATACAATACGACGAATAGCAATTTGGGTCAGCCGCCAAGACCATTGTCTGTTAGATTTGATTTGGCGACAACAATCCAAAGAATTTTTAGCCCAAATTCCGTTAATTATCAGCAATCATCCCAACTTAAAGCACATTGCCGAACAATACGGAGCAGATTTTCAACACACTCCCATTAGCAAAGATCATAAGTTTGAACAAGAAGCGAAGCAATTAGACTTATTAAAACATTATAACATAGATTTAATCATATTGGCTAAGTATATGCAAATTTTGAGTGCAGATTTTATTGCCAAGTTTCCGAATATTATCAACATTCACCACTCATTTTTACCTGCTTTTGTCGGAGCAAACCCTTACCAACGCGCCTATGAGCGAGGGGTGAAAATTATCGGTGCGACTGCTCATTATATCACTTCCGACTTAGATGCTGGGCCGATTATCGAACAAGATGTCGAGCGAGTTAGTCACCGGGATGAAGTCTCGGATTTGGTTCGCAAAGGTAAAGATTTAGAACGGATCGTTTTAGCCAGAGCAGTGCGATCGCACTTGCGTAACCGCGTGTTAGTTTATGGGAATAAAACAGTGGTTTTTGAGTGAGATTCCTGGACTTAAAAACCCGGTTTCTTTCAACAATCGTTGCTTTTTCGATAAATATTAACGCAGAAACCGGGTTTTTGCTCCCATAAATCCTGTAATATTCTCACCCCTGTGGAATAGTTTGATCGGCGAGATTTGTCACCAAACGGCCATCTTCCATGTAGATTATGCGATCGGCAATATCCAGAATCCGATTATCGTGGGTAACAAGCAAAATCGTGCAGCCTTGTTCTTGCGCTAACCTTTGCATAACTTCTACGACATCTCTCCCAGATTTCTTGTCCAAAGCAGCCGTTGGTTCATCTGCTAATACTATTTTAGGGTGACTGACTAACGCCCGCGCGATCGCAACTCTTTGCTTCTGTCCTCCCGACAAATTTTCCGGGTAATAATTCGCCCTGTCTCCCAAACCAACAGCTTCCAACATCGCTATTGACAAAGCATCCATATTTTGATTCAGCATTTCTTTGTGCAATTCCAAAGACATTCGCACATTTTGTTTCGCTGTCAAAAATGTCATCAGATTGTGCGCTTGAAAAATATAACCAATTTGCTTTCTCAGCTTAGTTAACTTATTTGTACTAGCAGACCGTATTTCTTGACCGAGAATTTTGAGGCTACCATCTTGGGCCGAACGCAGACCTCCTAACATCGTTAATAACGTAGTTTTTCCGGAACCGGAGGGCCCAGTCATAATTACGATTTCTCCTGGGTTGATATCGAGATTGATGTCGAATAAGACTTGTTTTTTGAGTGAGCCTTTCCCGAAGTAGTGATTGAGATTTTTGACTGATATTACTGGTTCGGTTGCGGGGGAATCTAGGGTTTGCATGATGATTTTTGGGAACTTTTTCAACCGCAGATGTAGGCAGATTGACGCTGATGAACGCTGATTAGAAGATATCTGCTGGGTCGGCTGATTGGAGTTTCCGAAGTGCGATCGCACCGGAACCAGTACACATCACAATCGTCAAACCTAACACGAAAACTGCTCTATCTGTGGTCATTGCAATTGGTAGTAAAGTGGCAGATTGCGCTAGGGAATACATTCCATTTGCGAGGATGATTCCTGGCATAAAACCTAAAATAGCTAATAGGAGAGCTTCTTGAATTAAGACTCCCACTAAATATCCATCGCTATATCCCATTGCTTTTAAAGTAGCATATTCAGCTAAGTGATCGGAAACATCTGAGTAAAGAATCTGGTAAACAATGATGAGACCAACAATGAATCCGATAATTGCTCCAAATGCAAAAATAAAGCCGATCGGGGTAGCATTTGCCCAATATGCTTTTTCGATTTCTGCAAATTCTGCTAAGGTTAAAACTTTGACATCATCGGGTAAAGCAGCTTTCAGCATTGACTGGACTTGTTTGATATCTGCACCTGGTTTGAGGTTAATTAAACCGACATCAATTTCATCAGGTTTTCGTTCTGGAAATAAGTTCATGAACGTGGAATCACTGACTATCACATTACCATCAGCAGTGAAAGAAGTACCGAGGGTAAACACACCTGATACTTGAATATTTCGTTTGTTTAGTTCCGTTTCGAGGGTGGATTCTTTCTTGAAAATTAGGGCAATATCGCCATATTCTGGTCTCGATGATTGGTCAAATAACGCATGATTAAACATTTGAATTTGATGCAGGTTTTGATTGACATCGGGCAGATTAAATGTGATACTTCCCGGATCGATGCCAAAAATTAAAATCCCTCTAGTAGTGCGATTAGTGGGATTGCGCCACCGTCCGATATCAATATGCAAGGAAGTTACAGATTCGACTCCTGCAAATCCTTGTGTTTGGTATAATCTATCTCTTTTGAAACTTTTTACCGCAGCAAATGTTTCAAATTGAGGATTGATTAACACTAAATCTGTGTGTAAACTTAGGTGTGGTTTGATAGCGGAATCGAACAGTGCGTCTCGGAATCCTAGTTGCACGAATATCAGGATATCTGCGAAGGCAATTCCTGCTATAGCAACTGCAAGACGAGTTTTTTCTCTAGTTACTTGTAACCATGCAAGGGGTGTTTTACGAAACATATATTTTGGGAATGGGGAATGGGGAATTGGGAATTGGTTATTGGTTATTGGTTACTTGCTATTCGTTATTTGTCACTTGGTTTACTTGCGAGTTTACTCAGCATTTGTTAGTGCTTGAATATCACCTTGCATGATTACGCTAGTGTTGCGGGAAATTTTGTCAATCTGCCAATCCCACCACCGAATTTCTAATAATTGTGCAACTTCAGATTCGCTGAAACGCTGTTTGATTAAACCTGCGGGGTTTCCACCGACAATGGTGTAAGCGGGAACATCTTTTACCACAACAGATTTGGCTGCAATTACCACACCGTCGCCGATTTTGACTCCGGGCATAATCACCGATTCGTAACCAATCCACACATCATTACCAATCACGATATCACCTTTACTTGGCAGTTCCATTAATAAATTCATGGCTGTTTCCCAACCATTCCCAAAGATGGGAAAAGGATAGGTTGAAAAGCCGTCGAGTTTGTGATTTGCACCATTCATGATGAATTTGACGTTAGTGGCGATCGCACAAAATTTACCAATGATTAATCGCTCGTTTCCGTAGTTGTAAAGTACATTGTTCTCGAAGTTTTCAGGACGGATCGGATCGTCGTAGTATGAGTAATCGCCGACAACAATATTCGGAGATTTAATCAAGTTTTTGATGAAACATACCCGCGGTTGGTTTACTATCGGATAAGGTCGGTTTGGATAGGGGCCAAATTCTGTCATAATTAGAAGGAAGAAGGAAGAAGGAAGAAGGAAGAAGGAAGAAGGAAGAAGGAAGTAAATGAATTTACTTGACTTTGAATCTTTCAAGGTTCGTAGTCAGGACTTTAGTCCTTCTGAATTGCTACCATTACCTGCAAATTTGTCAAGCCTGCAACTTGTTTGCTACCTTCGGGATTCAAGTGAATTTTAACTTCAACTACTCGGCTATCCAAGTTTTCTCCCGGTTGGTTGCTAAACACATTTTGTTTGCTGACTTTCAATCCAATCTCTTTCACAGTTCCTGGCAGTTCTCCTGAAAATGCTTGGCTGGTAACAGTTGCTTTTTGTCCGACTTTTATTTTGCTAATATCGGTTTGATAAATTTCGGCGACAACTACCATTTGCTCGGTTTTTCCTACATCTGCAATGCCGTTATCGCTAATTTTTTCACCAGGACGAGTATGAATTTTGAGGATTTTTCCGGCATTTGGAGTGCGGATATAAGCTTGATTTAATTCGGATTGGGCGCGTTTGACTTGGGCGATCGCACTATTTATTTCTGTTTGCGCTACTTCTATATCCACCGGGCGGACTTCGGCTATTTTTTCGAGGGTTGCTTTCGCTTCTTCCAGTTGTTCTCCACCGCTTCCTTTGATGCGTTTGAGATTGGCTTCAGCTTCATTTTGCTGCTGAATTGCTGTATTATTAATTCTAGTCAAATTGGCTTGGGATTCATTAAGTTGCTGTTTTGCTGTACTATTAATTCGATTCAAGTTTTCTTGACCTTCCTGAAGTTGCTGAGTTGCTGTATTATCAATCCTAGTCAAATTAGCTTGAGCTTCTTTCACTTGCTGGCGACTTGTTTCTACTGCTAACTTTTTAGTATCCATTACGGATTTAGAAATTGCACCTTCGGCGACAAGTTGCTGATGTCTCAAATATTCGGCTTCGGCATTATTAAACTCGGCTACTAATTTACTAATCGCTGCTTGTTGTGCTTTCTTTTCTCCTTGGAATTGTGCATTAATTCTGCTAATTGTGGCTTCTTGGACTTTCCTTTCTCCTTCCCATTGGGCGGTGATTCGGCTGATCGTTGCCTGCTGTGCGGTTCTGTCCCCTTGCCATTGCGCTTGGAGGCGATCGACTGTTGCTTCTTGTGCGGTTCGATTTCCTTGCAATTCTGCTTCTAGTTTGCCAATTGTGGCGGATTGGGCGGTAAGTTCTCCCGATTTTGCACCGGCCTTGACCTTTGCTAAACTGGCTTCAGCAACTTTGACTTTTTCTTTGGCTTCATCTAGGGCGGATTTTAGCCGATCGCCTGCATCCAAAATTGCGATTAACTGTCCAGCTTTGACTTGATCGCCTTCTTTGACTAAAAGCTGGGAAATGCGATCGCCATTTAGAGTCTGCGATACTCCCAAGCGAATCACTTCTCCTTGCGGTTCCAATCTTCCTAAAGCCGTTATTTTCCTAACTGGAGGAGTTGTTTCCACAGGCAAAGGTGCAGCATTTTGACTAAAAGATACAGATTGATAAATGCCGTAAAAAGCAGTCGCAGCGCCCGCAATCACTAATCCTATTACCAATCGATTTTGAGGTTTTGCGAAATATTGAAAGTTCATATTTTCCCTTTATTTGCAGTTGTTATTTTTTTCTAAATAAGCCAGTAACATCTCTTTCAATAGATTCGCCTGTCCCGAAAAAGATATCCTTTCGCCTTGATAAAATCTTCTGACTAGCAAGCCGTCAATGTAGTTTATGACAAATATTGCAATTCCTGGATCAGAGATACCTAAATAGCAACTAACTGCCTCTTCGTAGCGCTTCCCAGCTTGCTGAAGTGCCTGATTGTGATCAATCTCTTTGCGGCTTTTCTGATGACAAAAATCAAAGGTGATTAAACAGCCTTTCAGAAGATAATCTTCATTTTGACTGACATACTCCATCATTTTTTCAATCCTTTCAGCTAAGGTTGGCGGATTTCCTAATTCGGCGATCGCTTCTTCTTTTGTATCTTCACAGCTCAAGTATTCAATTAACTGCTCAAACAGACTCTCTTTACTGGGGAAATAGTGGTAAAGCGTACCTGTAGAAACCCCAATTTCTGATGCGATTTCACGCATTGTGACTGAGGAATAGCCTTTTTCGGCAAAAATCTCAAAGCAGTTGTTCAGCAGTTGTTTGCGGTAGTGTTCGTGGTCAACTATTTTTGGCATGGGTCGATCGATCTGAAAATTGTGGATTCTAGATCCTAGGTTATAGAAGATTTAACATCGATCGACTAAATATTCCTATATCGAACATCCGATATAGTATAACCAGCTACAATCAATAGTTATAGCGGCTGAGTTTGGTAAAAATGTATATCGAACAGTTGTTATAATTAATTTTGCATAATGATGTATCTTTTGTCAAGAGGTATAGTAAAATTATTTTGGGCGATCAAACTTTAGCTGTAGGGACACGGCAGTGCCGTGTCCCTACGGAATATTTCAACTGAGTAAAAATGACTTATGAAAATCCGAAACTACCAAATAGCGGATACCCAACAAATTGTCCAACTGTTTTATGACACCGTACATCAAATAAATATCCGCGATTACACAAAAGCACAAGTAGACGCTTGGGCGCCCGCAGACATCGATCTCGAAATTTGGAGCAAAAGTTTAAGCAGTAAATTGACCTTTGTAGCAGAAGAGGGTGACATTATTGCAGGTTTTGGAGAATTAGAAACAAACGGCCATATCGATCGATTCTACTGTCACAAAGACTTTCAAATAAAAAAAGTTGGCACACAAATATTAGAACGCCTTGAAGCCAAAGCCAAGGATTTAGGTATTAACAAAATATTTACTGAAGCCAGTATTACAGCCAAGCCTTTTTTTGAAAGGAATAAATTTATTGTTATCAAAAAACAAGAAGTAGAAAGGAGAGGAGAAAAATTCATCAACTTTGCAATGGAAAAAAATATATAATTTTTTTTGTAAAACTAAGATGTAAAATTAGATCTAACAGTTTTGTGAAGGAGTGGCAATTGTGACAGAAGCTACAAATGTGCTGGGTGGAAAGTTAGAGAGTTGCTGCACGTCGCCCATGACGGGGTATTATAGAGATGGCAAATGCAATACAGGTGGTGGCGACTATGGAGCTCACACTGTTTGCGCTCAACTGACAGCAGAGTTTTTGCAATTCAGCAAGTCGAGGGGAAATGATTTGATTACTCCCGTACCCGAATATAATTTCCCCGGTTTGAAACCAGGGGATTGCTGGTGTTTGTGCGCTTCTCGCTGGAAGGAAGCAATGGATGCTGGATGTGCGCCTAGGGTGGTTTTGTCAGCGACTCACGCATTAACTTTAGAGTATGTTTCTTTGAACGAATTGAAGCAACACGCTGCTGATTTATAGGGATAAATTGGCGGGCGATTGCATTTTAATATAATCGGATTTCAAAGGAGTAGTAGGGACACGACATTGCCGTGTCCCTAAGAGTAGTAAGGACACGACATTGCCGTGTCCCTAAGAGTAGAGTAGGACACGGCAATGCCGTGTCCCTACGGGGATTGATAAATCTGGGGTGTATTTCACAAACGTGGAATCTGCTATATCTAACAGAAAAGCGTTTGTTGCTAAACCCACCTACCCACAACAACCCTCACCGTGCCATCTGCCAAAGTCTCCTCTTCCTCAACATTAAAACCCTCTGAATGCACGGCTGTCATTAAACTTTTATGCGCGTATTTTTGACTAATTGAATTGATAAATGACTGCCGATCAATTCGAGCGCCCCAAAAATCAGCCACCAGTTCGTAATCCTCTGTGCTGCGACGAAAACCCAAATCGTAACCGTTCGATTGTCGAATCACGTACTCGGCATTAGTGCGATCGCCCTGATAACCCCGCACCTGCACATTACATTCTACTTGATAACCCAACTCTTCCAATACTTGATGTAGCAGTTCGCCGTTTTTTATTTGAACCTTAATCGTTGTGAAGTGTGACATATCACTTTCGGTTTTTTTGTGAAACGCTAACTCAATTATAATAGGAGCAATCACCGCAGTCAACAAGTGTAAAACCTCAACTTTTCAATCAGCAAGTGCTCGTATTTTAAATTATCTCAAAAAACCGACTTTTTTATATTCAAAAATCAGACCAAACATTACAGAGAGTAAATTTTATTCCCAAGGTCTAATAGATTTGAAAGTTTCCGATTCCCCATTCCCAATTCCCAATTCCCGATTTACTCTTCCGTATATTTACGCACGTTAATCATAACTTTACAATTTTCTCATTTTTGGAAAGCAAGGATTAAGTAATTTCTGTTTGTCCTACTACACATAGTTGCGGTAAAAGTACCGATTTGCAGTAATTATTCAGCCTATTGTCAATCCCTCAATTGCGACAAGAAGACCGCAGCGAGAGGCAAATACTGATTCCTTTAAACTAGCTTAAAAAGATCGCATTTTCGTAAAATGAGTATCATAGGAAACTGTAAAAATTCACTTTAAAAGCTTATGCTTAAAAAATAGGCTTTCCTAAAAAAATCTGAGTGCATCCCAGAGCAACCATGTCACACTGCAACCAATTCGTCTGTAGCTGCCGCACATCCCCAGAAATGCACGACACCACTGCTAGCTGGCAGCTTATAGTCGATCGGCTAACGGCAGAATTAAACAGCACCCGCGAGCAACTTCAGGCGGAAATCGATCGACTCAAAACCGCTAACGAAACCCTCAAAGCAGCCATCAGTTCCGCCCCTATGCTCTTGTGGGCAACAGACACAGAGGGCAAATTAACTGTTTTAGAAGGCAAAAAATGCGAAAATTGGGGACTCACGGAGGGTGAAGCCGTGGGGCGATCGATTTTTGAAATATACGGCAGCCAGCCAGATACTTTAGAAAATATTGCCCTGGTATTGGCGGGAAGCTCACGTAGTTGGAATACCCTACAGGGGGATTTAACTTACGAAATTCGATCGACACCTGTGCGAAATTCAATTGGCGAAGTCGTCGGAGTTGTCGGTGTTTCTACTGAAATTGACGATCTATCGCGATCGCAAGTAGCCCTGCAAATAGCAAATCAAAAATTAGAGCGCCAGCTTCAGCAGCAAACAGAAACCTTTCATACAGCACTTTACGAAAGCGAAAAAAAGTACAGGAATCTCGTAGAAACCTCCCAAGAATTGATTTGGTCAGTCGATATTGAAGGCTTGTTGACCTTTGTCAATTCCGCTGTCCAACGCATCTACGGTTACGAACCCCCAGAAATGATCGGCCGTCGCTTCACCGAATTTTTGCTTCCCGAACACGAACCATTACAAATACAAGTATTTGAACAACTTTTAGATAAAATCAGTATTCAACCAACAGCACCTAATTATGATTACGAAACAGTACATATTCGCAAAGACGGCACTCCCGTTCACCTGCGGGTAAACAGCATCGTGAACCAAGCCGAAAACGGCACTATTTTAGGACTAACTGGTACGGCGACAGATATTAGCGATCGGTTGCGATCGGAAGCAGCGCTCCAAGAAACTACCGATCAACTCTGGGCAGTCTTGGATGCCGTACCAGGATTGATTTCTTGGGTAAGTTCAGATTTGCGGTATATAGGAGTCAACCAGCACTTAGCAGCCTCATTTAAAATACCTCCCGAAAGCTTTGTCGGTCAAGAAATAGGCTTTCTCGAACCAGGCTCCAGTTTTGCACAACTGATTCGCCAATTTTTTGAGAGTTCATCTCAGCAAAGCTGGCAAGAAATAGACATAAAAATCAACGATTCCGTCCGCAACTATTTGATAGTAGCTCAGAAATACCATCAGGGAAGCGCAGCAGTTTCTGTAGGAATAGACATTACAGATCGCAAACGTGCCGAAGCTCTAAAAAACCAATTAATCTGCTCGCTGCAAGAATCAGAACACAAATTTCGCAGTCTTTATGAAGCTACTAGCGACGCAGTAATGTTGCTTGACGAAAAAGAATTTTTTGACTGCAACCCCGCCACATTAAAAATATTTGGGTGTAGCAATAAACAAGAATTTTACGGCAAGCATCCAAGCGAATTTTCACCTTTATTTCAGCCTAACGGACAAGATTCAGCTAGTTTAGCGACCCAGAGAATTAGTACAGCAATGCAAGAAGGAATCTGTCGATTTGACTGGGTACACAAACGACTCGACGGTTCAGAATTTTCCGCTGAAGTTCTGTTAAACGCAATGGAAATTAACGGACAAAAATTTCTGCAAGCAGTAGTGCGGGACATTACAGATCGCAAACGAGATGAGGATCAAATCAAAGCCTCCCTAGCAGAAAAAGAAGTCCTTCTCCAAGAAATTCACCACCGCGTCAAAAATAATCTCCAAGTTATTTCTAGTCTGCTGAAACTCCAGTCTCGCTATATTCAAGATAACCGCGTTATCGAAATGTTGAAAGAAAGCCAAAACCGCGTGAGGTCAATGGCTCTGGTTCACGAACAATTGTATCAATCCAAAGATTTGTCGAACATTGACTTTGCTGAATACATCCAAAACTTAGCCCACAATTTATTCCAAGCTTATGAAGTGAATGCAGCAGGCATTAAGTTGGAAACAAATATTGCGCGGTGCGAACTCAATGTTGATACAGCAGTTCCTTGCGGATTAATCATCAACGAACTCGTCACAAACTCCCTAAAATATGCTTTTTTAGGGAAAACTGAGGGTAAAATAAACATAGATTTTAATTTAAATAATAACGGGGTATGGGTGCTAGTCGTTAGCGACACGGGTGTAGGTTTTCCTAAAGACTTAGATTATCGGAATGCCAGAACATTGGGCTTGCGGTTAGTCGGAGCTTTAGTAAGACAAATTCGGGGTAATATCACCCTAGTAGAAGGTGTAGGCACGGTTTTTCAGATCGCATTTCCGCAACCAAAATTACAGCATAAGAGATAAATAAATGTCAATTAAAAAGATACTGATAGTCGAAGATGAAAGCATCATTGCTGAAGATCTTGCCGATAGCTTAATAAGTTTAGGATATAAAGTAACTGCGATTGTTCATTCAGGAGAAGAAGCGCTGCAATCCGCAGCCAAAGAACGGCCAGATTTAGTCTTGATGGATGTCAACCTGCAAGGAGAAATCGACGGAATAACAACAGGAGACAGAATGCGATCGCGCTTCCAAATTCCTGTGATTTATCTGACAGCTTATGCCGATGAAAATACTTTGCGCCGAGTGAATTCTACAAAACCTTTCGGCTATATTGTCAAACCATTTGAAGAAAAAAACTTGCATACAACTATTCAACTAGCTCTGCACCGACATCAGTATGACAGCTTGACAAATCTGCCAAATCGTTCATTTTTGCGAGAGAGGCTAAGTCAAGTATTAGAAAAGCAAACAGGATTGCCAGGAGTCATTCCGGTTATCACTCTTAGCTTAGATAAAATCAACCGAATTAACAGTACCTTGGGACATGATATCGGCGACTCTGTTCTTTGTAGCATCGCCCAGCGACTAACTAACTGCATTGAAAACATTAATATTGTTGCTCGTTTGGAAGCTGCTGAATTTGCACTTATTATCGAAGCCGTTCCCGAAAAACAGGATGCTGTTAATATTGCCCAAAGCATTTTGGAAATTGTAGCCCAAGCAATTATTGTAGAAAGCTCTGAACTTTACGTCACTGCTAGTATTGGTATCTCTTTGTATCCTTGGGACGGCAGTGATGCAGATGAACTGCTAAAAAATGCTTATACAGCAATGTACCACGCTCAAGAAAAAAATGGAAATAATTATCAGTTTCATGCTCCCAATGTTGCAAATTATTCTATTAATAAGTTAAGTCAAGAAGTGTGTCTTCGCAATGCTTTAAAGCGGTCTGAATTTGAAGTTTATTATGAGCCAAAAGTAGAAATAAAAACAGGTAAAATTGTTGGTGCAGAAGCTTTAGTGCGTTGGAACCATCCAGAAATGGGGCGGGTTTCGCCTGGAAAATTCATTCCGATGGCTGAAGAAATGGGCTTGATTGTGCCTCTGGGGGAATGGGTGTTAGAGACTGCTTGTCGGCAAAATAAAGCTTGGCAAGCTGAGGGTTTGGGGCCGTTGCGAGTAGCAGTCAACGTGTCAGCCCGCCAGTTTGAACAAAAAAATCTTACTGAAAAAGTCAGTGAAATATTAACAGAAACTGGTCTCGATCCTAAATATCTGGAATTAGAATTGACGGAAAGTCTGGTGTTGCAAGATGAAGCAGCAGTATTTCAAGCTTTTAGTGTGTGGAAGAATATGGGAATTAGGGTAGCGATTGACGATTTTGGCACGGGATATGCTTCTTTAACTTATTCAAAGCGCTTTCCGTTTGATATTCTCAAAATTGACAAGAGTTTTGTTCGTAATATTACAGAGGATCGTCAGAATGCGGCGATTACAATAGCGATTATTCAAATGGCACACTCGATGAATATGACGGTGGTTGCTGAGGGGGTTGAAGATGAGCAGGAACTGGCTTTTTTATGCGAGCATGATTGTGATGAAATTCAAGGCTATTTTTTCAGTAAGGCTTTGCCAAAGGCTGATTTTGAAGCGCTGTTGAAAAGTGGTAAGCGCTGGCATTTGAAGTAAAGTAACCGAGGACACGGCAATTCTAGGAGACGGCAGTGCCGTGTCCCTACCGCGATTCATGGTAGGGAGACGGCAGTGCCGTGTCAGCCGTGGTTCTAGGAGACGGCAGTGCCGTGTCCCTACCGCGATTAATGGTAGGGAGACGGCACTGCCGTGTCAGCCGTGGTTCTAGGAGACGGCAGTGCCGTGTCCCTACCGCGATTCATGGTAGGGAGACGGCAGTGCCGTGTCAGCCGTGGTTCTAGGAGACGGCAGTGCCGTGTCCCTACCGCGATTAATGGTAGGGACACGGCACTGCCGTCTCCTCCGTTTCTATCTACAAGTGTGTTGGTAAAATTCGATCGCCCAACCAATTGCCCAACCATAGTCCGAAACCGGAAGTAGCCACTAACAGAATAGATGTGTAAAACCCGTTACCAGAGCCGATCGACCTTTCAGCCGCCACCATCCTCGCCACAACTCCGGCAATAATGCCGATCGCAGCCCAAGCCAGATACACAGTCTTAGACCCGGCGATGGCTAAAGCTTGGGCGAGAGCTCCCGAACCCGCCACGGCCACCGATCCCGCCCAAGCCCCAATGCCCAACCCAATTAAACCGGCAAGCCCCCTAGGGCCCTGAGAATTAACAGCTACTTCCGCCATCAGCCCACAGATCAAGCCCACAGCCCCCCAACAGATACCCCCTGCCAGCGTCCTCACCCAATCCCCAGAACCCGTTCCTGCCATCAATCCCGTCACTGTCGCGACTCCTGCCACAGCCAACACGGACGCCACAGCCCTAGACTCAGCCTCAGAACAGGCGATCGCCCCCAAGCCAGCCCCAACCAGCGCCCAAACCATCCCTGTTACCACACCTCCCGCCTGGAAACCCGCGATCGCACCCCCTACCGCCCCAGCCAAAACTAAAGCTGCCAGCCAAACTCTAGGTGTTGCTGAGCCCTCCGCGACCAAAATCGCTGCCCACAGCCCATCGGCACCGCAGATTAAAGTCCACATCCACAGGGGGGCACCAGATTTCGTCAAAATCCAGCCAGTCAGAGCATAACTGGCAAGGGCGATCGCCAGCGGCCACCAAGGAAAGCGAGAATATTTTTGAGATGGCCGCGTTTCCCTGGCAAAGTTTCGCGGTTTTGAATATTGAGTTGAAAATTGTTTCTTTCTTTTCGAGGTAGGGTTTGCACGGTTTGGAGATGTGAGATTACTACGCTTTTCTAGAAAGGTTTCACGGTTTTGGGTTTTAAATCCTTTCTGGCTTTTGGAGGTAGCTTTTTGATATTTTTTGCCTTTTTTGCTATTTCCATTACCTGCTGGCTTTCTTAAGCCTTTTCTGTTGAGGTTTTCACGTACAGGTGCTGGGGGTGTGGGTGACTGAAATTGTGGCTCGATCGCTTTTAATTCAGGCTGACTCAGAAACAACAGCAATTGCTGGTAAGCTTGATTAATTTCTGTTAATCTTTGTTGAGCTTTTTGTTGCAGGCGATCGTTGTGGGCAAATCGATCGGGATGCCACACAAAGGCCAAATCCCTGTAAGCCTGCTTAACTTCTTCTAAGGAAGCTCCAGGCTGAATTTCGAGGATTTGATAGTATTGATTAATGTCAGCCATAGCTTCGATCGGCTGGTGCTAATAAATTGACGACCGCACTTAACATCTTGTACCATTCTGAGCCAAGCTGCACAATAGGCAGATCGCAAGTCTACCCTTATAGAGTCTGCCAGTCATCCTTGGGGTCGATCGGTGCAGACTGACAACTGAGTACAATGAGAAAATACTTTCGTGCGATCGGTAACTGTGTCTGTGTCGGAAAATCAAGCACCCATCTTCATCTTAGTTGACGGCCACTCCCTGGCCTTTCGCTCCTACTTCGCCTTTGCCAAAAGTCGAGACGGAGGCTTGCGAACTAGCACCGGAATTCCCACCAGCGTCTGTTTCGGCTTTCTCAAGTCCCTGCTGGAAGTCATGGCGGCCCACGACCCCCACTACATGGCGATCGCCTTTGACCTCGCCACACCCACATTTCGCCACGAAGCAGACGACACCTACAAAGCCGGTCGCGCCGAAACACCGGAAGATTTTATCCCCGATCTCAAAAACCTGCAAGAACTCCTGGGCTATTTGAATTTACCTGCAATAACGGCTCCAGGCTACGAGGCGGACGATGTTTTGGGAACTTTGGCAAACAAAGCCAGCGCGGCCGGTTATCAGGTCAAAATCCTCACGGGCGATCGCGATTTGTTTCAATTAGTAGACACTGCAAAACTAATCAGCGTATTATATTTGAGTACGGATGAATTAAGGCGATCGGGCAAAGGCAAATCGCAAGAATTCGGGCCCGAAGCAGTCAAAGAAAAACTCGGCATTTTGCCAGAACAAGTAATAGATTACAAAGCCCTTTGTGGCGACAAATCCGATAACATTCCCGGAGTTAAAGGCATCGGCGACAAAACCGCCCTGCAATTACTGGAAGCTTACAATACCCTCGATGGCATCTATGCGGCCATCGATCAACTCAAAGGCGCAACTAAGAAAAAGCTCGAAGAAG
>Ga0209591_10004583_pt1 | contig 15610 bp, 10 predicted proteins | sample MAT01_FD_187207 | JGI IMG/M metagenome (GOLD analysis project Ga0209591, IMG submission 187207) | Freshwater microbial communities from Lake Fryxell liftoff mats and glacier meltwater in Antarctica - MAT-01 (SPAdes) (version 2) | ecosystem: Environmental > Aquatic > Freshwater > Ice > Liftoff... | reverse complement strand
TAACAGCAAGATAGGTACGCGGATGGCGCGGATGACGCGGATAAACGCGGATTTACAGACAAACCTGCCAAAACCGATGGTGTTTGTATGATCTGTTTTATCCGCGCCATCCGCGTACCCATCTTGCTTTACCTGTACTTTTGGACAGGTGGTGCCTGTCCGATATCCAGGTGCAATTTTCTCCGTTTTCCACTATACTGTAGCAACCCTGTCCACAAGCTGCCGGGCAGCCGGCAAACTGCCCATGTCTACTGTACAAACAAGGAGAAAATGATGACAACCAGCGCACCTGCTCATTTCATACGCGCCGCCCGCTTGGCCGATCTCCAGAACAAAGGCTATCTCACGGTTCAGATCGAAGGCCACACTGTTGCGCTCTTCTATCACAACGAGCGCGCTTATGCGGTCGATAATCGCTGCCCACACATGGGCTTTCCGCTCGACAAAGGCTCGGTCAACGGCGGCATCCTCACCTGTTACTGGCATTATGCCCGCTTCGATATTGCCAGCGGTGGCACCTTTGACCAGTGGGCCGATGACGTGCGCGCCTTCCCCGTGGATGTGCGCGGCGAAGAAGTGTGGGTCGATGTGGCGCCGCATGTGGATGCCTGCGCTCACCAACGCGAACGGCTGCGCGTCGGCTTGGAACGTGATATTCCGCTCGTGATCAGTAAGGCAGTCTTGACGCTAATGGATTCACAGGGCAACGGCAAAGATGACGCGAGGGGCAACGCTGCCGAACCCTTCCGCACGGGTCTGCTCTTTGGCGCCCAATACCGTCTGCGCGGCTGGGGCCAAGGCTTGACGATGCACGTCTGTATGATGAATCTGCTACCTTACTTGGCAGAAGAAGATCGACCGCGTGCGCTCTACCACGGTCTAGCCGCCGTGGCGCGCGACTCCGCCGGTTCGCCGCCGCGCTTTGGCGTGCGTCCCCTGCCAGAAAACACCACCGATCTGCCCACCTTAAAACGCTGGTTTCGCCAATTTATCCAAGTGCGCGATGCCGAAGGCGCCGAACGCTGCGTTGTCTCGGCGATCCGCGCCGGGGCCGATCACCGGCAGATGGCCGATATGCTCTTTGCCGCCGTCACCGACCACCGCTATATCGACGTGGGACACCCCGCCGATTTTACCAACAAGGCCTTCGAAGCACTCGATATTGCCGGCTGGGAACATGCCGAACCGGTGCTCACCAGCCTGGTCGCCGGCTATGCCAACGCCGCCCGCATGGAAGAGTCGAATAGCTGGCGGAATCCGGTTGATCTGGTGGCGATACTGGAACGCGCATTTAGGGAGGTGACGACCATTGACCAACAACCAACGACCAATGACGAACGACGAACGGTTGATCGTGAGATGTTGACGCCGATATTGTTGGGCGATGATCCGCAGGCAATTGTGGATGCACTGCTGGCACTGTTGCACGACGGGTGCGATATGGAAGATCTGGCGGGGGCGGTGGCCTATGCGGCAGCGTTGCGGATTGCCCGCTTCCACACCAGCAACGAGTTCGGCGACTGGGACACCGCGTTGCACACCTTTACTTTTGCCAACGCCATCCAACAGGGGTTGCGGCGCGCCCCCTCGCTAGAGCTATTGCGTGGGGTTTTCGATGCCGCCATGAGCGTCTATTTGGATCGCTTCTTAAATATGCCAGCAGCGAAATTGCCCGGTCCCAACGGATTGGTAACCGATGCCAACCGGGCGTTGCTCGAACTGAGCGCCATGCTCGATCAACAGCAACAGGTCAATCAAGCGGCGCAGAAGGTGGCCCACTACATTTACGGCAATGGTGACGCCGAGCAACTTTTAGCCCAGTTGGGCAAGCTCTTACTACGTGAAGATCGCGATTTCCATACGATTCAGTCGGTAGAGGCCGCCTTCCGCCAATATGAAGTCTTGCGCGACACGCCGGCCGGCGTCCATGTGCTGGTGGCGGCAATTCGTTACCTGGCCGCCCACGCCCCCACCGTGCGCGCCCAGGGCCAAACCTATCAGATCGCGCAGCGCTTACACCACGGCGATCGACTGTTTGAAGGCGACTAAAGGATTGACACCTGGATTGGCACACGCTATACTAGATTGTATGATCGTGGAAATTAGCGCTGCCGATATGGCTGTTTATAAAAAATCTGCCCGTTTGCGCGAAGCGCGTCAGCAACAAGCTAATATAGAAAGGCGCGCTGCCGCTTGGATCATTGCGCGCCAGGCTGCGGCCTTGCTTAAAGCCGAATTTGGGGCTGATAGTGTGCTTGTCTATGGCTCGGTTGTCCATGGTCACTGGTTTGGTCCCGCTTCGGATATTGATTTGGCAGTGGTTGGTTTGCCGGCAGAAAAATTTTGGCGCGCATGGGCTGCATTGGACCCGCTGAGTGGAAACTTTGTGATCAACTTGGTGGCAATGGAAACAGTGACGGCAGCTATGCAAACTATGATCGAGCGCGAAGGAGTTGCCCTGTGATTCCGCGCTATTTAGCACTCGGCGAACGAATTGGTCTGGAAATTGCTGATATTGAGCGCACGCAACAAGCCATTCTCCGCCATTGGCAAAGAATGCACACAGCAACAATCGATCAAGACGTGTATGTCAATTCGGTTGCCCTCAATCTGCATAGTTTCTATGCCGATGAAAACTGAATCTGTGTAAGCCAGCCTGGTAATACAGGAATTCTACTGTTGGATGAGCCATGCGCCATTGATGGGCCAGAAGCAGTCGATGCAAATCGCTGGCCAGTTTTTTAGTCGCTTAGGCCTTACGCAAAATCACAGAATTTCCTTTATAAAGTGTTCTTCCCCAAATTGCAACCCACTTTGCAGATAAAGCCAGCAACTGCCGTTAGAATGTAGCGTAGTGTATGTATACAAAGTTAATCCTAGTGTAGCTTCATTATAACGGGAACAACTCTTATGACTCAACCGGCCGTGCAGGCGCTTGACCTGACTCGCGTTTTCGACAAAAAAGTTGCCGTCGATCACATTGACCTTGCCGTGCAAGAGGGCGAGTTTTTTGGCTTTCTAGGCCCCAACGGCGCCGGCAAATCGACCACGATCAAGATGCTGGTCGGCCTACTGCGCCCTACCACGGGCAAGGCGCTGATCGCCGGCGTGGACATATGGGCCAACCCGCTGCAAGCCAAGGCCATGATCGGCGTGTTGCCGGAAGGTCAGACGATCTACGAGCGGCTGACCGGCCGTGAGTTTATCACATTTGCTGGTGTGATGTATGGCCTCAGTGAGACCGAAGCGAGTAAACGCACCGCAGAATTGCTCGATCTGCTCGACTTGAGCGAGGCGGGTGACAAGTTGATCGTCGATTACTCGCAAGGTATGCGCAAAAAGACTGGGCTGGCCGCGGCGATGATCCATGCGCCACGCGTCCTCTTCCTCGACGAACCATTCGAAGGCGTCGATGCAATTTCGGGGCGGGCGATCCGCGATGTATTGCAACGTTTGCGCCAACGTGGCACGACTATTTTCTTCTCTTCGCACATTCTAGAAGTGGTCGAACGCCTCTGTACGCGCGTCGCCGTCATCGCCGATGGTCGCCTGGTGGCCGAAGGTACGATCCCAGAGTTGCGGGCGCGCGCTCACACCGGCGAAGCGGCCACTTTGGAGGAAATTTTCCTGCGCGCCGTGGGCGCGACGAGTGAAGATGGTGTTCCTGAAGCAGAACGGAGACTGTCGTGGCTGGAATGAGCCTGCGTTTCTTCAATGCTTTAGGATTGGACGCCGCCCGCCAACGGGCATTGTGGCGCGTGCGTGTCAAGCTGACGCTGCGCCAGTTCAGCCGCCAACCGGGCAAAATTGTCGGGCTGGTGGTCAGTGCGCTCTTTTTTGTGCCATTGGTGCTCGGTGCCGCCTTTGGCAGCGCGATTGGTTATCTAAATCTGCCCCAACCCTGGCCAGCACAACTTTTAGGCGGCGTGCTCGTCCTGCTCTGGCTGATCTGGCTCGTGGCGCCGGCGTTGGCCTTTCGCCTCAATGAAGGGCTGGATTTGACCCGACTGCTCACCTATCCGTTGCCGTCGCGTGATTTGGTAGCGAGCACGCTGCTCGGCACGTTGCTCGACTTTCCCACCTACCTGGCGTTGCCGATCTTTGTTGCGGTGGGCGTGGGCTGGGGGGCAAACTGGCGCTGGCCCTTTGTGATTGTAGCGCTGTTGGTCGCCTATGCACACATGGTCTTAACCAGCCAATTGGTGCTAACGGCGGCCGGTGGCCTCTTGCGCAGCCGCCGTTTCCGCGATGTTTCGATTGTCGTGCTCTCCTTGCTGGGTTCCTCTTGTTATTTTATCAACCAGGGCGTGCAGGTGCTCTTTCGCAACCTGGACACGCGCCAACTGGTGGGGATTAGACCGCTCACTTATCTACAATGGTTGCCACCCGGCGCGACGGCGCGGGCAATCGAGCGCGCGAGCGCCGGCGATTGGAGTGCAGCGCTGCTCTGGCTGCTCTATGCGACGCTACTTTTGGGCGGCGTGGCCTGGCTCTGGTGGCGGCTCTTGTTGCGCGTGGTCACTGGGGAAGGCTTCCTACAAGCGCCAGTGCGAGCGTCGAGCGCGCCGGTCCAGGCAGCACCGCGCCGCGTAGGTATGGCTGGGCGGCATCCATTTTTGCGCTGGATGCCAGATGATATCCACCAACTGTTTATTAAAGAGCTTAAGGCGATGTGGCGTTTTCCGCAGCGACGCATTGGCCTGATTCAGGGCTTCCTGGCCCCCCTCTTTGTGATCGTCGCGATCTTCTTTACGCGCGGTATGCCAGAAGTTGAGGTAACGCCGTGGTGGGCATTAACGGTGATGGGCTATGCCATCTTCACAATGTGGATCGCTAGCCTAAACATGTTGGGCTGGGAGGGCAAAGCACTGCCGATGTTACTGGGCACACCCATCCCGCGCCAGCAGATTTTCCTGGCTAAAAGCGGGGCGCTGCTGCTGATGGTAGCCGTACCGCTGACGCTTTTTGGGTTGATGTTGACGATTGGCACACGCAGTTGGTTTGGGATCGCCGGTTGGCTGGCGGCGATGGGCGCCAGCCTGGCGACGATGGGCGTCAATGCGGTGGCCTCGGTGCTCTTCCCTTCACCGGTCAACTTGGAATCAACCAGCCGTCAGAATACATTATCCGGTGGCGGCTGTACTACGGCGCTGGCGAATACCTTTCTGGTGCCGATTGCGATTGGGCTGGTTAATTTGCCATTGTTGGCGATCTTTGGCGTGGCCTATTGGTGGCAAATCGAATGGTTGGTGGGGGCGGGCGCCCTTGTCGCCTTGCTGTATGGGACAGGCGCCCTGGCCCTCGGCGTGCAGCAAGCAGAGCGCCTGATGCTGCCCCGCGAGGCAGAGATTATCGAGGCGACGCGTGCTAGTGAAATGTAATATCCCGTACTTTATAGTAATAACTGCTTATATTCAGTTAGGTAGTACGAGCTGGCAACAGATCTTCCAAAAACTCCGATGCTGGCTTAACACTGGTAACTAACAGATGATCTCGTGCTCGGGTACAGGCAACGTAGAGTAGGTGACGCTCAGTGTTGTAGACCTCCTCTAAATCGGCGTCATCGCTAATCATTTCGATTCGTTCCTGCAAGGGGATAATTTCGTCGTCACAGGCCATAACTACTACAGCGCGAAATTCCAAACCTTTTGCTAAGTGCATAGTGCTGATCGAGATGTAGCCGTCAGCGATCGCTACATCTTTATCAAGTAGCTTGAATAGTTGCCCTGTAGCTTGCACTGCCGCCTGCGCCCGCGCCAGTTCTGCCTCAGAACGGACGAAAACGCCACATGCATGCGGGGCAATGCCGGCATGCATGCGTTCGACAAGCCATGCGCGGACGGTTTCACATTCTTCTTGTTGGCTGTTGCATTCGTGGATCGCCGGCGCGGGACCATTAAAGACCGAGATCGTATCGTTGCGCTGATCGATAATTCCATCTAGATCAGAGACCTGTGATGCAAGTAGACGGTCGGCCTGCATACGGATCTGGTGCGAAGTACGGTAGTTGACCCGCAAGGTACGTGAGCGCCCTCGTACATCAACCCCTAGCATCTTCCAAGAGAAGGGTTGCTGGAAGATGCGCTGACCCAAGTCACCGGCAAAGAACAGCGCGTCAGGACGTTGTGTACCGAGAGCGGCCAGGAAACGCAGATGCGCGATGCTACTATCCTGAGCCTCATCTACCACTACAAAATCGAATGGCAGGTTTGTGCTCTGGATTAATGATGAAGCCAATTGGCTAAACAGCCTAGCATGAGTTATGAGATTGCGAGCAGCAAGATTAGAGCGAACGTAATCGAGGATTGACCAGAGTTGGGCGCGCTGCTGCTCGGGAAGACGGGTTTTCCTCCCTAGTCGTGCGACATTACGATATTCATCCCAGCTTTCCAACTGCCAAGCATCCACGACCTGCTCCCATTCGCTTTGTAGGAAACGCTGGCTGAATCTGTGGTTGCCGGCCTGAGCCGAGCCTTCCTTCAACAACGAAAGAATGAGTTCAGGCGGCGCAAGCTGCGGTTGTCCGATACGGAGTTTGTAGAGTTGGAAGCCAATCGTGTCGATAGCATAGACTTCGATGCGTTCGGCGAGCTTCGGCTCGTGCTCCTCACTAACTAGGTAGCGCAGTTTGGTTTGTAGCGCTTTCGCCAAGGTGCCGGTGAGGGTGGTGAGCAGAATGCGCGCATCGGGATTGGCGCGGGCCAGAAAAACAGCTCGATGCAAAGCAACAATTGTCTTGCCCGTTCCTGCCGAGCCAGATACTCGCGCCGGACCGTTATAGTTGCGCTCTACGATCTGACGCTGCTCTGGGTGCAGAAACACGGTCCATTTTTCCCAGGGTGCATCAAGAGCACGTTGGAGTTCCTCGACGTTGGGCATGACGCGAAAGCGCCGGAGCGCGTCGGGATGATCGAAGGGATTGGCAATTGCAGCAACGGACACGCGCGGCTTGCCGCCTGTCGCTAGCTCAAGCAGCGCTTCAGCCGCCTCGGTGGGCAAGTAATCAGCCAAGAACAGCAGTGTATCTTCCGTCGCCTGACGTACATCATCGAGCCACTCTATCGGCACGCCGTACTTTAGTAGATCCGCATCGACGAACTGGGCGAAGAGCGGCTTGCTAGCCAATGCTGGCTTGGGAGCGACCACATAATGCGGTACGGAAATCTCCTGAACTGTTTCTCGAATCTCCACCAACTGCGCGGCACCAGTCTGCGGGTGGATTTCCAACTTACGTCGTTCCGCCCAGTCGTATGCTTTATCGTGGTGATCAACATAGCAGAGCAGCAGGCTGTCTGAGGTGCGATGAACAATCATCCGAATATCGCTGCTGACGCGCGCCGACCAGAAATTTTTATCCTTGGCCTTGTCCAGCCTGTGAAAACTCAAGCTAGAACCAGACGGATCGATCTGCAAGTCAAAGGCAGTCGTCTTGGCTGCCTTCTGTTCTTCACCGGTCAGGCGGGCGAGGCTGGCGGTAAAGGTATCGGCGATACGAAATTGCATTAGATCACCTTTCGTTAGGATAGATCATGTGCGGTTACAAACCAAACATGATTCGTACACCACAATTGTGCGGTTGCAAACCGCACCTACACCGGTTGTCGATTGGTTTTGTTCATTCCATCAAACCACCGTCCAGCAAGGTCCATGAAAAATCTTCATCACTTCGTCACCCAGCAAATGTAGGTGCGGTTTGCAACCGCACATGCTCGGTTGACGTAGAATCGTGTGGTGTAACCGAGTCATGGTTGATAGAGATTGTGCGGTTTGCAACCGCACCTACATCGTCAATTTACACGAAAAACCTTCATTACCTCGTCACCCAGGTGATTGATCACTTTCACCGCAATGCGTCCCGATTGAGGCTTTTCGAACGGGCGTGAGGTATCGCTGTTGAGCGTATTCCAGGCTTCCTCGTTGATCTCAGCCTTGAGCGTAGTTTTGAGCGCGCTGTAGGGATCGTTCGCACCCAGGAAGTAGGCATGACGCACAAAGAAGCTTTCTTCGTTGTAGTCGGTGTCGATAAACCAACAGGCAATGCCGTCGGTGCTGTCGCTGCGCACTTCGCCGGTGTTGGGGTGAAACACATCGACACCGTTGATCTTGACCTTCATCTTGCCTCCTTCCGTAGGCAAGATGGTGATATCCGGCTCACCAAAGATCACAAACAGATTACCTTTGCCGGTGTTCTTCAAGTCTTCAGCCATATGCAAATCAGCGTTCATGCGCGCCTTGAGCACGACAATGCGACCGAGTTTGTTGAATTCGGTGGCGTGGGCCTCGTAATTGAAGGCGCAGGCGATCAGCACGTCAAAGGCGGCACCGCTGGCCTCGCGGGCCGCGGCTACCAGATCGGCACGCTGTACAGTACCAAACTCGGGGCCAATGAAGATCGCGGCACGCCTTTCGACGCCCGTTTCCTGGTTGCCTTCTAGATACCGGCCCTCGGCGCACACATAGTAACCCGGCCACCCGGTGAGCGCGGTAAAGTTGATTTTGTCTTCTTTGTGCGCCTGTTGCACCCCAGCAGTGCGCAGATTTTCCAGGATCATCTGCGGAAAGGTTTGCTTCGTGCCGTAGCTGACCCCGCTCTCCGCCAATGTGTCGATCAACTCATCGTTCTCATCTACGCCCAGTACCCGGTGTGGCGACAGGCTTTCGACCGTGAACGGCCCGGCCACACGCACCTTCTTGTTGTCGGCATACGGTCTATCGTAGAGAAATTCAAACTCGGCCTTGGCCGCAATCGAGGCGTCGATCGCCTTTTGGCGCGCAATGCGCGCCGCCCACCAGTCCGCATGCACCGTAGCCGCGGCTTGCAGCCGCAGAACATCGACCGTCCCACCCCCACTCTTCAACTCACGCGGAATTTCCCACTCCGGCCAATTGGTGCCCAACGCCACGTTGAGTTGGGCGCGCAGCGGCTCCAACTCGATTTGCCAACGTTCCCAGATCACATCGATCTCGGCGTTGTTGGCGATGCTTTTGAGTGTGATGTGCGGCACACGTTCATAAACAAAGCCCTGGCGGATATTACCGCGGGTTGGCTGCGTAGAAGATGCAGTACGAGCAATTTGACCTTCTTTGAGCTGACCTTCGCGCGAATCGGCCAACAGATAGTACGGGTAGCGGGCGCCCATGATGCGGGCGCGGGCCAATGCCAATGCCACGCGGCTGGTGTCGATGGTAATCCAGCGGCGACCCCATTGCTCGGCGACGGTGGCCGTGGTGCCTGAACCGCAAGTCGGGTCGAGGACGAGGTCGCCGGGATCAGTGGTCATGAGGATGCAGCGTTCAATGACCTTGGTAGTTGTCTGCACAACATAAATCTTGTCCATACCGCTACCAGATTGGGTGTCATCCCAAATGTTGTAGATCGGAAAAGACGGGGAATCGGCGAGATAACGCTTGTAATTAATTGACTCACCAGATCTTCCAACACGACCTGCACGAACGAGTCGATCAATACCGTCACGTGTAGTTGTCCATCCACGACCACGTGACGGGAAAAATGTTGCATCTTCAAAATTTACTGGAAATGACATTGCACCTGAAGGGCTTGTGTCTCGTCCTTGACGCTGGCTTGTAAGAATCTGGAGCCGTAAGATTCGATATTTCTGAGGATCTTTAGCAGCTTCTTGCAATTCGATTGAACTCAGGGATCGCCAGTGTCCAGGAAGGAACTCGTGCAATCTGTAAGCATCTGCGCCTTCCGCATCAAGTGCACGCAGATTCTTAACAGGCCGATATTTAAGGTGATCGAGCTTCTTTGAAAACCAGACCAAGTAATCGCTTGTCGATGCCAGATATTTTTCAGTTGCTGAACTGCTTTTCTTGAACGTGATCAAAGATACGAAATTCTCATCACCGAACACCTCATCCATCACCGCCCGCACACGATGCACATTTTCATCGCCAATCTGCACAAAGATCGACCCCGAATCCGTCAGTAAATCTCTCGCCACAGTCAGTCGGTCACGTAGATAGGTGAGGTAGGAGTGGATGCCGTCGCGCCAGGTATCGCGGAAGGCTTTCACCTGCTCCGGCTCGCGCGTAATGTGTTGGGCGTTGCCGTCCTTCACATCACGGCTGGTGGTGCTCCACTGGAAGTTGGAGTTGAACTTGATGCCATAGGGCGGGTCAAGGTAGATGCACTGCACCTGGCCGCGCAGTCCCTCGCGCTCGGCCAGGCTCGCCATCACCTGCAATGAATCGCCCAGGATCATGCGGTTGGTCCAGTTCTGATCGTGCTGGTAGAAATCGGTCTTATCCACACCCTGCGGAATACCATTGAAATCGGCAAAGAGGTCAAGCTGTTCTGCCGCGTTCTGGCCGTTTTTGCTTTGACGTAGCAAATCGTCGATCAATACCTTGGGGTGGATCTTCTCCTGGATGTAGAGTGGCGGTGCTTGGACCACGAGGTCGCTCCAATCCTGTTCGTCCTTGCCGCGCCAGACGAGCTGCGGGTCAAGGTCGCGATTACGGCGCGCATAAGGCACCGGCACCGGTTGTTTGTCCTCATCGCGCAGGATGGGTTGATATTCGGCGGTGGCGATACTCTTGCGGCGAGCCTCCGTATGGGTGAGCGTCTCAACCGCTTTGAGCGTAGAATTTTTGGTCATATTTTTATCCGGCAAAACAGATTGGTAATTAAGGTAGGTGCGGTTTGCAACCGCACAAGCCACGGTAACCGAGAAGACACGGGGTTACACCACACAAACCACGATAACCAAGACCGTGCGGTTACAAACCGCACCTACGAAACGTGATCGGCCTCGGTGGGTTGCCAATCGTACGGTTCAATTGAATCCGGCAATGACCATCCCCAACGTGGAGCATAGCCATTGCGCGCCACCCAATGATGATAGCTGCTATGCGGCCATTCTTCGGGTTTGCACACCAATTGATGGCGCACTGGGTTGTAGTGAATATAATCAAGGTGGCGCTGAAAATCGATCTCATCGCGGATTACAAGATCCCAAAAGCCTTTCTGCCAAAACTTCATGCGGTCGGGCACACCAATCAATTTCTTATATTCTTTCGTAAAATTGGGTTTGAGTGAATGATGTCGCTAAAATTGTTATCGCCTGTTGGCTGGATGAGCAGGTGAAAATGATCCGGTAGAAAGATATAGCTGTGCGTAATGAAGGGGTGCAATTTCTTCACGTTATTCAACGTAGCACGCAGCAAATCTAAAAACTGCACATGGTGGGAAATTGGCATCCGCCGGTCAACCACTTGGGTGATAAAAACCAATTGCATTGGGCACGTAATAACGGCGAATATTCATATTGTTTTGTAGGTGCGGTTTGCAACCGCACAATTGGGGTTTAACAAATCATTTCGATAAAGGTAGGTGCGGTTTGCAACCGCACAATCCGGGTTGACCGAGAACGTGCGGTTGCAAACCGCACCTACGACATTATCGGATTATTTTCTTGATTCTCATAAAATCGCACCTACGGTAAGTGGATACCACCCTTATTGGCGGCTGTGCTTGATAATCATATTGTCAAACTCGCGCTCGACTCTGGCGGCAAAATCGGCCTCGATCTGATAGACTTCGGTGAATTCGGCAAAGGCCCAACGACCATATTGACCTAGGTTGTTTACACCGGGCAGCCAATAGGTTTCCATCGTCGCCTTCTTCTCCTTGGCATCTTCGCCGCGATAGCCTTTAATTTCGACGATCAAATGCAATGGGTCGTTTTCACCGTGACCGTCATCCACTAGCACAATGAAATCGGGCCGATAGATGCGCTGCTCGGAGCCATAGCGGTAGGGTACGTTGAGACCGAGGTTATGGTTTTTGACATAGGACCACACCTGCGAGTGTGCCTCTACCACCCGACAAAACTCGGCCTCCCAATCGCTATCCAGAATCACATAATTGATCTGACAGCGTCGAGCATCGGTCTGCCAGTAGCTAGTCTTCGTGGTGGTAAAGTTAACATGCTGGGTGGAGCCGGTCGGATTATAAGAATCCAGCAGAGCCTTGATTGGCTGCTCACCAACAAGAGCACGGTCAATAGCAGTGGTGATCTTTCCGCAAGCCATATCGGCCAGCATCTTGTATTTCAGTTGCGCCGGGTAAGTTCCGCCTTTACAGACTAGATAGCCACCATCAAGCCACTGTTTGACGATTCGTTTTAACTGCCCAAACAAATGCAGCTTGGGTGGTTCATTAGGCACGCGCCACTTAATCAATACCAGGTACGAAGTCAGTTCATACAACACTTGTGAGGGCCGTACATCGCCCGTATGGACAAGATTGAGGTTGACTGCTTCACCAATAATCCCTGCGTTGCTAGTCTCAGTTGCGCCGACCAGATCGGGAGTCAGTTCAAATACCGAATCCGGTGTAAAGGTCGCGGTCAAGCGTTCATTGGGTAATTCCACGCGATAACCCTCAACGCGAGGAAAACGAATTTCGAGTGCATCACGTTCAGGGCGCACCGCCTTGACCTGGAGGGTAACACGCGGCTTTTGTGGTGGCGCAACTACCGGCTTGGCGGTAAAGTCAAACGGGATACCCAGTATATCCGCGTATTCGACATTAAACAACCCAGCTTCATTCAAATCATATGATTGGCGACGCAGGGCGCGACCAATTACCTGTTCGCAGAGCAGTTGGGTGCCGAAGGCGCGCACGCCAAGCACATGGGTCACGGAATTGGCGTCCCACCCTTCGGTAAGCATAGAAACCGAAACCACACAGCGGATCGCCGCCCCCAGCCGGCCTGGCTTGCCCACCGTATTCATTACCTCGCGCAGCAGTTCCTGATCGGTGATCTGTTCAGCCTGACGGACATCGCCTGTCCGTTCGATAATTTCACGGCGGAAACGTGCGATCTCATCGGCAGCCATATTGCGGAAGTTATCGTCGAGCGCTTCCCCAGCTTCAAGCTGTTCGCTGTCAATCAGTAGGGTATTGGGACGAGCCAGAGGAGTGCCATGCTCATCAAAATTTCGGAAGAGGGCTAACCGTCCATTCTCCAAGCGCGTTGAGCCGTCATCATTTTGTCGTTGAAAGCCAGAGATATAATCGTAGACCAGCTTCGAGGTGGACGTGTTGTTACAGACCACAATGAAACAAGGTGGCACAGTGATACCGCTATCTTGCCAAAGTTGAAAGGTCTTCTCGTAGTGGCCATACAGTGCCTCAAGTGCCGTCTGAAGTTGGGTTGGTAGGCTCAACGGATCCAACGTAGTGGCTTTGCTGCGACCCTTTTTTGGCATCTTTGTACGGATATGATCCCACAGATTACGAAACATGGGCATCTCGCTGCCGGGGATATTATCCGCTACAGGGACACGCGGTAATTTGACGATTCCACACTCGATCGCGTCCATCAGTGAAAAATCACTCATCGCCCACGGGAAGAGTGTGCCTTCTGCATAGCCAGAACCACGCAGAAAAAATGGCGTTGCCGATAGATCGATGACCCTTGTGATGCCCAGATGGCGTTTTACTGACTCCAAGCCAGAGATCCATAGTCGAGCCGCTTCGTTGTTCTTTTCAGCTTCCTTTTTATCATCACCGGTTAGGTCATCGTCATCATCAGAATTTGGCCTTTCGCGGTAGCAGTGGTGCGCTTCATCGTTTAGCACCAAGATACGCTTTAGCCCCATCAGATCAGGCATCACCCGTTGGATCATCTGCCCTTCGGTTTCAAGTGTATTCAGTGCATCACCGCGTCCTTGAAGTAAAGAACGCCCACCTTTGGAAAGTTCAACTCGCTCGCGCAGCTTAAAGGCGTGATAGTTGGTAATGACAATCTTGGCTCGATGGATATCGTCTAGCAGATCGCTCGGCACGAGTTCGCGGCTAGCATAGTAGCTGTCGGGGTCATTCGGCTGGAGCACACGCAGGCGGTCGCGGATCGTCAGACCGGGTGCGACAACTAAAAAGCCACGCGTGAATTTGCGGCTCTGTGGACGACGGACAGCGTTGATCGTCTGCCAAGCGATCAGCATGGCCATCACCGTAGTTTTTCCAGCGCCGGTGGCCAGTTTCAATGCCAGTCGTATCAGTTCTGGGTTAGCGTCATGGTTGGCATTGACAAGGTGGTCAAGGAACCCCTTTCCCTCTTTTACATGGGGTGCGACCTCTGTCAGCCAAATAGTAGTTTCTACTGCTTCGACTTGGCAGAAGAAAGGGCGCACGCTACTAAAGGGATGATGCCGCCAGTGTTGAAGGAGACGAGCAGTTTCCGGAGTCACACCCCAATCACTAGAATGAGGAATGTTGCGCCATTGTTCCACGCGCCGCCGCAGTTCATTAATGATTGGCGTGGGATCATACTGCTGTACTGTGTTTGAAACTCCCAGCCCCTCATCGAAGACCATCTGCTGCTGATACTCTGATGTCTTGCGTTTCTTCGGCTTGGGAATGGGCGTAATGAACTCCGCCGCACGGCGACGCTCGATAATTTTCTGCGTTGGTTGACCTTGTGCATCAAGCTCCCAGTAGCGCGCTGGGTGCTCGTAGGGCGAGTTGAGAATCGGTTTTTCGAAGAACAGGTTACTCAATGCCTGAATCCTTTTCTGGGTGAAGCGGGGGCGCACCCCTATACAGCCACGTCTTATTTTACCCCCAAACTCGTAGTCGACGTCTCTGTTGGATTCGCAGTCAATTTCAGTAATGGATTGGACGCGGCTTGTTTCAATGCAAAGTCTACGTGGCTTTAGAAATAAGGCTCTAACTGCAAAAAGTAATACATTTATCTTGTTAACATCTCGTTACACTGTCAGCGGATCGAGTATACGATCAACACCGTGCGCTGTCAAGCAACAAAAATGGGTCTATTAGGACAAATGTGTCTAAACCACTTACGCGCCTGACAAATTATTGGCAAATACCCAAAATTATTTTACAGTTTACCCATTGCTGCGTCGCCACCGACAGCATGCCACGCGATGCTTGCCAGGCGACTTCATAAGATGAAGTCACTATACTTTCTCTAGCACAAAGACCGCTGTCGTTGCCAACAGCGTCTTAAATTTACGCACTTGGATCCGGCGGGTGTGGCTCAGGTAGCTCTCCTGCGTGATGCGGATATTGATATGGGCGCAGAATTGGGCAAAATCGGTGATCGTGAAGGCCTGCATGCGCGGTGATTCATACCAATGCTGCGGCAGATCGGGGGCGTGGGGAATGCGCCCGGTGAGCAGAAGTTCCAACCGACAACGCCAATAGCCCCAGTTGGGAATGCTGACAATCGCACAGCGGCCAACGCGCAACATCTCTTGCAGAATATAGGCCGGGTCATTTAGGAAAGGCAAAGTCTGGCTCAGAATGACATAGTCGAAGCTATTAGCTGGGTAGTCGGCTAAGCCTTCTTGCAACTTGCCCTGGCGCACACTAAGCCCGCGGCGCACACAGGTCAATACCCCCACCTCGCTCAACTCGATACCGCGCCCTTTCACCCCTTTGTGATGAACAAGGTATTCGAGCAGTTCGCCATTGCCACAACCCAAGTCCAGCACGCGCCCGGCGTTGGGCACCATTTCCGCGATCGCCAACAGATCGGGACGGAGCGGGGTGGCCAGGCGCAAGTCGCGCGCCGCGGGCGCGCCCACCAGTTCAGATCTAGCGGTCACGCCAGGG
>Ga0209591_10004582_pt1 | contig 15611 bp, 10 predicted proteins | sample MAT01_FD_187207 | JGI IMG/M metagenome (GOLD analysis project Ga0209591, IMG submission 187207) | Freshwater microbial communities from Lake Fryxell liftoff mats and glacier meltwater in Antarctica - MAT-01 (SPAdes) (version 2) | ecosystem: Environmental > Aquatic > Freshwater > Ice > Liftoff... | reverse complement strand
GTCTCGCCGCCGTGCAGCGGGTTGAGACACGGCGGCACGGTCTTGGCGTCGGCGTCGAACAGCACGACCCGATCGGCGGTGTGGCGCGGCATCCGGGACAGGATGTCGGTGACGAGGTCACCCTTGGGGTCGATGAGCACGACGCCGCGGCCGGCGTCGATGTCGGCGAGGATCATCGTGGCGAGCAGGGTCGACTTGCCCGAGCCGGTGGCGCCGATGACGTGCAGGTGGTGCCGGGCGTCGGGGGCCCGGAGCGCGATGGGGCGTTCGTGGTTGGTGTCGCTGTTCCCGAGGGGTTTGCTGTCCGGTCCGGGTGCGGCGATCCCGGGTGGTGGGGCGACGGCGCGGGCCCCGGCGCGGTGTAGGCCGGGGACGGAGTCGTCGGTGGGTAGGTGCGCGATCGCGGCCAGTTCCGGGATCGAGAGCAGATCACCTTGCCGCAGCCGCCGCTGCGACAGCACGGCGTCGACGTGGCGGCGGATCCGGATGCGGGTGTAGCGGTTGTGTTCGGTATAGGAGGCGAACGACGTGGCGAGGGCGTGCGCCCGGCCGCGGGCGACGTCGACGGCGCCGTGCCGGGCGTGCTCGTCGGCGTCGGCCGGGAGGTGCACGGCGACGGCGTAGCGCACGACGGTCTCGTACTGGGAGCCGCGTTCCTTACCGATGACGGCGCGGTTGAGCGCGGAGTGCTCCAGCGATGTCTGCGGGTTCCGCCCGGCCGCGCCCGGGGCGCGGGAGCCGGATGCGCGGGGGCCGGTGGACATGCCGGGGGTGAGGAGGTCAAGCAGCCGCCCGACCACCGATGGGGACGACCCGGAATGCAACCGGCGCGCGGCCCGGCGGGCCCGGGCGACCCGGCGGCCGGTGACAGGGCGGGCGAGCACCTGGACGCAGGCGTGCTCGTGGGGACCCAGGCCGGTGGCGGCGCCGATGAGGGCACGGATCGGGTCGGCGTCGAAGTCGGTGCGTATCGGCAGCGCCTCGGGTCGGGCGAGGCGCAGCTCGGCTCCTGTCACGACCCGGCGCCGGCCGGGCCTGGGCGCTGGGAGCGGGGCCTGCGCGGGGGCAGTGTGGGTGTGCGCACCGGGCCAGGCGGCCTCGATCGCGCGCTCGACCAGGCCGGGCGGGACCGAGCCGGGCACCCACAGCCGGATCGTGACCCCGGTGTCGGAGAACAGGTACTCACACCCCAGATAGGGCTGCCCGGACACGGTGCGGCGCCAGGCCGGTCGCAACAGACCGACCAGGTTCGACCACAACGCCTCCCCGCCCGCGGGGTCGACGTCGGGTGGGGCGAGCACGGTGATCTGGCGGGCGTCGCCGACGAGCCGGTCGTGGCGGCGCCGCATCCACCGGCGGCGCCCGGCCAGCGCGGCCACCACCACCGCGGCCACCGCGGGCATCAGCAGCGGTGCCCAGGCCGCGGCCCATCCGGCGGCGCTGTTGAACAGGTCCTGCAAGGTGCCGAGCGGGTCGCGCAGGTAGTCCCCGACCGGGCCCCCGGTGAACGGCGGGGCGGGCGGCGGCGGTGCGGACATGGTCGGGTCCTCTCCGGCTGGCTGGGTGCGGTGGGGTTAGGCGGCGTCGAGCTGGATCCATGCGCCGGACCCGGCGGCCGACCCGGGGCCGGTGCCGACCTCTACCTCGGCGTCGAGGTCGAGGTCGTCGGGGTCGTGGGTGGCGAGTTCGGCGGGGCTGCTGGTGATCCAGTGGTTCTCGTTCGGTGAGGCGATGGCCTGGAACGCGACCCGCTGGGTGCCGGCGGTGAGCAGGCCCTGGCCGCGGTTGGCGGAGAGCAGGAACTGCCGTTCCCCGGCGGAGAGGTCGAACACGCGGGTGACCTCGTCGATGGCCTGGGTGGCCTGGCGCAGCAGGATCTGGGTGGCCGCGTTGGACACGACGGCCTTGCCGAGGTCGCTTCCCAGGACGTCGGCGGTGTCCTGGGTGGCGACGGTCAACCCGGCCCAGTGCTTGCGCGACGCTTTGGCCATCCGGAACAGGAACTCCGCTCCGGCGGCCTCGCGCATGAGCAGCCACGCCTCGTCGACCACGACCAACCGTGGCCGGCGCTGGGTCGGGTTGCTGACTCGGCGCCACACGGCGTCGAGGGTGAGCAGGGTCCCGATGGCCTTGAGCTCGTCAGGCAGGTCGCGCAGGCTGAACACGACCAGGTGCCCGTCCGGTGCGGTGGTGGTGGGGCCGTCGAAGAGCCGGTTGAACACGCCGTCGACGTGCGGGTGCAACCGCGCGGCCAGATCGGCCGCGACGCCCGTGCTCGTGGTCTCGCCGGTGCCGCTGTCGGTGAGGACGTCGCGCAGGGTCCGCAGCGTCGGTTCGGGCCGCAGCCAGGTCCGCGGGTCGGCCGTGATCCCCGCCTGCTGGTAGGTGGCGAGCAGGGCGCGGTCGAGGACGGCGCGTTCGGTGGCGGTCAGGATGTCGCCGAGAAGGACGGACAGGGCGGTGTGCAGGAACAGGCAGCGGCGGGTCAGCGCGTCGGGTGGGGCGCTGCGCCGCCCGTCGGGTGCGGTGTGGATGGGCAGGTCGAACGGGTTGAGCCGGACGCCGTCGCCGCCGAGGTGGACGTAGCTGCCGCCGACCGCGGTGGCGAGGCGGGCGTACTCGTCCTCGGGGTCGATGACGATGACCTCGACCCCGCGGTACAGCGACCGCAGCGCTTCGAGCTTGACGAGGTAGGACTTGCCGGATCCGGACCGGCCGAGGATCACCGAGTTGTGGTTGTGCAGCGCGGGGCCGAATCGGTCCCAGTGGACCAGGCCCTGGGAGCCGAGGTTGTAGCCGTAGAGCACCCCTTCGGGGGCGGCGACCGAGGTCGGGTCGGGCGCGGGCAGGTCGGGGGTGGTGAACGGGAACGCCGCGGACAGGGCGGCGGTGTCGAAGGTGCGGCGCATCCCGATCAGGTCCAGGCCCATCGGCAGCGTGGTCACCCAGCCCTGCAGACTGCGGTAGGTGGTGGACTTGGCGTCGAGCAGCAGGCTGGAGGTCAGCGCACGCATCGCGGCGACCTCGTCGGCGAGGGCCTGCTCGGTGGTGGCGTGCACGGTGAGGTAGATGCCGACCCGGAACAGCTTCCCCTCGCCGCGGGCGACGCGGGAGGACAGGTCGTAGGCGTCCTCGGTGGCCGCCTCCACATGCGGATCGATCAGGCGGCCGTGCTCGGCGGTGCGCCGCCGCCCGCTCTCCAGCCGGGCCAGCTGGACCTTGAGACGGCTCGCCGCGGTGGCCGGGTCGATCGGTTCGACGAGGGTGGCGACGTCGAGGCGGCCCGGGTAGGTGAGCAGCGGGGCGAGCCAGCCGGGGTAGACCTCGCGGGGGAACCCGACCACCGCGAACGTCGCGACCCAGTCGCCGTCGACCTCCAGGTGCCGGGACCCTACGGTCACCGCGTCCGGCGCGAAACCCGCCACCACGTCGCTGCGTCGGCTCATCGTCGTCCCCCTTGGGTGATCGCGTCGATGTCGCCGTCGTAGCCGTCATCGGAGTAGTCCCAGGCGTCGTCGGGGTCGTCCCAGTCCTCGACAGGCTGTTCGGGTTGCCTTCCCCGGTGGGCCGCCCGGTGCGCCCGCTGGCGTCCGGACGCGGTAGGGCTGTTCGGGCTGCGCGGGGAGGCTGCGGCGTCGGGCGTGCTGCGGGTGATGACGTCGTCGGGTCGGGCCATCTCGGGTGCGGGAGGTCGGGTCGAGGCGGGGTTGCAGGCGGCGGCGAGGACCGCGGCGGCCCGGTCGGCGTCGAGCGGGGTCACCACGATCCCGGCCGGGGCGAGCAGGTCGACCGCCTCACCGAGGCGGCGGATCAGGCGGGCCTGCGCCGCCCGCCGGGCAGGATCACCCACCCGGCGCGCACCGCTCCCACCGGCACGATCACCACCGGCGCGGCGGCGGCGGAACAGCGAGGCGAGGACCGCGCCCGGGGTCGGCCCGCCGAGGCCGTCGGCCGCCGCGGCCGGCCCGACCGGTTCGCGCAGCACCAGCAGCACCTGGCGGCGCAGCAGGTCGGTGTGGCGGGCGAGGTGGGCGAGGAACTCGGCGTGCTCGCGGGCGGCGGCGTCCAGCGCGGGGTGTGGGAGGTAGGCGGCGCGGGCGCGCAGCTCGCCGATCTGGCCCGTCAGGTCCAGGCGGTGGGTGCGGACCAGGATCTGCACGGGCGCGGTGAGGCTGTGCAGGTAGCGGCCGAACGTGGCCACCAGCGACTCCTGCTCGGCCGGGGTGCGCAGCGTGAAGTTGACCGTCGACGCGGCGGCGATCACCGCGAGCCCGTCCGACCCGAGATCGACCACCCCGACCCCGACGCCGGCCCCGCTGGCGTCGTTGCCGGGGTCCTCGACCGAACTTGCGGGCAGCCGCAGCGCCCCGGGCGCGAATGGCCGGCCCGACCGCACCCCCGCACTGCCCGGGGTGCTGGTGTGGGCGGTGAGCCAGTCGGGCGCCTCGTGCATGGAGTCGGGGGCGGTGACCAGGTGCCGCGGGCCGACTCGCTGTCGGATGGCGGCGAGCAGCATCCGGTCCAGGCTCACCCCGTCGCGGCGCCCGAGGGCCAACGTGACCGCGAACACGGCGATCGGGACGGCCGCGACACCGAACAACGGCGCGGGGACGAAGGGGCGGGTGAGATCCCAGGTGAGGTAGAGCAGCAGGGCGGTGGCGGCGAGGATCGTGAGCTGCCGCGCGGTGAGCGGGCCCATGACCCGGTCGGGCATGTCGACGTCGGCAGGGATGCGGACGCTCGAGTTCATGACTTACCTCCAGACGGGGGTCGGCGACGACGCGCCAACGCGGGCGGAGCGGGCGGGACCGGTGAAGCCGATGACGCGGATGCACCAGGCGGGCCCGGCGGTGGCGGTGTGCCGCTTCGAGCGCTCCGCGAGGACGGCCTGCGTGGTGTCGCCGGCTTCCGAGGTGCGGCCACCGGCGGGCGCGGTGCTGATCTCGCCGTCGGTGGCGGGGCGGGTGGGGTGGCGGGGCGTTGGGTGCCGGTGCGGGAGGGCAGGTCCAGGGGGAGTCGAAGTTGCCCGGCGGGGCGTCGGACCGGGATGGCTGCGGGTGGGACCGGCGCGGCCGGTGGCGCAGGCCGCGGGACCCGGTGGAGGTCGTCGAAGGGCAGGGGGTACTGCCCGGACCGCAGCGGCGTGTTGGTCTTGTACGGGTCGAACGGCAGCGCCAGCTGCCCGGAGGGTCGTCGGCCTACCGGGATCGGCGCAGCCGGAGGCGGTGAGGTGGTGCGAGAGCGGGGGAGGTCGCCGAGAGGGAGGGGGTACTGCCCCGAGCGGGTGGGTCGGTTGCCCCGGTACGGGTCGAGCGGCAGCTCGAGCTGTGTTCCCGCGCGCGGTCGGCCACGCGCGGGGGATGACGGCGGGGCCGCGCTCGGGCGGGAGGGCGCCGGTGGGCGGGGGACACGGGTGACGTCGAGCGGGAGCCGGTACTGGCCGTCGCGGCCCAGGACGGGCCGGTTCTCCGGCCAGTCCTCACCCAGGGGCAGCGCGAGCTGGCGGCCCTGCCCGCCCCGCGGGCTGGCAGCGGGAGCCGGTGCGGCGGCTGGGGGCGGGGTGCGGTCCGGGCGGGTGCGGCGCATGCCGGTCAGGGGCAGGACGTACTGCCCGTCCGGGGTGGAACGCACCCTTGCGTACGGGTCGGGCTCCCCGCCCCCGGCCTGCGCGTTGTCGGGGCTCCCGTCCCCGGCGCGGCGGGAACGTCCCGAACGGCTCTGTGCCGAGCCGCCGCCGCGGCCGGAGATCAGGCCGAAGGTCTTGTAGGCGATGAAGCCGCGGATCAGGGACCCGACGAACGAGCGCCCGCCCCCGCCGCCGCGGATGGAGCCGAGTACCCAGAACGGGATCTTGAACAGGATGTACATCAGCGCGCAGGCGACGAGGAGGTTGACCAGGCCGTCGTTGTTCGGCCCGAGTAGGGTGAACTCCCGAGTGAGCCCAGGACGATCTCGCGCAACGCGTCCCCGGTGCTCGCGGCGTCGAGATCGGCGCCGAGCACCGCCCGGGACAGGCCGTTGGCGATCTCGATGCCCTTGGTGGCGACCCACATGCTGAGCGCGCCGGCGAGGAATCCGGCGACGAGTCGGGGCGCGATCTCCTTGGCCGAGTACCGGGTCTGCACGGACTCGTGGGTCATGACCAGAATCCCGGCCAGCATGATCAGCAGGGCGTAGCAGGCGAGCAGGATCTGCCACGAGCTCGACCACAACTCGCTCAGCTGCGGCAGGTCCTGCGGGGTCGGGGTGGTCAGCAACGTGTTCGACAGCAGGTCGAGCAGCGGGTTGAGGGCGGCGGTGACGATCCCGCGGAAGAACCCGTTGATCGCGTTGGTGATGCAGCCGCCGATGTCGGTGAAACCGCACGGCGCGTCGGTGTTCTCGCCCGGCCCGGTGGGACCCGAACCGGTCGGCCCGTTCGGGTCGGCGGGCCCGGTCGGGGCGAGTGGTGGAAGGCAACCCTCCCCCTCACACGGCGCCGCTGTCGGCGGCGGGGTCTCGCAGCCAGGCCCCGCACCTGCCGGGCAGGGCGCCGCCGGATCGGACGACGGGGTCGGGGTCGGGGAGGGTGTGCCCGACGGTTCCGGTCCGGTCGTGGCGCAGATCGGCAGCAACGGGTGCGGGTCCACGCACGGCTGCGCCGGCTCGCCGACCGGCGCACTGGGAGTAACCTGCGCGGGCACCAGGAATCTGGAACGGGCGACCGGCTCGACCCACACCGCAGCCCCGTCCCCGCTGCCGGAGCCGCCCTCGCCGGCGGCGTCGCCCAGGACGAGCAACGCCGCCAGCAGTGCGAGCAGCACCACGAGGGCGGCACGTACCGCTGCGCGTGGGCGGCGCAGTGAGGGTGTGTCGGACGGCCGGTACATCTCTGGGTGGGTTGTCGGCATCGGACTACAGCCCCACGATCGACTGCAGCACGGTGACGATGAGTGGGGCGAGCGCGGCGATGCCGTAGCCCAGTGCCGCCGCCTTGAAGGCCTGCTTGGCCTTCTCGACCTCTCCGGGATCGCCGCTTCCGTAGACGTAGCGGACCCCGCCGATGGTCAGGAACACCGTCGCCAGAGCGGCGAGGATGCCGACCAGCCAGTTGCGGATGTTGCCCAGCACCGCATCGACCGACTCGGCCTGCGCCAGAACCTGCTGCGCCGCAACGACCTGCTGGGCGAGAATCTGGTCCGCGTGGGCGTGCGCGGGCGGCGCCAGCAGGAGCGCCATCAGCACGACCGCGGCGCGTGCCGCGAAGACGACCCGACGGCGCCGCCGGGTCGTCTTCGCGCGCCGCGGCCGACGGAGGCTGTTCGTCGTGCCGTCCTGCTCGGCGGCGGCCCCGTCGTCGGTATCGGCGGTGAAGCCCGGTGCGCGGTCGGTCGATGTGCGGCGGCGGCGGGGTTCCGTGGGGCGGTTCACGCGCATCGCGGGATCTCCGATGTCGGGCCCGACGCGGTGTCCGGGCGGTCGAGCGGGTGGGCGCGGGAGGCGCCGGTCGGTGATCCCCCGCATCCCTGAACTCCGGATTGCGGCGTGTTCGGGGACATCACGCGCCGGACCCGGCGTCGCCTCCGTTCGCCGAGACCGGTCACCGTCGGTGACCGCGGGGTCGATGGCGGGGTGGACACCGAGACGGCGGGCGGGGTGGGTGCGGTCGCCGTGGCGCGGAGGTGCTCGTTGATGGCCAAGCGGTCCAGGACCTCGACGGCCGGGTCGTCGGGCGCCTGGCCCGCGAGATCACCGGCGCGGCCGCGCAGGTAGTCGACGAGGCGGCGTTCCGCGCGTTGGCGGGCCTTCTTGGTGGCCTCGTAGCCGGCGCCGCGGGCGCGTGCGGCGTCGGCGAGCGCGGTGTCCTCCAGCCGGGTCGAGCCGATCAGGTCGGCCTCGGCGGCGGTGATGGCCCGGTCGGCGACTGCGGCGAGCAGGACCAGATCCGGGTGTCCGCACAGCGGCTGCGGCGCCGCGGAGTGGAACGCTTCCTCCGACGGGGTCGGCGCGTCGAGCGCTTCGCGCAGGCACAGGTGCCCGGCCCGGTAGGCGGCCCACCGCAGCCGCAGCATGATCCGCGGCCGGCCGAGGTCGATGTGGGCGAGTTCGGCCAGGAACCCGGTCAGGGTCGCGGAGTGGATGTCGCGGGGGTCGGCGACGAACCGGGCGGTGAGTGTGGCGCAGATCCCGGTCAACGCCGGGAGCGCGAGCCCGACACAGCCCACCGTCCACTTCCCGCCCTCGTCGCGGGAGAGCCGGATGAGGTGCGCCCACACCGCGTCGCGCAGCGGCTGGGGGCAGCGCCGGTCCAAAAGGCGCCCGAGCAGCTCGTCGAGCGGCACGGCCCGCGCCGGCAACCCACGGAAGCCGCGTCCGTCGACCGCCAGCGGCGACGGCCCGGCGAGCAACCACTCGAACGCGGATCTCGCCGCGTCCAACGGCATGTCATCGGGGCTGAAAGAACTGCGGGGAATCGCGTCGTTCGTCGCCATCGTGGAGCTCCAGGAGTCGGATCGGGCAAGGGCTCCGCAAGGACGCCACAGGGCCGGTCACCGACTTGTGACCGCGCACTGACCGCGGTGTCACCGACCAGGCACCGCGACCACACGAAGATCGACACCGTGACCATGGGAAGATCGAGAACGGTCGTCGTTCGAGGAGCGACGACGCCGGATCCGCTCTCGTCTATCGCCGTGTCCCGGCTCTGAACAGGACGTTTCAGCAGCGGTGCTCGGGCGGTGCCTGTTCGGTGACCAGGCGGTGCCAAGCCGGTGCCTTGAACTCGCGCCCGGCCCGGCTCCGATACGAGGTCGTGCGTACGTCGTCGCGCTTTCCCGTTGCCCGGCCGGGGGCCGGGCGCTCAAGACAACACGAGCCGGATTCCGGCCAGGTGACGCCGAGACGACGACAGCGGTTCCGAGGAGTGGGTGGGCGCGGACCGTTCCGAGATGGGGTGTCCCTTCGAGCACGCCATTTCGGAGTTCAGGGGTGTCGACAAACACCACGCGGAACGTCGTGGTGCCCACGCGCCCCGCCCGGAGGAACGCCTTGCCTCAACCAGCCCAGCCCGATCACCCCGGACCGACCCCGCCCGATCCCGCCGCGACCGTCTCGCCCACCGGGGTCCCGCTCGCCGCGGCGCCCTCCGGTGGTGGGGTGTTGCGGGACCGGGGGAGCGGATTCCGGCCCTACCCGACCGCGTCGACACCAACCAGGCTCAGCCCCGCAACACCGGCCTCGCGGGCGGCGTCGTCGCGACGCCGCGCCCGCGCGAGCGCGCCGATCCCTGCGACGGTGTGGGTACCCGAACCCGGTCACGTCGTCGACCCGGCCGCGGTCTGGCCCACGGTCATCCTTCGCCAGATCGTGTCCGCGTTCAGTCGGCCCGGCGACGAGGTCGTCCTGACCCCTTGGCCGTCCGACAGGGCCGCCGCACCGGTCGATGTCCGAACCTGGGCGGGCAGCGTGGGTCGGGGCGGGCCGGTTCAGGGTGCGGCGGGCCGGGAACTCGACGGTGCGCTCGCCACCGTCGCCCGGCTGCACCGGTGTCCGCGAGTCATCGAACTCGGCTTGGGCCACGCGATCGACACCCCTGCCCGGGAGCTGACCGAGTCCCGGCCGGCAGACGACGAGACAGGGGTGGCGTCGCGCGGCGGGACCGCGGAGCTGGTCGTGACGACCATGCCGCCGAATCCCGCCGGCACCCGGCACACCGACGCCATCGCGCTGCACGCCGCGCGGGAACTGTGCTTCGGCGGGATCCTCGTGGTGCTCACGCACTGTGAGTTCGATGGCGGGGAGTTGCGCGACCCCACCGGCCCGATGATCGCCGCGGCGCAGAACGCCGACCTGCTCTACCTCCAGCACATCGTCGCGGTGCATCTGCCCGTCCACGGGCTGCGCGCCGCCACCACCGACCTGGAGCCGACGACGGCCTCCGCCTGCTCCGGCTCGACCAGAACGGGCTCGGACGGCGCGGGTTCAGACGGCACCGGCTCCCGGCCCGCCCGCTCGGGAAGCGCCCAGCCCGATGGCTGGGGCCGAGCAACGCACCGGCGAGTGCACTCCGACGTCCTGGCGTTTTCTCAGCCGCACGAGCATCACTCGCCTCGGTTGGCCGATCCCGATGACGAGTGCCCGTGGTGACCCGCAACCTCGACCCGTCCCAGCACGCCCCGTCACCGCTCGCGCCGCATGGCGTGCACCGCTGCAGACAAGGATGCCGATGACCGACCCCACGCACACCCCGGACTCGGCTACCGCTCCGCGGTCGCAGCACCTGCGGATGGTTCCCGACCTCCCCGCCCGACCGGAACCGGCGGGGGCCGCCGGTCCGGGGATGTCGGTGTGGACCACCGCGCAGGCGTCGCCCGCGGCGCAGCGCAAGGGCCGCTACATCTCTGAGTCGACCGCGCACCCGGCGAAGATGCTGCCCGCGGTCGCCGCACACGCCATCACCCACTACACCCGCGCGGGCGATCTGGTGCTCGACCCGATGTGCGGAATCGGCACTACACTGGTCGAGGCAGTCCACGCCGGGCGCCGCGCGATCGGGATCGAGTACGAGCCGCACTGGGTCAACGTCGCCCGCGCCAACCTCGCGCTGGCCCACGACGTCGGCGTCGACCACGACGGGCAGGTCGTGCACGGCGACGCCCGCCAGCTCCCCACCCTGCTCCCGCCCCGCCATCTCGGGCAGGTCGCGCTGGTGGTCACCTCCCCGCCCTACGGACCCTCCACCCATGGACAGGTCTCCGTCGCCCGCGACGTCGGGATCCAGAAGTACCACCACCGCTACGGCAACACCCTCGATCGCGGGAACCTCGCCAACATCGGCCACCACCGCCTGCTCACCGGGTTCACCCGGATCCTCGCCGGCCTGGCCGCCTACCTGCGACCGGGCGGGCACGTCGCGGTCACCGTCCGCCCGTGGCGCGAGCACGCCGAGCTGATCGACCTCCCCGCCCAGGTCCTCGCCTGCGGCGTCGCGGCCGGGCTGATCCCCGTCGAGCGCTGCGTCGCGCTCCTGGCCCGCGCCGCGGAGGTCGATCTGGTCGCGCGGGGCTCGTTCTTCCAGCGCGACTTCATCCGCAAGCAGCGCGACGCGGGCCTGCCGATGCACCTGATCGCCCACGAGGACGTGCTCGTCTTCCGAGCCCCGTCGAAGCCCGGGAGTTCAGGAAAATCGAAGCATCTTCAGCGGGGACCCGAGTGGTCGTCGGGGGCGCTGTCGGGGCTGAGTGCTCGGATCGGCAATGAGCCCGAGGGCGTGGCGGCGTGATTGTCTCTGCACCTGCGCCGGGCAGACACGGCGTCATGGACCGCGTTCAGCCGGAAAGCAGCCGTGGCCGCGCGAAACGGGCCAGCGCGAACTCCGGGACCGTGATCTCCCGTCAGCAGACGGTGCCCGATCCCGGGCCCGCGATGCGACTGCTGTCCTTGGGTGCCGGAGTGCAGAGCACCGCGGTGCTCCTGCTGGCTTGCGAGGGCGTCATCCCGCGATTCGACGCCGCTCTCTTCGCGGACACCGGCTGGGAGCCTGGCGCCGTCTACGCCCACCTGCGACGGCTGCGGTCGCACGCCGCGGACGCCGGTATCCCGGTGCTGACGGTATCGGCCGGGAACATCCGGACCGACGCGCTCGATCCGAGGCACCGGTTCGTGTCGATGCCCCTGCACACGCTCAACCCCGACGGATCGCGGGGACTGGCCCGACGGCAGTGCACGAGCGAATACAAGATCATTCCGCTCAAGCGGGCGGCGCGCGAGTTGCTCGGATACCCGCACCCGCGCCGAGTACCGCGCGGGGTGTACGTCGAGCAGTCCATCGGCATCAGCACCGACGAAGTCGCCCGCGTCAAGAACTCGGGTGTGGCGTTCCTGCACAACGTGTTCCCGCTGCTGGAACTCGGGTTCGACCGAGCACGGTGCGATCAGTACCTCGCCGAGCGAGGGTTCGCCGGAACCGTGAAGTCCGCCTGTGTCGGCTGCCCGTTCCACGGCAACGCCGGCTGGCGCTGGATTCGAGATCACGACCCCGAGGGGTGGGCACAAGCTGTCGAGTTCGACCGCGCCATCCGCCACGGCTACCCACGCGCCTCCGAGAACGGACAGGGCTTGCGCGGCCAGTACTTCCTGCATCGGTCCTGTGTCCGGCTCGACAGGGTCGACCTGAGTCCGCCGGCGAAGAGCACCGCACGCCCGAGGTCGGCCACGACGGGCACAGCCCAGGATGAGGGCGGCGACCCGGACGGCTGCTCGCCGTGGTCATGTCGCTCAGGAGAGGCCGTCGCCGAGGCGGAGGGCACCGCACGTGGGCGCGCGGCATGAGCCCGGGTAACGGGGGCTGGTCGCGATCCCCAGCGCCGAGGCTGGCCGGTGACGCGGTCCGCGTACCGAAGCAGCCGCGCCCCGCCGGGAGCACGTGGCGTAGGTCGGCGCGCGCGGTGCGCGGACGGCGAGCGCGGCAGACCCTGGGCCGGCCGGGGGCGCGTCGTGGTTCCGACTCCGCGACGCGAGGACGCCCCATTCTGTGGCACCCGCGGGCCGCAACGGCGACATCTACCCTTCGAAGGAGCTCCCGCCCGGGCCGGGTCGGCGGCGGACCGCATCCCGGTGCGTCATGGTGCCCCGTGACAGCCCGTCAGCGGCCCGGCCGACCACCCGGGGCCCCGGTGGCCCGGGACGGGTCCATGCAGGCCGTAGACGGCGACCGCGAGACGTCGCATGGGCGGCTTGACCTGTGCCGCCTACACGAGCGTGGATAGCCCCATGCCGACCGGAACCCGACGCCGCGACACGCCGACCGCAATCGACAAGCCGACGCAACGAGGTGTACCGCATGAACGGCGCGCAACCCGAATCCCGTCGGCCGGAGCGTCCTGCGCCGCCGGAGCCGCATGCGCCCCGCGCGGAGGTCATCGCGCTCTCGACCCGCGGTCGGCGGGCCGCCCGGACCGGACGACACATCAGCGACGACCCACCGGAGCTGATGGCCGACATCCAGACACTCGATGGCCCCGATGCCGACCGGCTGGTCCTGCAGCAGGCCCGGGTGATCAGGGAGGTGACCGCATGGATGGCCCACAAGGCCCCCGAGCACACGGCCGAGCGCGCCGCGTAGACGACGTCTGCGGGTTCGGTGCGGACGCGGACGAGTCCCTGTGGGCGCGTGCGGGGAACCCGGGACGGACACGGGCCGTGCTGTACGCCCGATCGGCTGCCGGCGGCGTCGAGGCGCTCACCCGGCAACTCGTTTCGGCCCGTGCGGTGCTCCCCACTGGTGCGACGATCGTCGGTGTCTTCGCCGACGTGTGCGCCTGGGATGCCTGGCCACCCGACCCGACATCGATCACGACGTCGTCCACGACGGCGACCGCCGATCCGAGCATCTGCACCGGCTGGATGCTGGGCGGCCACACCGTCGACGGTGGGATGCTGACCTTGCTGCGCCGAGCCCGACAACGGGTCCCGGGTTTCGACGTCGTCGCGTGTGAGGACGGCGACCGGCTCTCCCGCAAGGTGTTGCGGCAGATCCTCATCGACGACGCGTTCCGGGCGTGCGGGGTGCACGTCGTGATCGCGGACGAAGGACCGCTCCCGCCCGGTGGCCACGTGCCCCTCGCCGCGCTGCTGGGCCTGGGCGGTCCGATCGCTTACGGCCGGGCGGGGTGAGGGTGTGGCCGCTCCTGAGTTGATCCGGAACCTGACCGCGCCGGACCGGGCCGAGGGCTCCGCGGGGCTGGGAACGGGGGGCGTGGCCAGTCCCTACCGGGCCCGCTCCGTGCCGACGCCGGCGGAGCCGGTGCTGTTCCGGTTCGCGTGGGCGGGCCGTACCTCCACCTACGACCAGCAGGACCCGACCCTGTCGATGCCCCGGCAGCTGCGCAGCTGCCAGCAGGTGCTGCCCGAGGACGCGGTGATCGTCGCGCACTTCTACGACGTGGAGTCCGGCCGCAAGGACCTCGACGCCCGAGGGCGCGGGACCGCGCACGAGATGTTCTCGATCCCGATCTCCCGCGACGGCGGCATCCACGACCTGCTCGCCGAGGCCGAACGGCCCGACCGGCGCTTCGACTACGTCATCTGCGAGTCCATCGAGCGCATCGCCCGGCGCACCTACATCGGTACCGACATCGAGAACCGGCTCGAGCGGGCCGGGGTGCGGCTGCTGGCCGCCGACGAACCGTTCAGCCTCGTCGTCACCGGCGGGCGGAAGGCGAAGGTCGCCACCCAGCTGCTGACCCGGCGGGTCAAGCAGGGCATCGCCGAGTTCTACGTCATCGAGATGCTGGAGAAGTCCTGGGACGGGTTCGCCGTCCACACCGAGCAGGGCTTCAACATCGGCAAACCCTGCTACGGCCACCGCGCCCGCCAGGTCGCTCATCCCGTCCCGGCGAAGCGGGCGAAGGGGCAGAAGAAGACCTTCCTCGAACCTGACCCCGCCCAGGCCCCGGTCGTGCGACGCATCTTCGGCTGGCGGCTCGGGGAACGCGCCGGATACCAGGTGATCGCCGACCGGCTCAACACCGACCTGCCCAGCAACCCCCCGCCCACCCCGGTCGACCCGGAACGGGCGGTCGGGCGATGGACGGCGTCGAACGTGCGCGACGTGCTGACCAACCCGAAGCACACCGGGCACATGGTGTGGAACCGGCACGCCCGCAAGAGCGGCAGCAACCGGGCCAACCCGGTCTCGGAGTGGATCTGGTCGCCGCAGCCGGTACACGAGGCGCTGGTCGACCTGGAGAGCTTCATCGCCGCCCAGGAGATCAGCGGGCACCGCTTCGGATCCCGCAGCACCGCCGGGCCCAACACCGCGCACCCGCACACGAAGCGGTCCTACCTGCTGCGCACCTACCTGTTCTGCGAGCTGTGCGGGCGGCGAATGTTCGGCAAGACCCGCCACAGCCACGCCTACTACGTGTGCGCCCCCCGGAAGGACTACATCCCCGACGGGCACCCGACCGGCGGGGCGGTCTTCGTCCGCGAGGACCAGCTCATCGACGGCCTCAACGGGTTCCTGTCCCAGCACGTCTTCGGCGCCTACCGGCGCTCGCTACTCGACTCCACCGCCGCGGCGATGGACGCCGACGCCCGCCGCGACCATGCGGAACGAGTCGCGGCGCTTCGCCGCGCGATCACGGAGACCGACCAGCGGATCAAGCGCACCATCCGCAGCCTCGAGCTCGTCGACGACCCCGACGCCGACCTGCTGCGCGACATCAACGAGCGCCGCGCGGAACTCCGCGCGCACCGCCACGACCTCGAAACGCAGCTCGACGCGGCCGAAGCCCGCGCACACGCCGCGCCCAATCCCGACCTGATCGACGCCCTGCCCGTCACCCGGGTGGAGATCGACCAGCTCCCCGAGCAGCTGGCCCGCGACCTGTTCGAAGCCCTCCGGCTGGAGATCCGCTACGACAAGACGATCAACCAGGTGCGATGCAGGATCACTCTCACCGGGACCACCATCACCGCCGCGCGGAAGGCAGCCATCCGGACCGCATCTGCCACCCGCCCGGAGCCGGCGGACCCGGACCCGCCCGGAGAACCCGACAACGCAGGTCCAGGTCCCATCCTTGTGGTGCCCCCGGCAGGATTCGAACCTGCGACGCACGGTTTAGGAAGGC
>Ga0209591_10004580_pt1 | contig 15617 bp, 14 predicted proteins | sample MAT01_FD_187207 | JGI IMG/M metagenome (GOLD analysis project Ga0209591, IMG submission 187207) | Freshwater microbial communities from Lake Fryxell liftoff mats and glacier meltwater in Antarctica - MAT-01 (SPAdes) (version 2) | ecosystem: Environmental > Aquatic > Freshwater > Ice > Liftoff... | reverse complement strand
TGATTCTTCACTTAGCGGTTTCAGGTTTGATCTGATTTTGGGATACAAAGCCGAGTCGGTACGATTGACCCGCATATTATATTTTACTTTATAAGCAAATTTGGTGTCTTTATAACTGCCAAGATTGTAGAAAAAAACACCGGCACAAGTACCCAATGCTCCATATACAATTGGAAGTTTCCAGTATTTTTTATTATAAATCTGTCCAAGGCCGGGAAAGATGGCCGAACGAACAGCTGCTACTTTGGGACTGTGTGCTTTGGTAGCCGAGTCGTATCTATTGAATGAAGCCTTTTTTGTAACAATTGGCGTAGAATCTTTTTTTGATTTAACCATATCTTCTTTAGCCTGTGCAAAAGAAAAACTGCTGCACAAAATGAGTATTATTGAAAAGGAAACTTTCATTACAGGTGAAATGTCATTTTGCTAAGACTATTTACTTGAACATTGTTAATTGAGCTTTCGAAAAAAATATTCAATAATCAATATTCAATGCTCAATTGAAATTAATCAAGTGATGCATTCATTTGCCGGAGTATTTTGTTCAACTCATCCTGCGAATAATAATCAATGGTGATCTGTCCGCTGCTGTTCCGGCTATGCCTGAGTTTTACCCGGGTACTGAAATGCGATGCTAATTTATCTTCTATTCGCTGGAATGCGGGAGGTAATTGGCTTTTTGAAGATTTTTTAACACCACCACCCTGTTTATAGAGGTTTCTTACCAATGCTTCTGTTTGACGAACCGATAAACCTTTTTCTTTAATCTCTTTAAAAATGAAAAGCTGTTTATCAATGGTATCTACATTTATCAATGCCCTTGCATGGCCCATACTTAATTCACCACTGCGGACAGCCAACTGAATATCGGGAGGTAATTTTAATAAGCGAATGAAATTGGCGACCGTACTTCTGTCTTTTCCCATTCTTTCGGCCACCTGCTCCTGTGTGTAGTCCAGTTCTTCCATCATCCGTTTATAACTCAGCGAAACTTCCATGGCATTCAGGTCTTCCCGTTGCAAATTTTCCAGCAATGCTAATTCGAGCAGTTGCACATCATTAGCCTGGCGAACATAAGCCGGAATATCTTTTATGCCCGCCAGCTTTGCTGCTCTCCACCTTCTTTCTCCAGCTATAAGGCGATATTTTCCTGAAGGTAATTTTGAAACAGTAACGGGTTGAATAATATCATGCAGCTTAATAGAGTTGGCTAACTCCTGCAAAGACTGTTCATCAAAATCCCGGCGGGGTTGTTTAGGATTGGGTTCAATATCATCAACCGAAATGCGGTTGGTGCCGGTTGCATTTTCAACAACCATTGTTTTTAATGAACCAGTTGTTGTTTTCAAATCAGCATCAATATTCTGCAATAAGGAACGGATTCCTTTGCCGAGTAGTTCTTTATTTTGTTTGGGAGAGGTCATAGTAAAGCTTCGGGTTTTGAGCTGCGAGTTTCGAGTAATGAACTATAGTTTGAGTTTGTTCATAAAGCTCATAATCATTTTTTGTTCTTCGTCAATATCTTTTAATAAATCGTCCCTTTTTTCCTTCTCGCCAAAATTAACTCCTTCTGCAATTAATAATTGAGTTTCCAGCTCAAAAGATGAGCCAAGCGATATTTCTAAAAACCTGTTATAGTCTTTCATACTGCTCCTGCTACTTCCTTCTGCAATATTGGAAGGAATCGAAACTGCTGATCTTGTAATTTGGGAGGTAATGCTATATTTTTCTTCTTTTGGAAATGAAGCTACAACATTATAAGATTTAACAGCTATCTGAAACCCCTTTTGCCAAATCAATAATTGTTTGAAATTTCTCATATAGAAGGATTGTATTTTCTCGTAACTCGCAGCTCAAAACTAGTGGCTCAGAGCTCTAAAATCCTTTCTTCATTCTTAATTTTCGTCATGTCGTTCTTCTGCAGGATTTCTTTTGCAAGGTTAAGATAATTCATTGAGCCTTTACTGTTGGCATCATATAAAATTACAGGTTTACCTGCACTGGGGGCTTCGGCCAGTTTTGCATTGCGGTGGATGATAGTGCTGAATACCATGTCTTCGAAGTGACGGCGAACTTCACTCACCACCTGGTTGCAAAGACGGAGGCGGCCATCGTACATGGTCATTAATATTCCTTCAATAACTAAGGCAGTATTTAACCGGCTTTGAACAATTTTGATAGTGTTCAATAATTTACCCAAACCTTCCAATGCAAAAAATTCACATTGCACCGGCACTACTACTGAGTCAGCGGCACTTAAAGCATTTACCGTAATCAAACCGAGAGAAGGGGAGCAATCAATAACTATAAAGTCATAATCTTCCCGTATGGCTTCCAATAAATTCTTCATCACCATTTCCCGGTTGGGATAGTTGATCATTTCAATTTCAGCTCCTACCAGGTCAATGTGAGAAGGGATGAGGTCAAGATTGGGAATCTCGGTTTTCAATATTACATCTTTCGGTTTCGCTTCATTTACCATGCAGTCGTAAAGGCTTTGGGTCACATTATGCAGGTCGAAGCCAACACCAGTGGTACTATTGGCCTGTGGGTCGCCATCTACTAACAGTGTTTTGAACTCCAGCACAGCAAGACTTGCTGCCAGGTTAATAGCAGTAGTTGTTTTGCCAACGCCCCCTTTTTGATTTGCTACACCGATTATTCTTGCCATCTTGCCGAAAACTACTTGATAGTGATTGAATGATTGTGGTAAAATTGCCGTCTGAAACCAAGAACACAAAATTAAGTTTTGCCCATTTAAAGACTAATCTTGCAAAAGTAAGTTTTCGGCAAAACAAAACCCTGATGATTGTCTTTCTTAATCTGAATATTATTTATGCGTAATTCTCCTTTCTGGTGGATATTGATGAGTTTCATGCTTTTGCTGGATATCTACTTTTTCCAGGCATTACTGGTAGTTACCGATACGGCATCACTTACTACCCGCATTATTATTTATTCCATTTACTGGGCTCTTTCAGTTATTGCCATTGTTATTTTTTGGGCGTTGCCTTATATACAATTTAAGCACCAGGCCAAAATGGCCCGGACAAAGATATTTTCGGTAATTGCCGGTTTATTTTTAGCCAAACTTATTGCTACAGTGTTTTTTCTTGGCAATGATGTGTACCGTATCATTCGATGGGCGGGGGGTGATGCTGTTTCCAGATCATACGAAATTAGCTGGGCAGGTATTATAGCCGGAGGTAGTCTGTTTGGTATCCTGGTATATGGATTTAGTAATAAATACCGCTACCAGGTAAAAAGAATTAAGCTAAACTATGATAATCTGCCAAAGGCTTTTGCAGGGTTGAAAATTGTACATATTTCTGATATTCATTCAGGAAGTTTTACCAACAAAGAGGCGGTGATAAAGGGGGTGCATACGATTATGAAAGAAGAGCCTGATCTCATTCTTTTTACTGGCGACCTGGTTAATAATGTGGCAGACGAAATGAAAGATTACATGGATGTGTTTGATAAATTAAGTGCTCCGATGGGAGTTTACTCTACATTGGGGAATCATGATTATGGAGATTATGTAAAATGGAAAAATGCGGATGAAAAAGAAGCTAACCTTGAAAAATTGAAACAGGTTCATCATTCACTTGGTTGGCGATTGCTGATGAATGAGCATATTGTATTGGAAAAAGGCACTGATAAAATAGCTGTTTTGGGTATCGAAAACTGGAGTGCCAAAGCCCGGTTTCCTAAATATGGTGATTTACAAAAAGCCCATGCAGGTTCCGAAAAATATCCTTTTAAAATCCTGTTGAGCCACGATCCATCGCACTGGAAAGCAGAAGTGCTAAAGGACTATCCCGGCATTGACCTGATGCTGGCTGGCCATACACATGGAATGCAATTTGGCCTGGAACTGGCCGGGTTTAAGTGGAGTCCAGTTCAATATGTGTATAAGGAATGGGCGGGGTTGTATGGAGTCGCCAACCAGAAATTATACATTAACCGGGGTTTTGGGTTCATTGGATATTCCGGACGGTCGGGTATTTTGCCAGAAATCACCGTTTTAAAGCTTAACTAAAGGATTTTCCTCCTGTTTCCCCCAATATTTTAACTACTTGCTTCGTTTTCAGCATGCCGAAGGCATAGTATTAAACTTTTTTTTAACCTTTGAGTCCTAAAACCCCACCCGCCACTGGTGAGATGAACTGCCCAATGCTGAAGAAATGGTCCATACTGCTGGCCTTTATTACGCTGGGTGCTACTGCTTATACGCAGGGCAGCCCTGCTGATTCTATTATTGTCTCCAAAGAGATTCCTGTATTAGACACTACGATTAATTACGATGAACTTTTCCAGGATTTTGATGCCTTTATGGACTCCATCTTATCACCACAAAGTTATTTCCTGGCCAGCTTGTCAATGAATAAGGGCTTTTATAGTTTTGAAAGCAAAAGCAACTCAACTCTTGAAACATTCAAAAAACTAACATGGTCACCTACCCTTGGTTATTATCATAAAGGAGGGTTAGGCATCACCGGTACTGGTTATATTGTTGATGATGGAACAAATATGAATTTTTACCAGGGGGCAGTTACCGGATCGTTCGACTATTTAAAGAACAAAAAATTTGCTACCGGCCTTTCCTACACAAAATTCTTTACTAAAGATTTATTGCCTTTTTACACCACACCATTGCAGAATGAAGTGTATGCTTACTTTACTTACCGTAAGTGGTGGGTTCGTCCAATGATTGCCATGAGCTATGGATGGGGCAGCCGTTCTGATTATGCCCAGCGGGAATCAATCATCCAGGACCTGCGGTTGCGCAGAAGAGGATTTACCTATATCAATACGGAAGAAACAGTAAGTGATTTTTCTTTGATGACTTCTGTACGCCATGATTTTTACTGGTTAGATGTGTTAACGTTCAAAGACCACATACGTTTTACACCGCAGATAACTTTTACCAGCGGTACACAAAAATTTGGTTTCAACCAGTCTTCCAATACTTATGCTACGGTTATCCGGAACAACTCAAGTGTATTATACAGCAGCGAAAATGTTTACCTGGATGACGAAATAAAATTTCAACCTCTTTCGTTGACGATGTTTCTTCGTGGCGAGTATTCAATAGGCAAATTTTTTATTCAACCACAGTTCACCATGGATTATTATTTTCCTGCCACCAGCAATAATTTCAACACTATTTTTTCTTTAAATATAGGCTGCATGTTTTGATTTTTAGAAAACCTTCACATTCTCCCGGCAATAGAATAGTAACATAATCAGTTTTGGAAATTACTTGTTGCAGTTAATAAAATTTAACAGCTCAAACGGGTTACTGGCATTATACTTGAAATTTTTAATGGTCAATTTTTTGTGACTCAAACAAACTAATAAACTACTAAATCATGAAAACAAAACTCCTTTCCCTTGCTGCTGCCGTATTATTTTCGTCGGCTGTCATGGCTCAATTCCATATCGGTGCTAAAGCCGGTGCCAACATTATCAAAATAGATGGAAAATCATTTAAAGACGAATTTAAGTTCGGTTATAGCCTGGGTGGCTTTATGGAAATCCGGTTGAGCAATAAATTCGTTTTACAGCCCGAAGTTCTTTTCAACCAGGCCTCTACTACAATAGACAGTAGTTATAAAAATATTTACCAGGGAGTTTTTAATGCCTCTGCCCAAAGCAAAGTAAAGCTCAATTATCTTTCTATCCCTATTTTACTAAATTATAAACTGATTGGCAGTTTCCTTTCCCTGCAGGCAGGCCCGCAGTTCAGCGTATTGATGAGTAAGAATAAAACGCTGTTGCAAAATGGCGGCGAAGCATTTAAAAGAGGCGATTTCTCCATGCTGGGTGGGGTGCAGGTAAAAGTTGGTGCTATCCGCATCAATGGCCGTTATGTAGTAGGATTAAATAATATTAATGATATAGATAATCAGGACAAATGGAAGACAGAAGGGTTTCAATTATCCGTTGGATTAGCCTTGTAGAATCGTAATCCTCATGAATAAAGTCTCCTGGTGAAAGCCGGGAGATTTTTTTATTGCCCAATGAACACAACTGAATTTTCATTTTCAAGTGCTGTGAAATATAAAATCACAAGTGGCCTAATATAGCCGGTAAACAAAGAAATTTTGTCATCAGTTCCCATTTCTTCGAGTTCTTTTTTTACTTCTTCCGATAAAGAGTCGTACATTTTTGAGAACCCGTTGAAAGTTTCAATCTTATTATTCTTTATCCATTTTGTTATCTCAGGAATTTCAGAACTTGGGAGAAAGCCACCAATTTCGCCAACACTAACACTTTTATGAATTTGCCTGCCATATAGCATTTTATAAGGTATCGTACTTGTGTCGCTGTATGGGTTGACACTATTCAAGAAAATAACTGCTAATTCACCAGTAATTTTATACAAGTCAACTTTAGTGTCGGTTGTTTTAGCAATTTGATTTTCTAAATCGTTTATGTCGTCTAATTTTTCCGCTTTTGGAAGCCGATATAAGTTTATTGAGATGCCCATTTTTTTATTTTATTGGCTGACCGAGTGTCCAAACTTACAACTTTTGAAAGGTGCCCCAGCCCTTACTCACAAAACCCTCCGCAACATCGCCTATGAAGGTTGGTCATTAGACACTCAACTGACAAGAATATTAGTTTTGTAGAGTTGTATTTCGCATGAATAAAATTGCCTGCCTCGATGGAAGATGTTATTACCTTGATATATTTCAACTGTAGGATAAATACAGAAATATGGTCTTAAAAATCATATTTAACCATTTCTATATTTTTAACGATTTTATTTTTAAAATAATCATGTGCTACTTGAGTCCACTTACCAGCAAACATTTTTGCCAATCCTAAAGTTGAAAGTTCATTTGTATTGAGTGGTGTAGACCATGTTATTACAATAATTAAGGGTTGTTTTTTTTGCGATATTTTATTAGGTATTTCACGAATTGGGAAAAAGGAAAAAGAAGTTCCGTAACATAAAAACCTGTTTTTGGGGTTATCATTGTTAAAATATTCGCTTATTATAGTAGGCAGATCTTTCAGAAGACTATCTAACGGCTTGCCAATATATAAATTCTTTTGTCCAATCACTTTCTCTTTTAGATACAATAGAGTGTCGTTATTTAACTGCCTTAAATGATTACTAACTTTAATCTCATTCTGAGCACTTAAAAATTGAGAAAATAACAAACTAATTATTACCAGGTTAAATATCTTTTTCATAATTTTTTATTTTTAATTATAAGCAATCTGCGTTTTCATATATAGGTTCCCCATTCGCATTTACCATTGGGCTACCATTGGAATCCTTTTTTTGCCTTATTCCAATTTTTTTAAAGATGTTGGAGCCGGCAATTGCTTTTGTAAAAGTTACGCCTGCCTGTTTCATTAAATGAGCTAATATTCGCAAATAGGCTTCGTCTTGCGAATACCCTTGGGACGTTAAATAAACACCCATTGGGTTTACCTGTTGTTGCCAAAAAGTAGAGGTGTTATTAAAACCACCTGTAACAGGATCTATTATTCCTGGATTTGCTGCTACAAATGCCTGCAATTGTGAGTAATTATTAATTACCATAGCATACTTAGTTCCATCATAGCCAATTACATAGTGCATTTGAAAATTTGATCCGAAGCTCGCCAATCCAAAAAAATCAGCAGGGCTAGGAAATGGAAAAGCTCCATATGGATGAGTATGAACAATCATAACTGTATTGCTATTAATGCCTTGCATAGAACCTCCACCAGTGGGCATATTTTGTATAGAACCAGAGACATTTGCGCCATTGCTTTCATTTACAACGAAATATTGTTCAGGTTGGGTTGTACTATTAGGATCAAAAGGTGTAAACAGAGCAACCGTGGAACTTAGTTGAATGTACTGCAATGTTGCAGTAGCACCTGATGAACGATCAGTATTACTGCATGGATTTTCTGGATCAGTTGTTGTTCCTCCTCCACTTGTTGGTGTCCAACCCGGCTGGCACCCTTCCTGCACCGACCCCTTTGTAGCTACAGGTGTATTACCGCAAGGTGGCGGTGTATTATTACCGCCGCCTCCACTACCACCGCCTGAGCCACCTGTACCGCCGCCCCCAGACCCTCCGCTTCCATCATCAATATATTGCGTCCAGCAATAAGTTAAAACAGCTACTGCGGTACAAATTGCACATTCATCGCAGTCAGGGTTACAGATAGGTGCATTTGGAGTAGAACATACTGTATAAGGAACATTAACATCGGCACATACTTCTATCGTAGCTAAAATATTGCTTTTCCCTCCTGTAGTTTGAGTATCGGAAAAGATGACTTGCCTGGCTTCATTATTTCCATTTTTAAATAATTCTTTATCTGTGATATCGAAATGGGTATAACCAAACACATGCCTGTCAAAAGACATAAAAAAGATAGCAAAATACTCTGCTGTATCCTGTGTGCTTGTAGTATTGTTCTACATCTGAGCATACTGCCAGTCACAGAGATATGAAAAAGTGGTGTCATCAGGGTTTGCTCTGATTGCAATAGATGCATTAACGTAATTCTGAGAGTCCCGTACAAAAGGGATGTAATAAGTAATACCGGAAGAATCAGAAATTGCTTTTCCTGCTCTGCGGGAAGCTGATGGGGAAATTATTTTATTCCACCGTGGATAACCAATTTGTTTTACCGCTTTTTCTACGAAATGTTCTTTGTCATTTATTCTTTTAATGAAATCAACTAATGCCTTCTCCGTTGGATCAGATGAACGATTAGAGTTAAAAAAATTCTCCTCTATATTGTTTCCATTAATTTCATCAGGTGCTTGCTGATGGTCAACTTTTCGGCAAGCGACATAAATTGTAGATGCAATTAGCACAAAAAGAAAGATGTTGAATCTAATATTCTTCATAAACAGTCAGTTTTTAAGACAAAAAAGAAATATTCTTAGTTGCAAGTTGTAAAAGTAGAAGCTTAACCAGTACCAGACAATAACCCTTTTGGGGTATTTTTCAGCCGTTCCAATATGTATAATGTCAAAACAAGTCCATTTCAACCACCTAATTTGGCAGTTCGTAATTGGCAGGCATGAATCTTGGCAATACTGATTTCCCGTTATATTTTTACCGCCTTGCCCAACCCAAACGGCAAGATGACAGATTTACTAAAGAAGAACGAAGATTATGGACATGAACATGGAAAAATTTTTGCTGCGTACCGAGGATGAGATGGATTTTATGCCGATTATCCCCTTGAATGATAGCGACCAGGAAGACCTGAATAGCATTGAGGTGCCTGCTGAAATTGCTTTATTACCGCTTAGAAATACGGTTCTTTTCCCCGGTGTGGTGTTGCCAATTACCGTTGGCCGGGATAAAAGCATAAAAGCGGTGAATGATGCCTACAAAGGTGATAAACTGATAGGCGTGGTGGCGCAAAAAGACAGTAATATAGAAGAGCCGGAAATGAAAGACCTGGAGAATATTGGTACGGTTGCTAAAATAGTGAAGCTGATAAAAATGCCGGACGGTGGCACTACTATCATCATCCAGGGCAAAAACCGGTTTGTCATCGAATCTATTTTTGAAGAAGACCCTTATTTCAAAGCAAAGATTAAAAAACTGGATGAGGAAGAGTCGCCGAAAGATGAGGACTTCAATGCTTATATAGCCAATATCAAAGATCTTGCGGCTGACATAGTTCATCTTTCACCCAATATTCCTACGGAGGCATCTATTATTCTCCGCAATATTGAGAACCCCGCTTTTCTGATTCATTTTGTTTCCAGCAATCTGAATACTGATATAAAAGATAAACAACGTTTGCTGGAACTGAACCAGATTCGCCAGCGGGCAGATTTATTAATGCAACTGCTGCAAAAAGAATTGCAGTTTGTAGAATTGAAAAATAAAGTAACCAGTAAAACAAGAACGGAATTAGACAAACAACAACGGGAATACTTTCTGCAACAGCAGATGAAGAGTATTAAAGATGAATTGGGTGGCGACAGTAATTCGCAGGAAATAAAAGAGATGCAGAAAAAGGCCGAAGCTAAAAAATGGCCGCCTTCTGCAAAAGAAGCATTCAAAAAAGGCATTGAGAAATTGGAAAGAATGCATCCCAGCACTCCTGATTTTTCCGTGGTATATAATCACCTCGACCTGATGCTTGACCTGCCCTGGGAAACCTACACCCAAGACCATTACGATTTAAAGAAAGCAAAGAAAACATTGGATACCGATCATTATGGTATGCATAAGATCAAAGAAAGAATATTAGAATACCTCGCCGTACTCAAATTGAAAGGCGATATGAAAAGCCCGATACTTTGTTTTATCGGCCCTCCGGGTATTGGTAAAACATCGCTGGGAAGAAGTATTGCCAATGCCATCGGCAGAAAATATGTGCGGTTGAGCTTGGGTGGCTTGCATGACGAAAGTGAAATAAGAGGACACCGGAAAACGTATATCGGTGCCATGCCGGGAAGAATTTTGCAATCTATCCGCAAAGTAAAATCATCCAACCCGGTGATGATACTGGATGAAATTGATAAAGTAGGCAGTGATCATCGTGGAGATCCATCTTCTGCTTTGCTGGAAGTGCTTGACCCGGAACAGAACCATACTTTTTATGATAATTACCTCGAAGCTGAATATGATTTGAGCAAAGTATTGTTTATCGCAACTGCTAATAATGTTCAGAATATTCAGCCGGCATTAAAAGACCGGTTAGAAATTATTGATCTTAGCGGATATGCGGTGGAAGAGAAAATGGAGATAGCAAAACGTCATTTGTTTCCCAAACAAAAAGACCTGCACGGCTTGAAGAGCAGCAATTTTAAAATGAGCGACAAAGTGCTGGAAAAAGTAATACAGGACTATACAAGAGAAAGTGGTGTAAGGGAACTTGACAGGCAACTGGCTTCTATAATGCGGTACCAGGCCCGTCAATTGGTTATGAAAGGAAAACTAAAAGCATTCCTGACTACAGAAGATATTGAAAAGATGCTCGGCAAGCCCAAATACAGCAATGACATTTATAAAACAGCAAATATGGCTGGTGTAGCTGTTGGCCTTGCCTGGACTTATGTAGGGGGTGAAATTCTTTTTATTGAAACCAGCCTTAGTGATGGTAAAGGAGAATTAAAACTGACGGGTAACCTGGGCAATGTGATGAAGGAAAGTGCCAGCACCGCATTAACCTATTTGCAATCAAATGCAAATAAATACAAGCTGGATAAAAAACTGTTTGAAAAGAAGAATATACATATCCATGTGCCGGAAGGAGCAGTGCCGAAGGATGGCCCAAGTGCAGGTGTTACAATGATGTCGGCTATTGCTTCTGCCTTAACAGGCAAAAGAGTAAAACCCTTTCTGGCTATGACCGGTGAGATTACCTTGAGAGGGCAGGTGTTGCCAGTAGGTGGAATAAAAGAAAAAGTGCTGGCAGCCAAGAGAGCCGGAATGAAAGAAATCATTCTTTGCTGGCAGAACGAAAAGGATGTATTGGAAATAGACCCTGAGTTTATCAAAGGCATCAAATTTTATTATGTAAAAACTATGAACCAGGTATTGGAACTGGCATTGGTTGGCTAAAAATATTTTTAAGCATTATTCAACCAACTTTCTTTTTCGTTGTTATTATTATTCATGTTGGTTGTTAAGGCTTGCCCGGCATAGCCGGGAAGTAAGAAATCCTCTCTTTTATAAGGGAGGATTTTCTTTTGGCAATGGCTTATTTTCGTTGTGCTTTGAATTTCCGGATCACAATATTGTTGATGTTCATGTTTGCCAACTGTTCTGCCCAAACCCTCGGCGGAAATTCTGTATTTAACTTTCTTAAGCTGTCCAATACTCCACAGCTAACTGCTTTAGGTGGAGTAAATGTTTCTCAATCTTCTAATGATGTGGGATTGGTTTTTAATAATCCGGCACTGCTAAAACCATCCATGCACACACAAATGAATGCAGTGTTCAACGATTTTTATGGTGGCATAAAGGTGTATCACTTGTCATTAGGCTATCGCAATGAAAAATTAAACACCAATTTTTCCGGAGGGCTTAATTATTTCAGTTATGGCAATACCTCGGAAACAGATGCTTCCGGAAATGTATTCGGTAAATTCAGGCCGACAGATTGGGTAATGCAGGTATCGGCTTCCAGAAGCTACTTAGACAAATGGAATTACGGTGCAACACTAAAGTTTATCAGTTCAAACTATGGTCAATATAACTCCACCGGATTAGCAATGGATGTTGGGGTTTTGTTTCATGATTCCTCTAAACTCTTTTCTGCTTCTCTTGTAGCAAAAAATATGGGAACTCAATTAAAGAAGTATGATGGTACTGACCCGGATGATTTACCCTTTGATTTGCAGATAGGCATAACTAAACGATTGGCTAAAGCTCCGTTTGGGTTTTCACTAACAGCTCAACGGCTTCACCAGTTTAATATTAGTTATAACGACACCAGCTTTAACAACGAGAATGGATTTGAAAACAGCAGTAATAAAAAATTCTCTTTTGATAAGCTGATGAATCATTTTGTATTGGCCACCACTGTTTATCCTGGCAATCATGTGGAAGTAATGGCTGGCTATAATTTTTTGCGAAGAAAAGAGTTGAATATTGGCAATGCCACCAATGGATTAAATGGGTTTTCAATGGGAATTAGTGTATTACTTGGCAAACTGCAAATCCGCTATGCAAGGGCTTATTACCAGAGTAATACAGCATTTAACCAGCTTGGGTTAAATATGAAACTGAATGACTACTTTGGATTGGGAAAATTTGGAGAGAAAATTGGCTGGTAATCTTTACACAATCCATTTATAAATTTCAAATACTTCGGCATAAGCAGCATTAGCCTGCACACCTCTAACTTTCGCTAATGAACGGGTAAAATCTTCCTGCATATAATTGCGGTGAGATTGAGATTGGTAAGATTTCAGGGAATCAACTTTTTTATTCAATTCTGCTTCTGATAAGCGGATAAAAAAATTAGTGTGGAAACTATAATTGTTCCAGGGCAATTCATATCCGGCAAAGGTCACATTCTTAAAAGCCCTCATTCCTTCCTGATGAATAACCTGATGGTCCTGGTGAATATCTGATGCGGCAGGAAGCAATACCAAGTCAGGGTTGATAGTTGCATTTAATTGTAACAACTCTTCCAGAATTTGCTGGCGAAACTGTGGCAGGTTTCTAACTTCATAATTAAATAAAATGAGGTTGGAAGGTGGGATGCCTAAAATAGCGGTTGCCTTCCGGCATTCCAATTCCAGTGTATTTGATGGTAAAGATGCCGGCAATGATTTTGAACAAAGACAAAAAGCAGCGTAGTAAACTTCTTTACCTTCTGCGCAAAACTTTGCAATACTGCCGCCACAGCCCAGCTCACCATCATCTGTGTGCGGGGCCAGCACTAATATTTTCTTTGGGTCAAACATACTGTACAAAAATAGATGATAAAATCGCTGAAACAAATTTGATTAATCCATTAAATAACTGGTAGAATCTTTCAGGAAAGGGAGCTGCTGTTTAAACTCAGTGTTCAATAAAGTCCGGAACAAATTGACACCGGTGAGGCTATCGCTGAAACCCTGGTAATTTTTTGTAGGCAGGTGAATAGAAACAAGGTTCAGGAAATAATATTTTGATTCAACCGGCTGTTTAAAATGCCGGAAACCATGATCTCCCATCAGCACAATGATAGGAGGAGATGCCGATGAATTGAGTATATGATCAACTAATGCCAGTAATTTTTTATTGGCATATTGCAGGTATTCAATATAAGCCTCTTGATTTACCTGGTTATCTTCCAGCAATGTTTCAAATGGTTGCTCTTTCCCATTCTTGTCAAAATAATAGGGATAATGTGGCATCATCAGGTGAGTATAAACAAAACGGGGTTTATTTGTTTTTTTTAAAGCCAGATCCCAGGTAAGGTTGTAAATATTTTCATTATTCTTTCTGTTAGCATAGGTCAGAATTTCAAGATTCTTTTTAGATTTCCAACGGGACACTAAGTTGAAACGTATTTCCTTATCAAAGCGATGTAAAAACGTTTGGGCAGTGATAAGCCTTGTCTTCACTGGTAAAAATGTTTCTCTTACCCTGGCAGGCTGTCCTTCAAAATCAAAGACAGAGTAATTATAAAAATCATAGTTGTGTGAACGGAAGAATTGAAGAAGTTTATTGTTCCGGATAGATTCATAAGAATAGGTAAGGTCGGGTTTGGCCCTTTCTTTTCCTTTCAGGTCTAAGTAATTCATGTTTAAAATAGAAGCTACTGAAAAGGGAGTATAATTATAGTTGCTGCGGCTTTGTGGAATAGTGTGAAAACCCAATGAAGCCAGCTCATTTAAAAACAGGCTGTCATCAAACTGGAACAACTCTTTTAACTCAGTATTTCCGGCATACTCATCAGCCAGAATAAAATATACATGAGGCTTAGGACAACTTTCACAGGTGACAAAACCGGCCGGTAGAGAATACGAAGTTTTTTTCTTCGTTAGTATTTTGCCTGTCAGTAAAATAGTATCTGCTAAAATAAGTATTACCAAAAGGGCATTCAGGTAATAAGTCAATTTTAATAAAGGAGCTTTTCTTTTTTTTAATACAATCAGGAGTAGTATAAATAAAAGAATAGCGGCAGGCAGTAAGAATATGTATTTGGTAATGAATGATCCGGGAAACAATTTCTTTAAAGTGTCATGTGTAGTGCCAAAGAAAAAATTAAAAGCCATAATACAAAAAGCAACCAGGTTGGCTTTAGTAAAATTTCGGTACAGCAGCCAGCACAACAGTGAAAAGACTATTGAAGCACCGATGTAAATGCCGGTGAGTAATAAAGCATCTTTTACCGGAACAAAATTATAATTCTCCAGGAAGCCGTGCAGCACAAAAAATGGCGGTAACAAAAAGAGAAAGATTGGTTTTGTCCGTAGTATATGTAGAAGTTTATGCTTCATTTTTCTTCATCAGGTATATTGTTCTTTCCGAGCCGGCAATTGTTTCTTTTTCCAGAACAGAGAAATATTGTTGGAACGCCGATAGAAAATTTTCTTCCTTGTAAGCTGTGTAAATATCTTTTTTGCCGGTCAGCATCAGTTTAATCTTTTCATCCTGCTTAGGCACAAATTCAATAATGAGGTAATTGCACAATTTTTGAAAGAGATCAGCAATCTTCTCCAACGGTATATTCTTGCCAATCGCCAAATGATGAATTAATGCAAGTGCTAATGCAAGATCAACATGGGTTCGTTTTATAAAAGAATCCCTTTCCTCATTATTTACCCCGATGGCAGGGGATGGTTTAGAAAAGTCAATAATAATGGGTACTATATTCTTCTCCCCGTTTTTCTTTATTTCATTATATAAGGCATTGATGCAGTTAGGGTCAAAATCAGAAGCAATAGTTTGAATGTTTTTTGAGGCCATTAGCTTGGAGAATTCACCGGTATTAGCACCGAGGTCGGCAGCAGTGGCAACAGGCTTTATTTTTTCCAGCCATCGCTGAATGATGGTCCGTTTATGTTCTAGGTAGTCTGTCCGCTGAGAGGCTTCATCATAATAATCAGACCAGGTACTTTTGCTTTCCGGCAGTTTTAGTTTTGTAATTAATCCTTCAAGGCTCGCCACAAGGTTCAGCAA
>Ga0209591_10004572_pt1 | contig 15636 bp, 14 predicted proteins | sample MAT01_FD_187207 | JGI IMG/M metagenome (GOLD analysis project Ga0209591, IMG submission 187207) | Freshwater microbial communities from Lake Fryxell liftoff mats and glacier meltwater in Antarctica - MAT-01 (SPAdes) (version 2) | ecosystem: Environmental > Aquatic > Freshwater > Ice > Liftoff... | reverse complement strand
GGTCGTGCACCTCCGCGACGATGGCGGCGTGGATCTGCGGCGAGCGTGGGAGGACCCGCGGCCGTGGTGCCTCGGCTCCGAACGGGACGGCGTCGGTCTGCAGCAGCTCGATCGCCCGCAGCTCGCGGTGCTCCTGGCGCAGCGGTTCGGGTGCCGCGTCCCCCTCCCCGTACCAGCGCTGCCTCAGTCGGCGAAGAGTGGCGTGATGCGCCTCGTACGTTCGCTTCGCGCAGTAGGGCACGAACGCGGCTGTGGCGACCCGGACGACGTTGGCCTCCTCGGGATCGTCGTCGAACCATCGCGCCACGGTGTGGTGCCCGAAGTCCTGCGGCAGGCTCAGCGCGGCCTCGATGCCGTCGGAGAGCAGCTTCTCGAGGACGGCACACACCTGCGCGGGCGGCAGTACCCGGCAGACGGCCAGAAGCCGAGCACGGTCGTCGGGTCCGAGCAGACTCGCGTGGCGATCGAGCACGGCGGCGGCGAGCAGGTCGCCCGAGACGGGCTGCCAGGGCCGGGTCAGGTCGGCGAAATGCCGGCGGCCCGTGGGCACTGAGGTGGTGATGACCAGGTGCGCCCCGAGGTCGAGGAGCTGCCGACACAGGACTGCCGTGTCGTGGCGATGGATCGCGAGCAGCCCGCGTTCGCCGGCGAAGTCGCCGATCAGGTACCCACGCCCCTGGGTGAACTCCTTCCTGGCCAGCTGGTCGATCGTGTCGCCGGGGGAGAGGACCACCAGATCCCCTGAGGACACCTGCGCCAGCAACCAGGTGGCGGCGCACCTCCGGCCGGTGCTCTCCGTGCCGGCCAGCACCACGAGGCCCTTGGTGCGTAGGTCGAACAGGGCGTCCTGTAGGCCGGGCGGTTCCACGAACCAGCGGGTGGCCGCGGCGACGTCGGCACCGTCGAGCCGCCCCGGCCGGCGCCTGCGGTGGCGCCCGTCGCCCGGAGTGCCCTGGAAGATCGCATCGCCGGCCACGCTGATCCAGGCGGCTGCAGCGGCCTGGGCCTCGTCGTCGTCGGGGTCGAGGTCCGGATCGGTCTCGGCGGTCGATGCATCCTCATCGGGCGGCGGAGGCGCGGGGGACGGCGCATCGGCGGGCTGCTCCTCGTCGGCCGTGGACGGCTCCGGCTCCGGCTCAGCCACGAGGACCCCGAGGGATCCGGAACTGCGCGCGCAGGTCGCCATCGACCTGGGTGAATGATCCGATCGACATGTCGCGGCCCGCCTGCAGGACCGTGTGGCCAGTGGCTCTGCTGCACCGCGCCGTCGCCGCGCTCGGCCTCGGCCGGTGGGTCCGCGTCGAGTGGCCGTCGGGCCGGGTCGGCGTCGGGCACGAGGATCCACACCGGTGCGTGGAACTCCTTGGCGCGGACGACGGCCCGTCGGAACGCGGCCGGGTCGAGGCCGCTGTAGCCCTTGTGGACAGCGCGAAACATCACCTCCGACAGGGCGAGGGCGAGGTTCGCCTCGGGGGCGGCGGCGAGGGCCGTTCGCAGCGGCTCCGCGTCGACGATGCGGCATACCTCGATGAGCCCCTCCCCGGCGTCGCCGAGGGCGGCGGGATAGGTGATGCCGTGGTGCAGGGCCAGCCGGACGCGGACGTCGCTGCGAGGGTCCGTCTCGTGCAGCGCCGCTCCCAGCGCGATGGGGAACCGGCCGACGACGGCGGCCTCGTCGCTGTCCCCGGGGAGGACTGCCCGCTCGCCGTCGCCTGTCTGCTGGCGCCACCAGGCGCCGCGATCGAGGCCTGCCCGGGTCGCGGCGAGATCGAGAGCGTCGGCGAGCGCCTTCTGGGCGTCACCGTGCCACGGTCCGCTGCGGGGCGAGTAACCCTGGATGTCGACGGCGAGGCAGACCCTCCGCCGGTAGGACGTGCCCGTGTCGCTCACCCGGCCGATGGTGCGGCAGTCGCGTCGCCACCATCCCGGGGAATCAAGGGTTCTGACGTTCTTCGGGCTATGTCGGCGAGGCCGGCGCGGTCGAGGACGTCGATGGCGCGGTAGCGCCGCCGGATTGTCCCCCTGTCCTCCAACACGCGTAGGACACCCTCGGCGGTGGCCAGCCGCACGCCGACCAACGAGGCCAGCTCGCCCTGGCTCAGCGCGATCTGGTTGCCCGTGCCGCCCTCGGCGAAGACGTCGGCGAGGTAGAGCAGAGTACGGGCGAGCCGCTCCTTCGCCGGCAGGTTGGCGAACTCGACACGCCGGTGGTTCGCCCACTGCAACCGGTGCGCCTGCATCCGGATGATCTCGCGCGCGAGTTCCGGATGCTCGATGAGGAACGCCGAGAGCACCGATCCGGCCAGGACCCGGGTCTGCACGGGCGCGACAGCGACGACGGTCGCGCTGCGTCGCTCCCCGGTGATCGCGGCCAGCTCGCCCACCATCTCCCCGCGACGGCGCAGCGCCAGCACGGCGTCACCACCCTGCTCGTCAACGGCGCTGACCTTCACCACTCCACCGACGACCAGCAGCGCGTGTCGCTCGTCATCGCCTTGCGCGACCAGCACCTGGTTTCGACGGAACGACCGGGGGCGACTCAGAGCGACCAAGCTCTCGACAAGGGCGGGTGCGAGGCGATCCAACAACGTGCCCTCAGGCCACGTCCCATCATCACCTGCTCCCATCAGTGCTCCCTTGCCGCACAACTGAGCGGTTCGTCCCTTCGGTCGAATCCGTTACCGAGTGCATCCGTGCGGTGACACGTTCTCGTCGCCTCCAGTGCCGGGCCGGCCTCCCGCCGTGCCTCGGTGGGCGGCTGGGAGAAGGGCGGGTGGCCGGGGGCGGACGTGAGGTGCCACCCGCGCATCCGTGGCAGAGGTAGGAGCTGACCGGGTCATTCCCGAGGACTCGGCCCCACGTACGGATCCTGGCCGGCGCCAGATCGGCGGCGATACGGTCGGCCTACCGGCGAAATGGGGCAGCCGGGATGCGCTGGTTGCGGCGTTGCGCCCGCTCACCGGAACGGTGTGGTGGACGAAGAAGGGGGCGGGTGACGCCCTGCGTGCCGCCGCCCGCTCCGCTGGGGTGCTGTGGCCGACCACGGCGTCGTTGGTGAAGGGCATCTGGGGTGCGGTCGCGGTGTCCGATCCCGAGGGCGAGGTGCAGACGGCCAAGGCCGAGGTGCTCCCCGATCCCGACCTGCGCGACTACGAGAACGTCCCGCTCGACGAGGCCATCGAGGTGTACTTCCGGCGCGAGGTCATCCCGCACGTGCCCGACGCCTGGATCGACCACGACAAGACGAAGGTCGGCTACGAGATCCCCTTCACCCGTCACTTCTACGTGTACACCCCGCCCCGGCCGCTGGCGGAGATCGACGCGGAGCTGCGCGAGCTGGAGAGCCAGATCCAGAAGCTGCTGGGTGACGGGGTGAGCTGAACGCCGAGCCCGCTCAGCCGAGATCGTCGAACTCGCCGGCGCGGGCGCCGGCCAGGAACGCCGTGATCTCGGCGCGGGTGAACGCGAGGAGGCCACCGTCGGGATCCTTGCTGTCCCGCACCCCGACCGAGCCGTCGGGAAGCGCCGCGAGTTGAACGCAGTTGCCGTTGTCGCCGCTGAAACTGCTGGTGCGCCACTGCGCCTCGGGCCGGTCGCCGGTCATGGCGAACCTCCTCGTACTACTCCGCGAGCATCGACTCGATCAGGGCCACGGACTGGTCCGGACCGAGGGCAACCTGCTGGAGGTTGCCGGCCACCATCGTATAGGTGCTGAGCTGATCAGAATCCTGCAGGTAGACCGCGCCGTCCTTCAGCTCCACGTAGCAGATCGGTCGGGCAGCGTCGAAGGTGAGCAGCACGAACGGCCCGGCGAGGGCGGTGTGCAGCCCGTCCTCGGGGCGCACGATCTGCAGCGTCACGGTCGGCAGCTCGGCCACGGCGATCAGGTGTCGTAGCTGGGCCCGGCGCATCTCCGGTGTGCCGACGGCGAGCCGCAACGCCCCTTCGGTGACCACGGCGTGCAACGCGAGCGGGCGGTCCGGGTCGGTGAGCCGCCGGGTACGCGCCAGCCGGAACCCGACGAACCGGTCTCCGTGATCGGCCCGCACACGGGGCGAGCCCGCGGTCACGGCGGCCGCGTACTCCTGGGTCTGGAGCAACCCGGGGATGATCGTCGGTTCGAAGGTGAACTCTCGCTCGGCCAGCCCCTCCAGTCCGACGAACGTCTTGAGCCAGTCGGGCACGACCTGCGTCCAGGGCGCCCACCAGGTCGCCTCGTCGGCGCGCCCGGTCAACGAGGCGAGGCGGTCGACCTCCCGCGGCGGTACGCCGTAGGCAGTGAGCACGGCGGCGATGTCCTCGGGGTCCTGCTGCTGGCGCCCCATCTCCAGGTGGCTGAGCTTGGGTCGGCTGATGCCCGTCCGCTCACTCGCCTCGGCCAGCGTGAGGCGTGCATCGCCTCGGAAGCGCGCGAGTTCGGTGCCGATCAGCCAGCGGAGCGGACTGGGGTTCACCGGGCTCACGGGCCACCTTCCATCATGATACGTATCATACTAGCGTTCACGTTGCAGTCGCGATGAGTCGAACCCTAGACCTGGAGGTGCTCGGTGCAGCAGCCCGACACGACCACCGGCCGCAGCCGGCACCCGGACCAGGCCGAGGCGGGACGTGACCCCCGACCGTTCCGCCTCGGCCACACCACCGGCCGCCACCGTGTCGACCGCCACCGGTCACCGACCCTGCTCGCCTCGCTGCTGCGTCGCGGCAGCCGCGCGAACCGGTGGCCACGATGAGCGCGGCCGACGACTGCATCGACGAGGTGGCGCGCTTCCTCGTCACGTTCGGGGCCGTCGACCGGGCGGCGGCGCGCCACGTGCCGGCCGCCGGTGGCGGCTGTGCGGGGTGTGGGCCGTCGGCGGGATCGTGGCCGTGTGCCGTGGCCGCCAGTACCGCCCGCGCCCGTGTCGCTCTCCCCGGTTCGGGCGCCCTGTCGGCGAACCCGGTCATGCCGGCAGGGCCGGCGTGACCGCGGTCCTGCCCGAGGAGTTCGCCCATGACCCGATCGCGTCCCACTCCGCGCGGTTCCCGCTCGGTCAGGTCGCCGGCCCGCTGTCGCAGGATCGGCCGTCGCCCCGCGGTGTGCGGCCGTGGGGCCTGGTCGCGATGCGGCCCGCCCGCGCGCAGGGCGATCCGGTGCGGGAGGCCTTCACCTACGACCCCATCACGCAGACCTCGGTCGATGCCGCCGGCCGTCCTCTCGTCACGTCCGGCACCACGGCGAACAAGGTGACGAGCAACGACGGGGACGAGGGTCCCTCCGAGGACTACACGTACGACTTCTGTCCCGACTCGCCGTATCCCGTGTAGATGTCGGTCCTGATCCTGGCCGAGGACGTCGACGCGACCGCCGATGAGGTAGTCCGAGCCCTCGGCGAACGTGCAGTGCCGGTCCACCGCGTCAACACGGCCTGGTTCCCCTCCCAGCTCCGCCTCGACGCGCGGTTGCAAGGTCACCGTTGGACGGGTGTGCTCCAGACTCCGTCCCGTCGCGTGGAGCTGGAGGAGGTCACGGCGGTCTGGTACCGGAGCCCGCGTGCCTACCGCTTTCCCTCCGGCCTGTCGGATGCTGAGCGCGCGCACGCCGCCCTGGAAGCCAAATATGGGCTCGGTGGCGTCCTCGCGTCGCTACCGGCGCTGTGGGTGAACCACCCGGCGCGGCTCGCCGACGCGGCGTACAAGCCGGTCCAGCTGGTCACGGCTCGCCGGTGCGGGCTGAACGTGCCTGACACGCTCATCACCCAGGACGCCGGCGCCGTCCGCCTCTTCGCCGAGGAGGGCGCGAGTGTGACCAAGCTGCTCGGCAGCAACACCCTCGTCGAGCAGGGGCTCCGAAAGCTGGCCTTCACGCAGCTCCTTGACCGGGACGGCCTCGCGGACCTGCGGGGCATCGAGGTCACCACGCACCTCGTCCAGCGGTGGGTTCCCAAGGCGTACGAGGTGCGGCTCATCGTGATCGGGACCGAGTTCACCGCCGCCGCCATCCGCTCCGCAACGCCGCAGGGTCACCTCGACTGGCGAGCCGACCACGACGGCGCCGGATACGACCTCGTGCCGACGCCGGCCGCGGTCCGTAGTGGTGTGGCCGAGCTGATGCAGATCATGGACCTGCGTTACGCCGCGCTGGACTTCGTCGTCACGCCGGGCGGAGAGTGGGTGTTCCTGGAGATCAACGCCGGAGGCCAGTTCGGTTGGATCGAGGAACGGACCGGCGCACCGCTGATCGGGCAACTCGCCGACCTGCTCGCGAGAGGAATCAGATGACCGCCCGCGGTGCGGCTGACTGGAGATCACGGGCGCGGAGGCTGGCGCTCCTGCTTTCGGAGCGGGGCGATGTGACCGACGACGCGTGGCGATCCGCGGTCGGTGCGGTGCCCCGCCATCGCCTGGTACCCGAGGCGTACCGGCAGGAGGCGGGAACGGGAGCCTGGCAGCGGATCGACACCGCCTCGGACGGCGGGCTGGACCTGGTGTACTCGCCGACGACCCTCGTCACAGCGCTCGACGACAGCAGCGGCCATCTGCTCGCCAGCTCGTCCAGCACGAAGCCGGACCTCATGCTCCGGATGCTGCACGTCCTGGACGTGCATGAGGGGCATCGAGTATTGGAGATCGGCACCGGCACCGGCTACAACGCCGCGCTCCTGGCCCACCGCCTGGGGGACGATGCCGTCTACAGCGTCGATGTCGACGGGGAGTTGGTCGATGTGGCCCGCCACCGGCTGTCCGAGATCGGCTTCGAGCCGACCCTCGTCGCCGCCGACGGAGTGGAAGGTCTGCCCGAGCACGCGCCCTTCGACCGCATCATCTCCACCTGCTCGGTGCCGTCCGTGCCGTGGTCCTGGGCTGAGCAGCTGACGTCGGACGGAAAGATGCTGCTCGACCTCAAGGTCGGAAACGCGGGCGGCAACCTGGTCGCTCTGGACCGGCGTCCCGACAGGGTGGAAGGTCGGTTCACGGCTCGGTGGGCGACATTCATGACGATGTGGCACGGGCGCGATGCCCCGGTGCCGAGGGCGCCGCGGGCGACGTGCTCCACGGAGCGGTCCACGACAGCCCCTCCGCGGCCCTGGGAGAGCCACCGCGTCGTCTGGTTCCTCGCGCAGCTCGCCCTGCCGCGACACGTCGGCATCGGGCTGCGTCTCGACCCGGACACTCTTCGACCGGTCGCCGCCACCCTCGATTCCCCCGACGGCTCGTGGGTGTCGGTCGACCTGGACGGGGCTGGCGGAATACGCCGGGTCGTCGAGGCCGGACCGATCCGGCTGTGGGCGTCCGTTGAGGACGCTCACGACCGGTGGGTCGGGTTCGGCGAGCCCGACTGGCCCAGGTTCGGAGTTACGGCTCAACCGGACCGGCAGTGGGTCTGGCTGGACGTGCCCGCCGGGCCGAACACGTGGCCTCTCCCACCGCCCAGTGACTTGTGAACATCCATGTTATGTTCACAGCTGTCCGTTAGCTGCTAGCCTTTCCCGTGTGGACGTTAAGAGTGGCATGCCTTGGTAGGAGGCTCACCCCGAGTTCCACCACACCGCGCGCGTGGCCTGACCGGGGAGGCACCACGACGGCACCGCAGGGTCTCGGCGACCTGGCCGACACCCTGCTGACAATGCGGGAGGCGGCCGGGCTCTCCGGGGTCGAGGCCGGCTGGCGCGTGGGGTTCTCCCAGGCGAAGAGCGGATCGCCCGTATCGAGGCGACGGCCAAGGAGATCGGCGACTTCACCCCGGCGGTGGTCCCCGGCCTGCTGCAGACCGAGGCGTACATGCGCGAGTCGGCCGTTCCTGGCGGGCTCGACGAGGACGCCCTGGAGCGGTGGGTCGTGGCCCGCCTCAACCGCCAGCGCCTGCTCGACGACCCGCGCCGCCGGTTCACCGTGATCGTGACGGCCGGGGCGCTCGGGTGGCGGGCGAGGACGCCCGGGACACGGCGGCGCAGGTCGACACGGAGCGCACCTGGTCCATCGCTCCCCGCCAACCGGCGGGTCGTATCGGGAGCGGTCCGGGGGCGCATCCCCGGCTGTCCACGATCTCGCCTCATCCACATCGTGCGTCGCCCTCAGTTCGTGGTGACGACCCGCAGGTGCGGCCCGATGTAACCCACGTACACCTGGCCGGTGGACGGGTAGTCGTCGAGGTAGTGCATGCGCGGGCTCCGCATCCCGGCCTTCCCGAGCTTGAAGTGCGCGGCCATCGACGCCGACCCCGACGGGTGAGCCGCCGCACGATGTCGACATCTCCGGTGAAGACGACGCCGGACCCCCCAGCTCGGGTAGCCGGACCGCCAGCTCGTCGAATGACGAGGGAATGTCGGTCTCCCGGTCCTTCGGCATGGTGGCCGTGGCGAGCTCGTACTCCTGCTGGGCACGGAACTGGTCGCGCAGCCACCGCGTCTCGTCCTCGGCCTGCACGCGAAGCAGTTCCGCCAGGGTGCGCTCCTCCTCCTCCGTGCGGAGCTGCCCGCGCAGGTTCTCCACGTCGGCCCGGAGGTCGTCGACCTCGGTGAGGCTCTGCTCCAGCTGCGTACGGGAGCGCAACAGGATCTCCCGGTCGTGGGAGTACCGCTGGGTCAGGTTGCGGTGCTCGTTGTCGAGGCCCTGCCACCCTCGCACCGACGACGCCGTCCAGTTAGGTCCCAGCACCGCGGCGACGTCGGCGAGTCGCCGTGCCTGGTCAGCCACCAGCGCCTGCAGCTCGACGACGTCGTCATCTGCCACGGTCGGTTCGGGAACGTACGGAGCGACGGCCGGGTTCGCCGGCTCCGCCAGCTGGACCGTCTCGGCGGGAACCGGCTCGGGCTCGAAGATCCGGTCGAGCAGCAGGGCCGTCGTCACGCGGTCGAGATCACGGGTGGTGCGCGCCAGGGACACCGGAGTGGCCCGGTCGTTCGCATGCCGCCGCGCCACCCGGGCCAGCAGTTGCCGGATCTCGCGGTCCTCACTGGTGGCCATCCGCCCCGTGCTCAGCACCCGGTGCCGCGGCCCGTCCTGCGGGTCGGTGATCTGCGCGGCCGGCCGGAAGGTGCGGATCGTCCACGGCGACACGGCATGGGACGGGCCGACGAGTTCCGCCAGCCGGATCGTCGTGGGGGGATCCAGGACGACGGTCTGGGCCATCCCCTTCATGTCGTCGGCCCAGTACCGGACCTTCTCGACCCACGGCCCGAAGTCGAGCTGGTCGCCCGTTCCGGCGACGAGGAGCAGGGCGTGCCGTTCGGGATCGCCGATCCACGCCACGAGGTCGTCGACCTGCGACATGCCGATGACGGGGGGCTGGGACCGCAGCGGCAGTGCCCCGTCGCGGGGCTCGTGGAGCACGTCGACGATCTGCGCGAAGACGTTCGGCGGCTTGGCCGGGGTCCCCTGATCGCTGGAGGCGACCAGGTTCACCCAGCCGCGGCCCGCGCGCGCCGGGACGAAGACGGTCAGCTCCGTGCGCCAGGACTCACGGGTGCGGTCCTCGACGAGGACACATCGCACCTGGTGGCCGTCTGCCTTGTCATTGTGGGCGACGGTCAGCGTCGTGGCTCCGACGGTGTCGCGCCGGCTCACGTGCAGATCGATATCGATGGCCTTGCGCTCACGCAGCCAGGCCCCGAACTGGCCGAGCACCTGCTGGAGGCTGTCCGGCCGGCGGACGAGGGAGAAGTAGGACCGGTACGCGTTGCGACCGATGATCGTCGTGTCGACCGGCCCCTCGTCGTCGATCGTGTCGGCGAGCGCCGTCGTGTCATCCCCCATGTGCGACCTCCCCCGTCAAAGTGACCATACGTACACGCTCCGTAGTACCGTCGGCCCGCTTTCGCGTGACAGGGGACACCATAATGCGATTCTGTGAACAACTGCAAGGCGTTCACAAATACTGCGCTGGCTGCTAAGGTCAGCTCCGTGAACGGAGTCGAGTCCGAGCTGGTGACCGGCGCGTGGATCGCACGGCACGTGGGGGTGGGCCGGGCCGCCGTCGCGAACTGGCGCACGCGCTACCCGGACTTCCCACAGCCCGTCGACGGCGGGTCGAGCAGCCCGCTGTTCTCCTGGGTCGCCGTGCAGCAGTGGCTCGACGACACCGGGAAGTCTGTTCAGCTCGCCGAGTCCGGCCGCACCGGCACCGGCACCCAGCGGATCGGTGACGCCACACCGGCACCGCCGAGCGACCGCGCACTCGGCGAGCTGACGGCGCCGGAGCTCCTCGCCATGGTGCTGGTGTCGCTGCTGCCACGGCTCGGCGACGGCGACCCGTCGGGCGACGACGTGGACCCGCCTCTCGTCCTCGACCCGGCGTGCCGCGACGCAGGAGTCCTCACCGCGGTCATGGAGCGCTTCGGCGACCATGTGCGGCTCGCCGCGCAGGTCCCGGAGGAGCGCGACGCCGAGTCGGTCCGGCTGGCCCGCCCCGAGATCGGCGACGCGGTGCGGGTCGGTGAAGCGCTGCGGACCGACCGGTTCGCGGAGTCCCGGGGCACGGCCCGGGCGGTCGTGTGCGTCCCGCCGCGGGCTGCGCGCCAGTGGCCGGCCGCGGACCTGGCGGCCGACCCGCGCTGGAGGTTCGGCCTGCCCGACGCGGGGGATCCGGAGCTGGCGTGGGTGCAGCACTGCCTGGCGCACCTGCGGCCGCACGGCGTCGCGGTGGTCGTGATGTCCCCGGTCACGGCGGTGCGCCCGTCCGGCCGGCACGTGCGGGCCGCGCTCGTCCGCGCCGGTGTGCTGCGTGACGTCATCGCACTGCCGTCCGGGCTGGCCCCGCCCGGCGAGGGTGCGGTGCACCTGTGGGTGCTGCAGCGCGGCGTGGGCGGCGACGTCCGGATGGTCGATCTGAGCGGGCTCGCCGATGCCGCCGACGTTCCGCACGAGCACGCCGGATGGGAGGACCTGTTCGCCGGCGACGACCCGTCCGTCGTCCGGGCGGTGCCGCAGCTGGAGGTGCTCGACGACGACACGACCCTGGTGCCGTCGCAGTACCTGCACGCCCGCGTCGACTCCACCGCAGAGGATCTGGACCGGGTCACCGGCCGCCTCCGCCTGCTCTACGAGGGTCTCGGGCGCGCCATTCCGCATCCGGTGCCGTCGGGTTCGGCGTCCCGCCGTCCCGAGGTGACGCTCGCCGAGCTGGAACGGTCGCGGGCGATCACGATCCTGCCCAGGGACGCGACCCCCCGGGCCGGCGATCTGCTCTTCCGCACGATGGGCCGCGACCCGGTCGTCGCGGACGGCAGCCCGGACGACGAGCGCGGCGTCGCCCAGGTCGTGGGGATCGACACCGACCGGCTCGACCCGCACTTCGTCGCGATGTTCGTCCGCGCCGACGCCCGCGCCGCCCCCGTCGCCAACACCCACAGCGCCCTGACCCGCGAGGACGTCCGCCGCTGCCGGATACCGCGGATGCCGGTGGCTGAGCAGCGGCGCTACGGCGAGGCGTTCCGACGGCTGTCGGAGCTCACCGCGGTGGCAGAGCGGCTGGCCGCCGTGACCACCGCCGTCGTCACCCAGACCGTCCAGGGCCTCACCGCCGGTGCCCTCGATCCCGCCACCATCGGAGCACCGGGCACCATCGGACCCCCCGAGAACGAGAAGAGAACGCAGTGACCTTGCCCGGTTCCGGCCCCACGCACACGCGGATGGCGAGCGACATCTGGTCGGTCGCGGACCTGCTGCGCGGCGACTACAAGCGCCACGAGTACGGGCGGGTGATCTTGCCGTTCACGCTGCTGCGTCGCCTCGACGCGGTGATGGCCTCGACCCGTGAGGCCGTGCGCGCGCGGGACGCGGCCCTGCCGGACATCCAGAACAAGGACCATCTGCTCCGGGTCGCCGCCAAGCTGGCGTTCTACAACACCTCGAAGCAGGACTTCACGTCGGTCGCTGCTGATGCCGGCGGCGTGGCGAGGAACCTGCGTGACTATGTCAGCGGGTTCTCGCCGAACGTGCAGCAGATCCTGGCCCAGTTCAAGCTGGAGGAGGTGATCGGCGGGTTGGCGGGCGCGAAGATCCTCTACAAGGTCGTCGGCCGGTTCGCCGAGATGCGTGATCTGGACAAGCTGTCGAATCACGACATGGGTTACGTGTTCGAGCATCTGATTCGCAGGTTCGCGGAGGACTCGAACGAGACGGCCGGTGAGCACTTCACGCCGCGCGAGGTCATCAAGCTGATGGTGAACCTGCTGATCGCGCCGGACGCCGAGACGGTGGCGGGGGAGGGGCAGGTCATCAACATCCTCGACCCTGCGTGTGGCACGGGCGGGATGCTCACCGCGGCCGAGGACCGGATCAAGGCGATCAACCCGAAGGCTGAGGTCTTCGTGTTCGGCCAGGAGCTCAACGGCGAGTCGTGGGCGGTGTGCCAGGCCGACATGCTGATGAGCAGCCACCGGGGCCGTATCGCCTTCGGCAACACGTTCAGCGAGCCGGCGCACGAGGGCAAGAAGTTCGACTACATGCTGGCCAACCCGCCGTTCGGGGTGGAGTGGAAGAAGGTCAAGGACGAGATCGAGTCCGAGGCCGAACTCGGCCACGGCGGCCGGTTCGGGGCGGGCCTGCCGCGGATCAATGACGGCTCGTTCCTGTTCCTGCAGCACATGATCTCGAAGATGGAGCCCGCCGAAAGAGATCGACACCGGGGCAAGGGTGCGCGGCTGGCGATCGTCTTCAACGGCTCCCCGCTGTTCACCGGGGCCGCTGCGTCCGGGGAGTCGCGGATCCGGCAGTGGATCCTGGAGAACGACCTGCTGGAGGGTATCGTCGCGCTGCCGGATCAGCTGTTCTACAACACCGGCATCTCCACGTACTTCTGGATCCTGTCCAACCGGAAGGTCGCGGCGCTCAAGGACAGGGTGATCCTGCTCGACGCCCGCGACCAGTGGGAGAAGATGCGCAAGAGCCTCGGTGACAAGCGCAAGCAGATCAGCGAAGCCCAGATCGAGCACATCACGACGGTGTACGTCGACGCGCTCGCGGTCGCCGTCGACGAAGCGCACCCCGACCAGGCCAAGGTGAAGGTCTTCCGTACCCGCGATTTCGGCTACCACCGCATCACCGTCGAGCGGCCGCTCAAGCAGCGCTTTGAGATCACCGACGACACGCTCGCTGCGCTGGACAATGCCCGATCGCTGGCGAAGTGGGGCAGCCGGGATGCGCTGGTTGCGGCGTTGCGCCCGCTCACCGGAACGGTGTGGTGGACGAAGAAGGAGGCCGGTGACGCCCTGCGTGCCGCCGCCCGCTCCGCTGGGGTGCTGTGGCCGACCACGGCGTCGCTGGTCAAGGGCATCTGGGGTGCGGTCGCGGTGTCCGATCCCGAGGGCGAGGTGCAGACGGCCAAGGCCGAGGTGCTCCCCGATCCCGACCTGCGCGACTACGAGAACGTCCCGCTCGACGAGGCCATCGAGGTGTACTTCCGGCGCGAGGTCATCCCGCACGTGCCCGACGCCTGGATCGACCACGACAAGACGAAGGTCGGCTACGAGATCCCCTTCACCCGTCACTTCTACGTGTACACCCCGCCCCGGCCGCTGGCGGAGATCGACGCGGAGCTGCGCGAGCTGGAGAGCCAGATCCAGAAGCTGCTGGGTGAGGTGACGGGGTGACCGTCAGCGCCGTCTGGACCCCGGTACCCGGGACGCAGCTCGTGGCCATATCTGCCACGGCGACCAGAACGCACGGCCAGGGCGTGCGAACCGTGTATCCGCAGCCGGCGCACGAGCCGTCAGCACGCGGCCGGTGTCGGTCGCGAATGCGCGTGCCTGCGCCCGGCTGGGAAGCTACGAGTCGGGCTGCTTCGTCGAGGGCGCCCGGCGGGGAGCAGGTGGAGCGGGGCGTCCGGGATGGGACGTCCGTCAAGGCAGGGATCATGAGGTCGCCTGCTAGCGCAGGACTAGAACGTCCTCCGAGTGGGGTCTTCACGTCCTCTACTGTGAGGACATCAGCGTCACATGTAAAGGACAAGAATGTCCTGTTAGTTTGGACGGTAGCGTCCGCTTCACCGGACAGAACCGTCCCCGTCAGCAGGTGAACTAGATGGAGATGCACGAGGTCATCCGCCGGCGCCGCAGTGAGCTGGCCATGTCCCAGAGCGACCTGGCGACGAAGGTCGGCGTCGACCGCCGCCAGATCCGCCGCTACGAGGCGGGTGAGACCCAGCCGACGCTGTCGGTTGCAAAGATGATCGCCCGCGCGCTGGGGATCACGATCGACGAGCTGGCCGGCGACGAGATGCGCCGGGTCGACCTCACCGGCGACTGGTGGGCGTGCTGGCAGTCGTGGCACAAGGGCCGCGAGGTCGTCAACCCGCACGAAGCGCGGCTGACCCAGCGCGGTGACATCGTCGAGATCGTCGCCGTGACGCGGGGGACCCCACTCGGCGGGGGTGGCTACCTGTGGCGTGGCGAGATGCGCGTGTGGGACAACGAGATCCTCATGGGTTGGTACACGGCCGACGAAGGTGCCGTGCGCTCGAAGGGCACGCTCTACTTCCACCTGCACCAGCACGGCGAACACGCGACGGGGCGCTGGGTCGGGCTCAGCTACGACGGCCCCATCGTGACCGGCTGGAGTGCCCTCGCCCGCAGCGAGGACGAGGTGGTGCGCCTGATGGACAGCCTCCGGACCGAGAAGAGGACGAGCACGTCATGACTGAACAGGCAATCGAGCAGTACGAGTGCGTCGAGGTCGTCATCACGGCAGAGCGCGCCGAATGGCTCGCGCTCTTCACGCGCGCGCTCGTCGAGGACCGGCTCGTCGCGTGCGGGCACAACGTCGCGGAGATCCGGGCGATCTACCGGTGGGAGGGAAAGGTCTACGACGAACCGCAGGCACGAGTGGGCCTGCACACCCGCGCGTCACTCGTCCCCGAGATCGTCGCGCGCACCCAACGCGACCACGCTGACGACCTGCCTTGCGTCATCGCCGTTCCACTGGTGGGTGGCAATCCCGCCTACCTGCAATGGGTGCTCGACGAGACGGCCGATGGTCCTGGAGACCGGAAATGAGGACCAGGGCCGCCGACGACGCGTTGCGCACTCGCTCCGCTGACTGGGGAGGCGCCACGACGGCACCGCGAGGCCTCGATGACCTGGCCGCCATGCTGCTGGCTGTGCGCGAGGCGGCCGGACTGTCCGGGGTCGAGGCAGGCAGGCGCGCCGGGTTTTCCCAGGCGAAGGTCTCGCGCATCGAGCGCGGCAGGACGATCGCGACGCCCGCCGACGTCGAAGTGCTGACCAGGGCTTACGGCGCCGACGAGGACACCCGGCTGCGGCTTGTCGGGTTGGCGGAGGACGTTCGGGCCGAGAACCGACGCGTGGTCATGGTGCGCAACAAGGCCGCCGATTTCCAGGAGCGGATCGCCCGCATCGAGGCGACGGCCAAGGAGATCGGCGACTTCACGCCGGCGGTGGTCCCCGGCCTGCTGCAGACTGAGGCGTACATGCGCGAGCTGGCGGCACCCGCGGGGCTCGACGAGGACACGCTGGAGCGTTGGGTCGTGGCCCGCCTCAACCGCCAGCGGCTGCTCGACGACCCACGCCGCCGCTTCACGGTGATCGTGACGGCCGGTGCGCTCGGGTGGCGGGCGGGGACGCCCGCGGAGATGGCGGCGCAGGTCGACCACATCATCGAGCGCTCGATGCTGCCGCACGCCCGGATCGGGGTGATCCC
>Ga0209591_10004563_pt1 | contig 15650 bp, 11 predicted proteins | sample MAT01_FD_187207 | JGI IMG/M metagenome (GOLD analysis project Ga0209591, IMG submission 187207) | Freshwater microbial communities from Lake Fryxell liftoff mats and glacier meltwater in Antarctica - MAT-01 (SPAdes) (version 2) | ecosystem: Environmental > Aquatic > Freshwater > Ice > Liftoff... | reverse complement strand
AGGACTTGAGTTCGGACAGCGATCCCGCTCCCTTCGGCGTCTTCATCGCCACGCAGGTACCGGTTGGCACGTTTTTCCAGGCATTGCCCTGGTAGTCGGTCTTCGAGGTGCCTGCGCAACTGGTGCCGGCGCCCGCCTTGCAGTCGTTCTTGCCGGCCAGCGACACGCCGTAGCACTTTTCCATTTTGGCTGTCATCTTGTCGCCCATGGGCTTGCTGTCCTGCGCCATGGCGGCGCCTGCGGCAAGGGCGGAGAGTGTGAATGCGGTGATTGCGATGGAACGGTTCATGATGATCTGACTCCGGTGGTTGAGGAAATAACCTGCCGATTTTCCGATTGGCGCGGTCGGAGGTATTTCGTGAACGGCGGCTGGCCGGTTACAGCACACCGCACAATTCGCAAACTATTTTTCTGGTCGGCTGTAACCGCCCTGCCCGATGCCGCGAACTACAGAAGCAACGCCATCCAGGCCCGGCGACGTCGAGGCAGAGCTTCACGCCTTGTTCCTGCGTGGAATGGGCGGAGAACAAGCCGCGTACCGGGACTTCCTGCAAAAGCTGAGTGCACATTTGCGCGCTTTTCTGCGCAGGCGCTTGTTTGGCTGGCCCGATGAAGTTGAAGACCTTGTTCAGGAATGCCTGCTGGCCATGCACAACAAGCGCCACACCTACCAGAGCGACCAGCCGCTGACGGCCTGGGTGCACGCAATCGCCCGCTACAAGCTGATCGACCTGCTGCGATCGAAGTCCACCCGCGAGGCTCTGCACGATCCGCTCGACGATGATCTGGCGGTCTTTGCCGAGTCGAGCACCGATGCCAGCGATGCACGCCGCGACCTGACCGGCTTGCTCGAAACGCTGCCCGAGCGACAGCGACTGCCGATCGAGCAAGTCAGACTCAACGGCCTGTCGGTGATGGAAGCCGCAGCCCTTCTGGGCATGTCGGAGTCCGCTGTCAAGGTGGGCATCCATCGCGGGCTGAAGGCGCTTGGCAAGCGCGTGGGAACCTTATCGTGAAGACCGATGACTTGATTTTTTTGCTGGCGGCAGATACGGCGCCAGTCGCCAGTCATGCGGCGTCGCGACAGATCGCGATCGCGATGGCGTTGGGCATCCCGTTGGCGATCCTGACGATGCTTCTGACGATGGGCACCCGACCCGACCTGGTACACGCGATCCGTTTTCCGATGTTCTGGATCAAGGTGCTGTTTCCGGCTGCAGTGGCATGCGCCGGCTTTGCGACCCTGGCCAGGCTCGCGCGTCCAGGCGTCAGCGCCCGCATCGGCAAATGGGCCAGTGCCCTGCCGGTCCTGCTGTTGTGGCTGCTGGCGGTCGCGGCCTATGTCAGCGCGGCACCGTCTGAGCGCGCCGGGATGGTGTGGGGTCAGAGCTGGCAGACATGCACCCTGAGCGTCCTGATGACCTCGGTACCAATCTTCGTGGCGGCGTTCATTGCATTGCGCCAGCTGGAGCCAACGCAACTGGCGCCAACTGGCGCATATGCGGGCATGCTCAGCGGTGCGACCGGAGCAGCCATCTATGCGTTTCATTGTCCGGAGATGGCATTGCCGTTTTTGGCCATCTGGTATGTCGCCGGCATCGCTGCGGCTGCGGTCATCGGGGCAACGCTGGGGCCGAGGCTTCTCAGATGGTGACGCCGCGGGCCTGGCGGCCAGCGACCAACGACCAGCGACCAGCGGGCCGATCACGCTGTAACCGGCGCCCCTTGGGAGCAATCGATGCGCGTCAATTGCCGACCTGAAGGTGCCTGGACCAAGTCCTGCGGCGCGCGGGTTGTGCCGCGCCCCAACTAAACCCCTTCGATGGCGAACAGCGTGCCGGTAGAAGCGGTCTGCCGCAGTGCCCGCAGTTGCACGTAGTCGGCCGAGTTGTAGAAGGCTTGCAGGTGCGCCATGTCTGGGAATTCAAGGATCACCTGGCGTTGCGGCACACCCGGGCCTTCCAGCACTTCGGTGGCACCACCGCGCACCAGGTAACGCCCGCCGTGGGCGGCAATCACGCCCGGCACTTCCTTGCGGTAGGCCTCGTAGGTGGCAGGGTCGGTGATCACGACATTGGCGTAGATGTAGGCGGGCATGGTGTGGCTCCTGGACGGGCGGCGGGGTGTTGGTTGGACAGGCGGAGTGAGTGGAAGCTTGGGCGGGACTCAACGGCGGGTCGTCAGGGAAGGGCTCACGCCGTACGGCCCTGGGCGTGCAGCAGCAGCGCACGGTACACGGCCGAGTGGCCGGGCGTGGGCACACCCAGTTCCAGCCCCAGGCCGTGCACGCGGCCGGACAGCCAGGGCAGTTCCAGCCGCCGACCGTTGTCCAGGTCTTCCGCCATCGAGGCGCGGAAGTTGTGTGGCATGGCCGCGATGCGGCCCATCGCTGCGTCGGCAAAGCCAGGCGGCAGTGCGTGGCCGGCGGCTGCGGCGACAGTCAGGGTTTCGTCGATCAACTGGCGCAGGAAGACGTGCGTTTGCTCGTTGCCAAGGATCGGCCCCATCGTCGAACGCAGCAAAGCGGTACTGCCGGAAATGGCCGTCAGCACCACGAACTTCTCCCACAGCGTGGTCTGCACCGAGGGGGTCAGCGTGATGTCCAGCGCCGTGGCGCGGCTGCAGGCCTGGGCCAATTCGACCAGCAGCGGGTTGCCGGCATCGGCGTCCACCACCAGCCGATGCAGCCCGCCGGGTGTGGCGATGACGCCGGCTGCGCGGATGTATGCCGACAGGTAGATCGCCCCGCCCAGCACCTGCGCTGGCGGCAGGTGGCGGCTGATCAGGGCGACGCTGTCGATGCCGTTCTGCAGCGTCACCACGCGGCTGTGCGGCCCCAGCAGCGGGGCGATCTGCTGCGCCGCGGCTTCGGTGTCCCACAGCTTCACGCAAAACAGCACCAGATCGGCCGTACCCAGGCTGGCCGGGTCGTCGCTGGCTTGCACCTGCGGCAGGTGCAGCGGCCCGCTGGGGCTTTCCAGGTGCAGACCATCGCGCTGCAAAGCCGCCAGATGGGCGCCGCGCGCCACGAAAGCAAGCTCAGCCCCCGCCGCTTGTAGCCGCGCGCCCACGTAGCCGCCCACGCCGCCGCTGCCCATGATCACCACACGCATACGAATCCCTTTGTTGTGCATGCTGTTGACAACACGACGATCAGATTCACCGTCATCTCAGGACTGCCCGTCAAGCCCGCACGTTTTGCATGTCCACCGTCTCGAATCCCGCCGGCAACATCACGTCGACTGTTTCGATGTCTTCGCCGTGGCCGACCTCGTGCCACTTGGCATCTCCGCCCTCACGCCTTGTCCGGTGTGCCCGCCTTTGCAGGCGTGGCGAAGGCGAACGCCGCTGGCTGCTTTTCCAGGAAGCGCTGCACCGCCTCGCCGTGGTACGCGCTCCGCGTAGACCGGCCAGGGCCTCTTCCGGCGCCTGGGGCTGTTCAATGGCGCGCAGGACCGTGTGCATTTCCAGTGCGCTGCCGCCTTCGAGGGCCAACATGCAAAGCTGTTCGTACTCCGCCAGGCTGACCGCGCCGTCATCGCTGGCTACGGCCGCCAGCCAGCGCAGTAGGCTCAGGCGATAGCCCGGCTCCGTGCGAGCGCACTCCGCGACGTCGGGGCGGGCGAGCACCAGTTCGACCCGGGGCACCGCCAACGCGGCTGAGAGTTCAGTTGAGGCCATGAATCGATTGTGGCTTCCCTGTACGCAGAGCTGCCGGGTTTCGACGTTCGCGAATCCGCCGGCCACCCCCGTTGTAGGGGCACCCGTCTGTTGCCCGTTCAGGCGGCGCATCCGCGTATTTCAGCGATTGCGGATGCCTGTTTCTGGCTGATCGTGGACGGCGAAACGTGGTCGCCGGGGCGGCGCTGGGGGAGGCGCGCGGGGCGACCCCTCGTCGTTTGGTTTGACGGACCCAACAGCCGACGCTCACGGGCGTCTGGTCATAGCCGGTACCGGGTTTACCCACTAACGCCCGCAGGTTGACCCTGTCTCGTCGAACCCGCATATCGAAAGTCAGCTCCCTGGCTCGAAGTCGTACTTGGGGTGCTCCGGCTGCTCGGCGCAGTGAGTCTTCTCATTACCGGGGCGAGACCCGCGCCTTGCCTGCCCCTTCGCGGCGCCTGCTGCGGGCTGCTCGGATCGGGCTCGCCCGCGTTTTGATTCGAGAACAGAGGCAATCTGTGCGCTGCTCTCGCGGAGTTGCCAGGCCAATTTGCCAGGCCGCGCGCTAGCCCAACGCCGCCGTGGCCAGCAGCGCAGCGCGGCCGTCCGGGCCCTGCGCTTCCAGGGCCACGCTGCTGTCGGCGGGCGTGGCCAGCAGGCGTAGCGGCCCGAGGTCGAACAGCGGCGCCACGCCGCGGAAGCTGAAGGTCGCCACGGGGCGCGGCGTGTGCTGCCGCAGCAGCTGCAGCAGCAGCACGGCAGTCAGCGGGCCATGCACCACCAGGCCCGGGTAGCCTTCGACTTCTGTGGCGTAAGCACGGTCGTAATGGATGCGGTGGGCATTGAAGGTCAACGCCGAAAAGCGAAACAGCAGCCGCGTGTCGGGCTGCAGCGTCCGTGACCAGCTGCCCTCGGGCGGTGGCGGCAGGGCCGAAGTCACGGGCGCGGCCACGGCGGCACCGGGTTCGCGGAAGACGATGTCCTGCTCTTCTTCGAGGCACAGCACGCCGTCCTGCAAAAAGCGGTAAGCCACGGTGACGAAGGCCAGCGCGCCGGTCTTGCCCGACTTCATCGCCACGTTGCGGATAGTGCCCTCGCGCAGCGCCGGCACGCCCACGCGCAGCGGCCTGCTCACCTGCATGCGGGCGCCGGCGAACATGCGCCTCGGGTAGGGAATCGGCGGCAGGAAGCCGCCACGCTCGGGGTGGCCGTCGGCGCTGAGTGCGGCCTGCGGCGCACGCGGCAGGAAGTAGAACCAGTGCCAGGGCAGCGGCAGGGCATCACCGTCGGCGATGGGCGCGCCCGGCTCGTCGAGCATGGCCTGTGCGGCCTGTGCCTGCACCCGGCACAGCGGGTCTTCGACCTGTTCCGTGCGGCCGATCCAGTCAGAAAAGTCGGTGTCCATAAGCGATTTCGATGCTGGCTTCAGAAAGTCTGCGGATTTACCTCGGGATTCCACCCGGCCGCGGTGATGCCAGGAAATTTAACCTCATTCCACATCGTGACAGACGCGCTGCCGGTTTGCGGCAGCGCCACCGAGACCCCCCAGTGACCACCACACGCCCACAGCCCGATGCAGCCGCCGAGTCCAGCAGCGGCGCCAGTACAGGTGCCTGCCCCGGCGTGCGCCCGCTGCAGGGCGTTCGCGTCATCGACGTCGGCAACTTCCTGGCCGGGCCCTACGCCGCCACGCTGCTGGGCGAGTTCGGCGCCGAGGTCATCAAGGTCGAACACCCGGAAGGCGGCGACCCGATGCGGCGCTTCGGCACCGCCACCGCGCAGCCCGACGCCACGCTGAAGTGGCTGAGCGAAAGCCGCAACAAGAAGTCGATCACCTGCGACCTGCTGCAGCCCGAGGGCGTGGCGCTTTTTCTGAAGCTGGTGGCCAAGTCTGATGTGCTGGTGGAGAACTTCCGCCCCGGCACGATGGAAAGCTGGGGCCTCGGCTGGGACGTGCTGCACGAGGTCAACCCCAAGCTCGTGATGCTGCGCGTCACCGGCTACGGCCAGACGGGGCCCTACCGCCGCCGTTCGGGCTTTGCACACATCGCGCAGGCCTTCGGCGGCCTGAACTATCTCGCGGGCTACCCGGGCGAAACGCCTGTGCTGCCCGGCACCGTGCCCCTGGGCGACTACATCGCCAGCCTCTTCGGTGCTGTCGGCGTGATGATCGCGCTGCGCCATGCCGAACACACCGGGCACGGCCAGATCATCGATGTCGGCATCTATGAGGCCGTCTTTCGCGTGCTGGAGGAAATCGCTGCCGCCTACGGCCTGCACGGTACGGTGCGCGAGCGTGAAGGCTCAGGCAGTTTCGTGGCTTGCCCACACGGCCACTTTCGCAGCAGCAACGGCAAGTGGATTGCGATTGCCTGCACCACCGACAAGATGTTCGAACGCCTGGCGGTGGCCATGGGCCGGCCCGAACTGGCATCGGCCGAGATGTACGGCCACCAGCGCAAGCGTCTGGCGGCGCGCGAAGAGGTCAACCGCATCGTTACCGAATGGGTCGGCGCCCATGACCGCACCGAGGTGCTGGAGAAGTGCCTGGCTGAGGAAGTGCCGGCCGGCAAGGTGAATTCCATCGCCGACATCTTTGCCGACGAACATTTCCAGGCGCGCGGCAACCTGGCCTCGGTGCCTGCCGGCGACCTCGGCGAAGTGGTGGTGCCCGGCGTGGTGCCGCGGCTGTCGGCCACGCCGGGGCGCATCGATCATCTCGGCCCCGCGCTGGGCAATGCCAATGCCGAGGTGCTGGGTGGCCTGCTCGGCCTGCACGCCGAAGAGATCGGCAAGCTGCGCCGGCAACGGGTTGTCTGAAGGAGCCGCCATGACTCAATCTGCTTTCCAGGCTGCAACTCGAACTGCCACTGAAGCTGCAACTGAAGCCGCCGCCCCCGCCCGGGCCCCTGTCGACCCCGCCCTGCCAGCGCTGCACGGCCTGCGCGTCATCGACATCGCCACCGTCATCGCGGCACCCTACTGCGCCACGCTGCTGGGCGAGTTCGGCGCCGATGTATTGAAGCTCGAACACCCTGACGGCGGCGATGCGCTGCGCCGTTTCGGCACGCCTTCGCAGCGCGGCGACACGCTGACCTGGCTGAGCGAGGCGCGCAACAAGCGCTCGATGACGATCGACCTGCGCACGCCCGAAGGTGCGGACGTGTTCAAGCAGATGATCGCCAAGACCGACGTGCTGTGCGAGAACTTCCGCACCGGCACGCTGGAAAAATGGGGCCTGGGCTGGGACGTGCTGAAGGCCATCAACCCGGGTCTCGTGATGCTGCGCGTGACCGGCTACGGCCAGACCGGGCCCTACAAAGACCGGCCGGGCTTTGCCCGCGTGGCGCACGCCGTGGGCGGCATTGCCTACCTGGCCGGCATGCCCAAGGGCACGCCGGTGACGCCGGGCTCGACCACGCTGGGCGACTACATGACGGGCCTGTTCGGTTGCCTGGGCGTGCTGATGGCGCTGCGCCACAAGGAACGCACCGGTGAAGGCCAGTACGTGGACGCGGCGCTGTACGAATCGGTCTTCCGCTGCACCGAAGAGCTGGCGCCGGCCTACGCGATGTTCGGCGTGGTGCGTGAACGTGCGGGCTCGTCGCACAACGACTTCGCCGTGCCGCACGGCCACTTTGCGACAAAAGACGGCAAGTGGGTCGCCATCTCATGCGCGACAGACCTGCTGTTCGAGCGCCTGGCGCGCGCCATGGGCCGCGCCGAGCTGGCGTCAGTCGACTTCTACGGCGCCCAGGCCACGCGCCTGGCCCACAAGCACGACGTCAACGAGATCGTGCGCGACTGGTGCGGGGCGTTGACGCGCGAAGAAGTGCTGCAGCGCTGCTACGCCACCGACACCCCGGCCGGCCCGCTGAACAACATCGCCGACATCTTCGGCGACCGCCAGTTCCACGCCCGGCGCAACCTGGTGACGATGGACGCGCCCGACACCGGCGAGCAGATCATCGTGCCGGCGCCGGTGCCGCGCTTGTCAGAGACGCCCGGCAGCATCCGCAGCCTGGGCCCGAAACTCGGCGAGCACACCGACGAGATCCTGCGCGAGGTGCTGGACTACGACGATGCGCAGATCGCCAGCCTGCGTGCCAGGAAAGCCGTCTGAATGGGCACGCAAAGTGGCACACAGACGGGTACGCAAACGGGCGGCATCCTGCATGGCCTGCGTATCGTCGAGGGCTCGGCTTTTGTCGCTGCGCCGCTGGGCGGTATGAGCCTGGCGCAGCTGGGTGCCGACGTCATCCGCTTCGACCCCATCGGCGGTGGCCTCGACCACGCGCGCTGGCCGGTCACGGCTGAAGGCCACTCGATGTTCTGGGCCGGCATGAACAAGGGCAAACGTTCGATCGCGGTCGACATCCGCCAGCCGCGCGGCCAGGAGTTGTTGACGGCGCTGATCACCGCGCCCGGGGCCGATGCCGGCCTCTTCAGCACCAACTTCCCGGCGCGCGGCTGGCTGGCTTACGAGAAATTGGCCGCGCACCGTGCCGACCTCGTCATGGTCAACCTGCTGGGCCGGCGCGACGGTGGCTCGGAAGTCGACTACACCGTCAACCCGCAGATCGGCTTCCCGGCGCTGACCGGGCCGTCTTCCAGCCGCGAGCCCACCAACCATGTCTTCCCGGCCTGGGACGCCATTGCCGGCAACATGATTGCCACGGCGTTGCTGGCTGCGCTGCGCCACCGCGACCGCACGGCCGAGGGCCAGCTCGTGACGCTGGCGCTGAAGGACGTGGGCCTGGCCATGCTCGGCCACCTGGGCATGATCGCCGAGGCGCAGGTGGGCGGCGTCGACCGGCCGCGCTACGGCAACAACCTCTACGGCGCCTTCGGCTGCGACTTCGTCACCCGTGACGGCGAGCGCGCCATGGTGGTGGGCCTCACCGACATGCAGTGGAGCTGCCTGCTGAAGGCCACCGGCCTGGCCGATGACGTGGCCCGGCTGGGCCGCCAGCTGCAGATCGACCTGACGGAAGAAGGCAACCGCTTTCGCGCCCGCGAAGTGTTGATCGATCTGTTCAACCCCTGGTTCGCAGCACGCACGCTGGCCGAGGTGAGCGCCGTGTTCGAGGCCCACCGCGTCACGTGGGGACCCTACCGCACGGTGACGCAGGCGCTGGCGCAAGACCGCGACCTGTCCACCGCCCACCCCATGTTCAGCCTGCTCGAGCAGCCCGGCATCGGCCGCTACCTGGCACCCGCCTCGCCGCTGGATTTCAGCAAGGTGCCGCGCCTGCCTGCGGCGCCCGCGCCGCGGCTGGGCCAGCACACCGACGAAATCTTGCTGCAGGTGCTGGGCCTGCCCGAGCATGAGGTGGGCGCGCTGCACGACGCCGGCATCGTGGCCGGCCCGACGAACTGAAAACTGAGCACGGAGACACGCTTGAAGCTGCCCAACAATTTCTACAAGCCGCTGGCCATCGGCGCCCCGGCACCCTTTCGTGAACTGCCGGTGCGGCCCGAACGCGTGGTGCACTTCTTCCCGCCGCACATCGAGAAGATCCGCGCCAGGTTGAGTGAAACGGCAGCACAGGTGGACGTGTTGTGCGGCAACCTGGAAGACGCCATCCCGCTGGACGCCAAGGAAGCGGCGCGTGCCGGTTTCATCCACGCGGTGCAGAACAGCGAGCTCGGCGACACCGGCCTGTGGGTGCGCGTGAACTGCCTGAACAGCCCGTGGATCCTGGACGACCTGGCGCACATCGTGGCCGGCGTCGGCAACCGGCTCGACGCCGTGATGATTCCGAAGGTGGAAGGCCCGTGGGACATCCATTTCGTCGACCAGTACCTGGCGCTGCTGGAAGCGCGCCACGGCATCAAGAAGCCGATCCTGATCCACGCCCTGCTGGAAACCGCCGAGGGCGTGAAGAACGTCGAGCAGATCGTTCGCGCCAGCCCGCGCATGCACGGCCTGAGCCTGGGGCCGGCCGACCTCGCGGCATCGCGCGGCATGAAGACCACGCGCGTCGGCGGCGGCCACCCTTCGTACGGCGTGCTGGCCGACCCGGTGGAAGGCCAGCCAGAGCAGGGTTCGGCCAGAGCGTTTGCCCAGCAAGATCTCTGGCACTACACGCTGGCGCGCATGGTGGACGCCTGCGCGGCCAGCGGCATCCGCGCCTTCTACGGCCCCTTCGGTGACCTGAAAGACGAAGCCGGCTGCGAGGCCCAGTTCCGCAACGCCTTCATCATGGGTTGTGCCGGTGCCTGGTCGCTGGCGCCCAACCAGATCCCCATCGCGCGGCGCGTCTTCAGCCCCGACGTCAAGGAAGTGCTGTTCGCCAAGCGCATCCTGGAAGCCATGCCCGACGGCACCGGTGTCGCCACCCTCGACGGCAAGATGCAGGACGACGCGACCTGGAAGCAGGCCAAGGTGATGGTGGATCTGGCACGCCTGGTGGCGCGCAAGGACCCGGCGCTGGCGCAGGCCTACGGCTTCTGAAGCCGCACCGTCAACGGGATCAAGAGACCACGGGACAACGGCCATGACGTCGAAAACCACCGTCAAGACAAACGTCGGCAACTTCTTCGAAGATTTCCGCGTCGGTCAGCACCTGGTGCATGCGCCGCCGCGCACGGTGACCACCGGCGAGGTGGCGCTGTACACGGCGCTCTTCGGTTCGCGCTTCGCCGTGAATTCCTCCGACCCGTTCGCGCAGGCTCTCGGCATGCCGCGTGCGCCGGTGGATTCGATGCTCGTCTTCCACCTCGTGTTCGGCCGCACGGTGGCCGACATCTCGCTCAACGCCATCGCCAACCTGGGCTATGCCGGCGGCGTCTTCGGCGTGCCGGTGTACCCCGGCGACACGCTGACGAGCGACTCCCGCGTCATCGGCCTCAAGGCCAACAAGGACGGCAAGACCGGCGTCGTCTACGTGCGCTCCACGGGCGTCAACCAGCATGGGCAGACGGTGCTGGACTACCGGCGATGGGTCATGGTCAAGAAGCGCGACCTCGATGCCGCCGCACCCGAAACCGTGGTGCCGGAACTGCCCGCCTCCGTGCCCGTGGCCGAGCTGCACTGCCCCTACACGCTGGCCCCGGGCCGCTTCGACACCGCCCGCTCTGGCGCCGAGTTCCTGTGGGACGACTACACGGTGGGCGAGCGCATCGACCACGTCGACGGCATGACCATCGAAGAGGCCGAGCACATGCTGGCGACACGGCTGTACCAGAACACCGCCAAGGTGCACTTCAACCAGCATGTCGAACGCGAAGGCCGCTTCGGCAAGCGCATCGTCTACGGTGGGCACGTCATCAGCATGGCGCGCGCTTTGTCGTTCAACGGGCTGGCCAATGCGCTGAACGTGGCCGCCATCCATGGTGGCCGGCACAGCGCTCCCAGCTTTGCGGGCGACACGATCTACGCCTGGTCAGAAATCCTCGCCAAGGATGCTTTGCCCGGTCGCAGCGACATCGGCGCACTGCGCGTTCGCACCGTGGCCACCAAAGACCGCGCTTGCCATGATTTCCCTGGCCTCGATGCCACCGCCATCGACCCGGCAGTGGTGCTCGACCTCGATTACAGCGTGCTGATCCCCAGGCGCTGACGGAACCCGACGATGACGACGACCACCACCCCACAACACCCCGCCGTGACGCCGCAGGCCCACATCAACCCCGTGCGCACCCGGCGCGACTGGGAGGCGCAACGCGCCGCCGCGATGGCCGACCCCGGCGCCTTTCACGGCGCCATCGCGAAGCGGGAAATCCACTGGTTCGTGGCCTCGGCCGGCGCCGGCGGTGCCTGGCTCAGCTACGACGAGAACAGCCGCCAGTGGGCCGGCTGGAACGCGGGCACCGGCGCCGCGCTGACGGCCGACATGACGGCCAACATGACGGCCGATCTGGGCGAAGCTTTCGAGCCCTGGCAGCGCGCCTTCAACGCCGACGACCCGCCGCACTGGAAGTGGTTCGAAGGCGGCCGCACGAACGCGTGCTTCAATGAAGTCGACCGCCACGTGCTGGCCGGCTTCGGCGCCGAGGCCGCGTTTCTTTTCGAAGGCGACCGCTGGGACATGTCGCAAGACAACGGCCGCGGCGCGCCGGTGGAGGCCTATGCCATCACGCGCAAGCGGCTGCTGCTGGAAACCGCCAAGTGCGCGCTGGCGCTGCAGGCGCTGGGCGTGCGCGCCGGCGACCGCATTGCGCTGAACCTGCCCAACATCCCGGCGCAGCTGTACTGGACACAGGCCGCCAAGCGCCTGGGCGTCGTCTACACGCCGGTGTTCGGCGGCTTCAGCGACAAGACGCTCTCCGACCGCATCCACGACGCCGGCGCGCGCGTCGTCATCACTGCTGACGGCGGCTACCGCAACGCGCAGATCGTGCCCTTCAAGACCGCCTACACCGACCCCGCGCTGGACGACTACGTGCCGGTGCCGGTGGTGCGCGCAGCCATTGCGCAGCGCCTGACCTCGCTGGGCGTCGAACTGGGCTTGAGCGACGGCGACACGCAGCAACTGCTGGCCACCGTCGACGACACCCTGGCGGGTGAAGTGACGGTGCAGCGCAGCGACGCCATGCGCGGCGTGGGCCGTGCGCTGCGTGAACTCGGCCGCCAGGGCCGGCTGAACGCGGCGGCAGCCTCGCGCCTGCGCACGGCGGTGGCCGAGGCGCTGGTGGCCACGCCGCCGCGGGTGGACGCCGTGGTGGTGGTGCGCCACACGGCGCAGGCCGATCTGGTGTGGCGCGCCGAGCGCGACCGCTGGAGCCACGAACTCACCGACGCCGCACTGGCCACCCTGCTGGCCGCCGCGCGCGCGGCCGGCTTTGCTGCGGCCGATGTGGCCGACGAAGCCGCGTTGATGGCTTTGCCCGATGCCGACTTCGTGCGCGCCGTCTGGTCGAGCAGTCCCCCCGTGCCGCTGGATGCCGACTACCCGCTGTTCTTCATCTACACCAGCGGCAGCACCGGCAAGCCCAAGGGCGTGGTGCATGTGCATGGCGGCTACACAGCAGGCGTGGCACACACCATGAAGGTGGCCTTCGACGCACGGCCCGGCGACGTGGTGTACGTGGTGGCCGACCCCGGCTGGATCACCGGCCAGAGCTACATGCTGAGTGCCACGATGACGACGCGCTGCACCGGCGTGCTGGGCGAAGGTGCGCCCACTTTCCCGCATGCCGGGCGCTACGCCTCGATGATCGAGCGCTACCGCGTGCGCATCTTCAAGGCCGGCGTGACGTTTCTGAAAACGATCATGGCCGACGCGCAGAACGCGCGCGACGTGCGCCAATACGACCTGAGCAGCCTGCGCGTGGCCACCTTCTGCGCCGAGCCCACCAGCCCCGCCGTGCAGCAGTTCGGCATGGACCTGATGACGCCGCAGTACATCAACAGCTACTGGGCCACCGAACACGGCGGCATGGTCTGGACGCATTTCTACGGCAACGCCGATTTCCCGCTGCACGCCGACGCCCACACCTACCCGCTGCCTTGGATTGCCGGCGATGTGTGGGTGGAAGACGCCGCCGTGACGCAAGAGACCTTCACACCCTGGCAGCGCAGCGCAGCGGCCGGTGGCGTGGCCTGGCGCCGCGCGGCGCTGGACGAAAAGGGCGAGATCGTCATCGCCGCGCCGTACCCCTATCTGGCGAGAACGGTCTGGGGAGATTCGGCGAACTTCCACGTCGAGACGGTGGACGGGCAAGTGCGCGTGCAGCCGGCCTGGAAGGGCGACGGCGAACGCTGGGCCAACACCTACTGGAAGCGCTGGCGCGGCACCTGGGCTTACACGCAAGGCGACTTCGCGGTCAGCTACCCCGACGGCAGCTTCAGCCTGCACGGCCGCAGCGACGACGTCATCAACGTCAGCGGCCACCGCATGGGTACCGAAGAGATCGAAGGCGCCATCCTGCGCCACAAGGCGCTGGACCCGGACAGCCCCGTGGGCAACGTCATCGTCGTCGGCGCGCCGCACCGCGAAAAGGGCCTCACGCCGCTGGCCTTCGTCAAACCCACGGCCGGCCGCAAGCTGACGCAGGACGACCGCCGCCGCCTTGCTGACCTGGTGCGCAGCGAGAAGGGCGCGGTGGCCGTGCCCAGCGACTTCATCGAGGTCAGCCAGTTCCCCGAAACGCGCAGCGGCAAGTACGTGCGGCGCATGGTGCGTGCGCTGGTCGAGGGCGGCGAAGTCGGCGACACCTCGACGCTGAAGAACCCCGAGGCGATCGATGAGATGCAGCGCGTCATCGGCGAATGGAAGCGCAAGCAGCAACTGGCCGACGACCAGCAGATGTTCGAACGCCACCGCTACTTCACGGTGCAGTACAACGCCGTCTCCACCGCCCAGGGCGCACAGCGCGTGGCCACGGTGACGGTGACCAACCCGCCCGTGAATGCGTTGAACGAGCGCGCGCTCGACGAACTGACGGTGGTGGTGGAGCACCTGTCGCGCCGCGACGACGTGGTGGCCGTTGTCTTCACCGGCCAGGGCACGGCCAGTTTCGTGGCCGGCGCCGACATCCGGCAGCTGCTGGAAGACATCCACTCGCTGGACGAGGCGCGCGCGCTGCCGAACAACGCGCACCTCGCCTTCCGCAAGATCGAGCGTATGAACAAGCCCTGCATCGCCGCGATTCAAGGCGTGGCGTTGGGCGGCGGCATGGAGTTCGCGCTGGCCTGTCACTGGCGCATTGCCGAGCCGACAGCGCGCTTCGGCCAGCCCGAGATCCGCCTGCGCCTCTTGCCCGGCTACGGCGGCACGCAGCGGCTGCCGCGCCTGTTGGCGACGCGGCGCGGCGAAGAGGGCCTGCGCGATGCGCTGGACCTCATCCTGGGCGGGCGCAACATCGGCGGCGCCGAGGCGCTGGCGATGGGTGTGGTGGACGAACTGGCCGGCGCTTCGTCCGACGTGCTCTCGGCGGCGCACGCACGCATCCGCGAGTACCTGAACGATGGCGCCGGTAACGTTGACAACACCGCCGCGCAAAGCGTGCTCGGCGCCGCGATGCGCGAGCGCCACGACAGCCTAGTGCCGTGGAACCAGCCCGGGGCGCAGTCACTGGATGCAGCCCTTGCCGATGACCACCTGCAACAGGTGCATGCGCAGTTGGATTGGGCGGGCCGAGGGGCCGCGCGCGACCGTGCGCTGCACGCCATCCGCACCGGCTGGACACAGGGGCTGGACGCTGGCCTTGCAGTAGAGGCCGAACTCTTCGCGCAGGCCGTGGTCGACCCGGCCGGCGGCAAGACGGGCATCCGCCAGTTCATGGACAAGCAGAGCCCGGCCCTGCCCATCCGCCGCGGCGCGGTGAAGCTGGTGGCCGACCATGCAGCGTGGATCGATGGCCAGTTGGCGCAGGGCGAGCTGCTCGAACGCGGCGCGCCTTTCTACCCCGGCATCACGCCCTTGCCTGCCTGGCAATACGCCTTCGGCGTGCCGCGCGACCCGGCCACTGGCGAGCCGCGCTTCGGCGCACCGCTCAAGAGCGAGGTCGAACTCATCGTGCCGGTAGAGCCGCCCGAGCCGAACGAGGCGCTCGTCTACATGCTGGCCTCGGAAGTCAACTTCAACGACATCTGGGCGCTGACCGGCATCCCGGTCTCGCCTTTCGACAACCACGAAGAAGACGTGCAGGTCACCGGCTCGGGTGGCATCGCGCTGGTGGCAGCACTTGGCAGCCAGGCCAAGAGCGAGGGCCGGCTGAAAGTGGGCGACCTCGTGGCGGTGTATTCAGGCCAGACCGAGCTGCTCAGCCCGCTGGCCGGGCGCGACCCGATGTACGTGGGTTTCTCGATCCAGGGTTACGAAACGCGCACCGGCAGCCACGCGCAGTTCCTCGTCACGCAGAGCCCGCAACTGCACCCCATTCCAGGCACCGGTGACTTGACGCTGGAGCAGGCGGGTTCGTACATCCTGAACCTGGGCACCATCGTGCGGGCGCTGTTCACCACGCTGAAGATCGCGCCCGGCAAGTCGTTGTTCGTGGAAGGCTCGGCCACCGGCACGGGCCTGGAGGCTTTGAAG
>Ga0209591_10004562_pt1 | contig 15650 bp, 15 predicted proteins | sample MAT01_FD_187207 | JGI IMG/M metagenome (GOLD analysis project Ga0209591, IMG submission 187207) | Freshwater microbial communities from Lake Fryxell liftoff mats and glacier meltwater in Antarctica - MAT-01 (SPAdes) (version 2) | ecosystem: Environmental > Aquatic > Freshwater > Ice > Liftoff... | reverse complement strand
GGCGGTGGGGATCCTGCGCGCGCTCAACGCCACCGGCACCCGCCGGGTCCCGGCCGACGCCCCGACGGGTTTCGTGCCCGCGCGCTGGCGCGGCTACCTCGACGCGGCCCACGCCGCCGGGAACACCTGGACTCGGCCGGTCACTCCGATGCCGCTGTCCCGACTTGTCGTGGATGAGGTACCCAGCGCGCAGGTCCGGCTCCGCGCGGGGCACCGTGGAACACGACGAGGTCCAGATCGGCGCCAACAGTGTGGTGTGGTGACCGTACCGGCTACGAGCCCGAACGAGTGCTGGGACGCCCTCGACCTGCCCAAGGTCGGGTAGATCAGGGGCGCGGCTGGAGCACCACCCGGCTCGGTTGCGGCGCCGGCGCCGCAGGGTCGGTCATGATCTCGCCGTCCACCCGCACGTATTCCGTCTGGAGGTGGTGCAGGGCGCGGGCCGGACCGATCCCGGCCGCGTGTAGCCGGTCCAGCACGGTCGGCACGCCCTCGCCGCCCGGCTGTACGACGTCCTCGCCCACGGGCCGATCCCCTTCCGCGTCCGATCCACCGCGCGCGCCTCGTGCAGTGCGGGGGGCGCGAGGCCGTCGCCCTTCCCCGACGACGGACCCCGCGAGGCCGGACTGTACCCGAGACTCGAACGAGTGTTCGAGATCAGCGTTCGTCGATGATGCACGGATGACGGGACCGGCGAGCCTGCTCATCGGTCAGCGACGTCACCGACGCCAGCGGGCTCGCTACCGGGCCGGGTCCGTACCCGGGTGGCGCCGGGAGGCTGTCGACGATCGCGGCGAGTTCGGCCGGGTCGGGCGGCGGAAGATCTGTACGGACGGCGAACACGAGGTCCGATCCCGGCGACGACTCGCCGTCGTCCCGTTGGCCGGCGGGCTCGACGACGAACGTGCGGATCCGGATGCCCTCGCGGCGGGCGGCGGCGCGCATCCCGGCCCGCCAGGTGTCGACGTCGACGTCGAGTTCGTCGACGCGGCGGTACACCTGCCCGCGCTCACAAAGCTCGGCGACGTCCCGGATCACCGGCCGACGGTAGACCGGCGCTGTCGGTGGCGCAGGCGCGGACGGTGCTCCGGCGCGGCTACTGGTCGTCGCGACCTACTGGTCGTCGCGACCGGTGAGCAGCTCGACGATCTGGGCCATGCCAGCCGAGGTCTGGTCGAACTTCGCGCGCATCTCGGCGAACCCGGTGCGCATCTCCTCGAACCCGGCGGCGGTCTGCACGCCCAGTGCGTTGATCGCCTGCCGGTTGGCGTCGACCTTGATTGTGAGGTCGGCGAGGTCGCGGTCGCGGGCGGCGGCGAGGTGCCGGGCTGCGGCCGCGTCGGAGGCGGCCGCGTCGACGGTGTGGTGCATCTGGGCCATGTCGGTCTCCAGCGCAGCCAGCCGGGCCTCGAACTCCGCCGGATTGGTCACGGACCCAGGGTAGCGGCGCAGGGCGATCCGCTCCGCCCTGGTTGCTTGACGCGTACGCGTCAACCGGTGGCCGGGCTGCCGTGGTCGGCGGGTCGGTCTACCGTCGGTGCCCTGCGCGCTGCTGGCAACCCGGGCGAGTGCGTGGAGCCGGCGGCCGAGGCCGCGTGCCCCCTCCCGTGGCCGGCCCGCCGGTGCCCTGTTGGTCCGTCGTCAGATGCCGGGTCCTCCGTACAGCGTGGGGACCTCGACGCGGGCCGCGGCGACGAGGAGGTCGTAGTCGGTGAACCCGGGCGGCTGGGCGTAGCGCAGCCCGGACAGCAGGTCCTCCAGGGTGTAGGCCGGGCTGGGTGGGGTGGCGCCGGGCGGGGCCGTGCGCAGCGCCAGCAGGACGTCGAGCAGCAGCAGCATCGCGCGGGAGCGGTCGGTCTCCCAGGCCCACACCAGGACCCGGCCGAAGTGGTCGCCAGGGTGCAGGGGCGTCTGGCGGCCGGTGCGCAGGTGCGCGTCGCGCAGCACCTCGCCGATGTGGCTGGCGAACCCGCCGAGCAGCGTGGTCAGGATCGCGGAGGGAACGGTGGGCGTAGCCGGGTCGGTGCGGCTCTGGGTCATCGGTGGGCGCTCCCAGGTGGCGGACGGAGGGTCGCCGAGCAGTGTCGCCCGCGCCGGCGGCCGCGCGGGGCCGAATGGAACATCTCGCAGGTCCGGACCGGTGGTCCGGGTTCTGCGATTCGGCCGCGAACTGTCGGTGCCCGGGCGCACACTGGGTGCCATGAGCGGTCCGGGGGAACGCGCCGAGGTCGAGCCGGTCGCGGCCCGCGGGTGGGTCGATCTGGCGGGGAACGCTCCGGGGATCGGGGTGTCCTACGAGGCCGCGCGGCGCCGGCAGGTCGACGGGGGTCGGAACCGATCGGTCGTGGCGGGTCGGCGCCGACGGCGAGGTCCGGGTCGCGGAGCTGCTCGCCGAGTTGACCACGCCGTCGCGGTGGGAGCGGCTGCGCCGGCGCCCGGCCGGGTGGCGAGTGCTGCACTCGGTGCCGCTGCTCGACGCGCAGGGCCGCGGCCGCGGCGACATCGACCACGTGCTGATCGGCCCGCCCGGGGTGGTCACGATCAACACCAAGCACCACCGGGCCGGGCGCCTCGAACTCGACGGCGACGCCCTGGTGGTGAACGGCCGGGCGACGGAGTACGTGCGCAAGTCCCGGTTGGAGGCGCTGCGCGCGGCCGATCTGCTGCGCGCCGCGCTCACCGGTGTCGGCGAGCAGGGGCTGGCCGGGCGGCTGGTGGTGCGGCCGCTGATCGCGGTCCTGGGCGGGCGGCTGCTGGTGTCGCGCTGGCCGGCCGGGGTGACGGTGGTGATGACCCGGCAGCTGGTGTCGATCCTGGCCGGGATGCCGGCCGCGCTGGGCGCCGGCGACGTCGACGCCGTGTTCGCGCTCGCGCGCCGCTCGACGACGTGGGCCGCACCCGCCCGGTGACCCTGTCGCCCTGCTGTCCGCATACGATCGTTCACGAGACACTCCCAGCCGGAACACGTTCTCGCAGGTCGCGGTTGTAACAAGACTCGTGTCCGCGCCTACGTCACACGCACCCTCGTTCGCGATACAGTTGGCTGCGTGCGGATCGGTTACGCGCGGGTGTCGACCCGCGACCAACACCCCGAGGCTCAGGCTGACGTGCTCGGCGCGGACGGCTGCGAGCGGATCTACGCCGATAAGGCGTCGGGGAAGTTGGCGCCGGCCCGAGCTCGACGAGGCCCTTCGCGGATTGCGCGCCAGCGATCAGTTGGTGGTGACCAAGCTCGACCGCCTCGGCCGCTCCCTGGAGCACCTCATCGACCTGTCCAACCAGCTGCAGACCGACGGGGTGGACCTGGTGGTGCTGGATCAGGGCATCGACACCTCCACCGCTGTCGGGCGGATGTTCTTCCAGATCCTCGGCGCGATCGCCGAGTTCGAACACGCCCTGATGTCGGAGCGCACCCGCGACGGTCTCGAAGCCGCCCGGGCGCGAGGGAGGACCGGCGGGCAGAAACCCAAGCTGGGGGAACGACAGGCCAGGCTGGCGCGGGAGATGTACGAGGCAGGAGAGCTGACCGTCGCCCAGATCGCCGCCGAGTTCGGCGTCACCCGCGCCACCATCTACCGCCATCTCGACCGACTCGACGACCTCGATGCGCAACGTGTCGCTGAACAGCGACAACGCACCTAGCGTCCTTGTTCTTCGGCACGTGCTCGCCGCCGATGCACGACTCGCCTGCCGTGCGTGCCCTCAGGCAAGAAGCTGGTATAAATACCGGTATGAAATCCGAGTATCCGTCGGCAGAACAGGTGATAGACGATCTTGGCGACAAGGTCGCACAGGGTCTGGCGATCATGGTGGCACGAACCCGGGCCGACCTGGCTCTTTACCGACAGACCTTCCCTCGCTGGGTGGCGGACTCGACAGATCGCGGGTTGCTCAGCTGGTGCCATGACCGGGCGTGGGCGCACGCGGTGGCGATCTTCGATTTGGTCCGTGAGGTGTCGTTCGTTGACCGACCCCCGACCCGGGAGCTCTACGTCGGTATCCGCTACCGGTTGCGGGTCAAGAAGCACGACATCGACGGCGCGATTGCCACCTTCCTCACCCAGGGCGCGCTGGACTTCCTCGAGCAGGAGCCCGCGACCCTGGACGGTCTGGAAGAGGTCCGGCTGATCGCCGGCTACGGCTGGGACCCGGAGCTGCGCGAGATCGGCGCCGCGGTGATCTCCCTGCGCGACGGTCACAACAAGGTCATCTGGATGCACGAGCTGGACGAGCCAACCGGCGGCGTCACTGGGACGACGACACCGATCCTGCCGCCCACTGTGCCCCGCCCGCCCCGGATCGAACGCCCGGGAGCGTCCGAGGGTGAGCAGCGCAACGACGGGGCACAGGACCAGTGACCGCGCTCGGCGAGGTCCTGGAAACGGCCCGCCGAGCCCGCGGCCTCACTCAAGCCGGGCTGGCCGCGCAGGCCGGCATCACCCAGGCTGCGCTGTCGCGCTACGAGAACGATCTCCGTCAACCTGAGCCTGAGGTCCTGGCCACGCTCGCGGACACCCTCGGGGTCACGGTCGCCTTCCTGACCCATGCCGGCCGTGCACGGGGCGGGATGGCCATGGACGCGCACATGCGGCGGCGGGCGACCGCGCCACCAGGAACCTGGCGCCAGCTCGAGGCCCGGCTCAACATGTACCGGTGGCACGCCCGGCACCTGTTCGAGGAGGTGTCCCTGCGAGCGGAGCAGCATGTCCCGACCCTCGACCTGCTTGACGTCACCCCGGAACAAGCCGCGCGGTTCGTCCGGGCTCAGTGGCGGATGCCCGCCGGCCCGGTACGGCGCCTTGCCCAGTGGCTCGAAGCCGCGGGCTGCCTGCTGATCGGAGAGGACTTCGCCACCAGCCGCGTCGACGGACTATCGCAGTGGGTCGGTGAGCACCCCGTCATCCTGTTCAACAACGCCGCGCCGCCCGACCGTGTCCGGCTGACCCTCGCCCACGAGCTCGGCCACCTCGTGCTGCACGCCGATGCGCTATCGGTTGATGACGTCGAAGCCCAAGCCAACGCCTTCGCCGGAGAGTTCCTGATGCCGGCCGAGGTGATCCGCCCCGCGCTGCGCAACCTCAAGATCGGGCGCCTGCTCGATCTCAAGCGCGAGTACGGCGTGTCCATGCAAGCCCTCGTCGAACGCGCCTACCACCTGGGCCTGCTCGGCCCCACTCAACGCACCAGCATGTACAAGATGTTCAGTACGAGAGGCTGGCGATCTCACGAGCCCGGCAGCGACGACATCGCGCCGGAGCAGCCCGCCCTCGCGGAAGCGATCGCCCAGGAACTGAGCATGCGAGGGCTCAGCGCCCCTGAGGTCGCCAGCATCGCCGGGTTCTCCGAGCCCGACCGCAACACCCTGTTCCGGGCACGGGGTCTCCACGCGATCTGACGGCCGGACCGCGCAGCTGTTCGCCGAGTTCACCACGCCTAAGATCCACGAGACACGCTCTAGTGGCGGGTGGTGGGTTGCGTGTTACTCGGCAAAGGGCTGTGGCGGCGGGTCAGCACCGCCGACCGCCAGACCTGCCTGGCCGGTAGACGATCCTCGTGCGGCAACGAGGGAGGCTGGCGTCTCCTTGGCTCACCGGGCCTATCGCCTGGATCGGGTCGTCCACCGCCGGCCTAGCCTCGGGCTTTCACCGAGGTTGATCTTGTGAGCGACACGCGGGCCCCGGATGCGCGAGAGTGCCTGCTCAGCACGGTTTGATCGTGGTTGTCGAGACCCAATCGAACCAAGCTGAGAGGCACTCCGCGGGTGAAGCATAAGGACTTGCGTCCCTGGTTGTCCGTGATCGCCGGCGGCGAGTCGCTGGTGTCGCACGCCGGTGGCGTGCTGTTGATTGAGACCGCTCGACGGAGCGGGCTGTCCGGGCAGCTCACAAGGTTGCTGGGGGGCTGGCGCAAGCCGCTCGCGACGCACGATCCGGGGAAGGTCGTGGCTGATCTCGCGGTCGCGGTCGCACTCGGTGGGGACGCCGCCTGTGACATCGCGGTGCTCCGGGCGCAGCCCGGGGTGTTCGGCCCGGTGGCCTCGGACCCCACGGTGTCGCGGCTGATCACGGCCCTGGCCGCAGACGCCGACGCCGCGGTGGGCGCGATCGGCGCGGCGCGGGCGGCCGCGCGGGAACGGGTGTGGGCGGTTGCCGGGGCGCCGCTGCAGGCCGGGCGGGTGGTGATCGATCTGGACGCGACGCTGCTCGACGCGCACTCCGAGAAGCAGGACGCCACCCGGACCTGGAAGAAGGGCTTCGGGTTCCACCCCCTGCTGTCCTTTGTCAATCACGGCGGTCCCACGGGTGGGGAACCGGTCGCGGAGCTGCTGCGACCGGGCAAGGCCGGGTCGAACACCGCCGCGGACCACGTCGTCGTGCTCGACGCCGCCCTGGCCCAGCTCCCCGCTCATCTCCGGGCCCGTGACGAGGCCGGGCGGGTGGCAGTGCTGGTGCGCACCGACGCCGCCGGGGCCACGAAGGAGTTCGCGGCGCACCTCGCCGCCCAGGGTGTCGAGTTCTCCATCGGCGCCAGCTTCGCCCACCTCGACGTGGCAACCGCGCTCGCCGCGTTGCCCGCGGCGGCGTGGACACCGGCGTATCAGGCCCGCCGCCCCCGCGCCGCCGAGACCGGCGTGCAGATCGAGCCCCGCGACGGCGCCTGGGTCGCCGAGGCCACCGGCCTGATGCCGCTGGGCGGCTGGCCCGCCGGGACGAGGTTGATCCTGCGCAAGGAACGCCCGCACCCCGGCGCTCAGCTGCGGATCACCGACGCCGAGGGCCTACGGATCACCGGGTTCCTCACCAACACCGCCCGCGGCGGCCCCGGCGCCCAGCTCGCCGACCTCGAACTCCGGCACCGCCGCCACGCCCGGGTCGAGGACCGGATCCGGGCGGCGAAGGACACCGGGCTGCGCAACCTGCCCTTCCACGACACCGACCAGAACCGCATCTGGGTCGCTATCGCCGCGCTCGCCCAGGACCTGCTGGCCTGGTGCGCCCGCCTCGCCCTGCCCGCCTCGGCCGCCGGGTACGAACCCAAACGGATGCGGCTACACATCCTCGCCACCGCCGGACGACTCGTCCGCACCGCGCGCCGCCGGGTCCTGCACATCGACTCCACCTGGCCCTGGGCCGACACGATCACCACCGCACACGCCCGACTCTGCGCGCTCGGCGTGCCCTGACCACAACCAACACCCCGACGATCAGGACCTGGAGCACCGGCAGACACGCTGAGCCGGGAACCACGCACGCCCTCACCACGACCACCCGCCGGACAGATCAACAACCGCTGGTCAAGATCACAGTACGACCGTTACGAAAGATCGAGGCTAGGGGTCACCCGCGCGGGGGGTCAGACTGCAGCAGGGCTTCTGTCTCGGCGTCGGTGCCCCACCCGGGTATGGGAGCGAAAAGCTCGGTGGGATCCGGTAACGCCTCCAGGGGACCGGACGAAGATGCTTTCGATACCTGCGGCGGATTGGCCCGGCATCCCATTCGCTCGCTAGCTCTGCAACCGACAGCGAGGCATCATTTGCGTTTCTCAATCCGGGTTCGGGCGGCGATCGTTGGGCTTGTCCTCAGCGTCGTTGCCGTAGCGTGTCTGGCTGCGATCCTTCCCACGGCCGCGGCGGGCGCTGAGGCGACGAGTGCCCGTTTCACCTACACGGGCGACGTGCAGACGTGGACGGTTCCGGCGGGCGTGACATCGGTCGTGGCCTACGTGCAAGGGGCCCAGGGCGGCGGCTCCTACGGCGGTTTCGGCGGAGGTGTGCGTGCGACCCTGGCCGTGTCGCCGGGGAGCCAGCTTCAAGTGACCGCCGGCGGGCGCGGTGCACCCGGTGTCGGTGGCTTCAACGATGGCGGAGGGAGCACCTTCGGGACCGGCAGCATCGGCACGGGTCAAGGCGGTGGCGGCGCGAGCGACATCCGCAACACCACGGTCTCGGGCGCGACACGGCTCGTCGTCGCCGGCGGAGGTGGCGGCGGGGCCGGCGGGCCCGTTTTCGGGATGGGGGGATCCGCGGGCGGCAGGCCAGCCGAGAGCGGGGAGAACGGCACCGGCATCCACACCGGTGGCGGGGCCGGGGGCGACACCGCCGCCGGAACTGGGGGCGGCAGCTTCGCGGGATCCGGCAACGGTGGAGTCGGTGGCAACGGTGGCTTCACCGCCGGAGGCGGTGGAGGCGGGTGGTTCGGCGGTGGCGGCGGCGGGGGCGACAGCTCCGGTGGCTCGCCGGCCGGGGGTGGTGCGGGCTCCAGCCAGGTCGCGTCGACGGTCACCGACGTGACATTCGTGGCGGGGGCGCGCACCGGCGACGGCCAGGTCGAGCTGAGCTGGGGGCCCGCCGACGTCGGCGGCCCGGTGACACCGGGCACGTTCTCCTACACAGGCGGTCCCCAGGTGTATCAGGTGCCCGCCGGGGTGAGCACGGTCGACGCCGAGGTCGTCGGAGGTCAAGGCGGTGCTGCAACCTCCACTCCCGGCTTTGGGGCCGTCGTCAAGGCCACGATCCCCGTCGTACCCGGGCAGGTGTTAGCCGTCATCGTCGGGGGCCATGGTGGACCTGCTGAAGCTTGTGGGGCCCTGACGTGCGGTGATCCAGGGCCTGGCAACAGCATCGGAGGTTTCAACGGCGGCGGCACCAGTACGTTCGCGGGTGCCGGAGCCGGACGCGGCTCCGGTGGCGGTGGCGCGACGGACCTCCGGCCCGGGAGCTGGCGAGCGGGCGCCCGCGCCATCGTGGCCGCTGGGGGTGGCGGCGCGGCGACCAACGGCGGCAAGGGCGGCGACGCGGCCGGATCCACCGGCGGGAGCGGCGCGCCCGGAGACGGCAGCTGGATGGGCGGCGGCGGTGGGCAGCCGGCAGCCGGCGGCAAGGGCGGCGGCAACTACGCGGGCGATGGACGCGCTGCGCAGGGCGGGGCGGGCGGGTTCTCCGCCGGCTCTGGCGGCGGCGGCTGGTTCGGCGGCGGCGGGGGCGGTGGCGACAGCTTCGGCGGCAGCCCGGGCGGCGGGGGCGCGGGTTCGAGCTTCGTCGACCCGGCAGCGGCAAACGCAGTCTTCGCCGCCGGCAGCGCCGCCGGGGACGGCCGAGCGGCCGTCACACCCGGAACCCCCGCGTCCCTGCCGACGCCCGTGCCGCCGACCCCTGCGCCACCGACGCCCGGTCCCGCCCCCGCCGACAGCGTGATCGTCACCCCGGACCTCAAACTCGTGCAGTTTCTTCAGATGCCGCTCGCGGCCTGCCTGAGGTCGGTCCGCCCGCTGCTCATCGGGTTCAAGAAGGACGAGCGTGCGCTTGCTGCGTGCGGTTTCCTTGTCGGGGCCAGCAATCCGGACCCGCCCGCTGACCTACAGGGTCCGCGGTGGGAGCGGTTCGTCTCCGGCACCGAATTCCGTGGCTTCGTGCATCTGCCCAGCTTTAAGGTGACCTGCACGGCCGGGCTGGTGACGAAGGTCGAGCAGCAAGGCACCTTCGGAGTGTCACCGGGGTGGACGCCTATCCTGTTCCCCACGAGGCCAGGCCGACTCGTCTACGAGAAGGCCGAGCCCTACCGAGGCGACCCAGGATTCAATCAGAGCACCCCGTCGATCAGTGGTTCTGGGCAGGCGTCCGTCATCATCTCGGCACGTGGCGCTGCGCGGATTGCCACCGCCGCTCGTCTCGGCCAGTACGCGATCTTGCAGTACGACGCGCCTTACATCTGGACGGCGACCCACGTGAAGGTGGGCTGCGACGGTGAGGTCATCGCCGTCACCGGACACTCCGGAATCCCACGCGTCGCCGCGTACGTCGATGACCGGCAGGTCGCGATCACGACGCAGTCGACGGACCTGCCAGGATTCATCAAGGCCGGTGGTCGTCGGCCCTCGCCGGCGGGCCAGGGGAAACTGGCGCCGGGCTGTGATCTGCTACCGGTCTTCTACCGCGGCAGGGGCGCCTCACCGGTCGTCGCCCCAACCTGCGCAGAGGTAGTCGCCAGTGGCGGGTTCACCAGGGTGGCATAACCGGCGGACGGGATGCCAGCGGCGTAGTGAAGTGACCCCGCCATGACCACGAACGGCACTCTCGTGGCGAGGTGGTGTTCGCGTGGGCGCGCCGCTCGACGACGTGAGCCCGCGCCCAGCAGGTGATTCGCCGCCCGCTCCCAGCCTGCCGGGACGGAGCCGGGCGGCGATGCGTCGGGTGATGGCCGTGAGGTGGGGAGCAGGACAACAGCGGTCGAGTCGACGGCCCCGCGTGGTCGAACCCAACCCATTTCTCGAACATGCGTCCGTATCCGGCTATCCGCCGGAGAGGGCGTCGGTGACCGGGTGTGGACCCTCGATGAGGTCGTCGACGAACCGGGAGTCCGAGCCGCAGCTGCACACGCATGTGGCGGTGCTCAACCGGTTGCGGACGCTGTCGGACGGGGTGATCCGGGCGCTCTGGGAGGTCGCGGTGGCGACGCAGGTGTTCGCGGGTGAGGAGCTGGAGCGGCTGCGGGGATTCCCGGAGATGCGGTCGAGCTGGCTGACGTCGGCGAACGCGTCGTGGACGTGGCGGGGTGTGTGTTTGTTGATCTCGATCTGAGCTGGGTCGACCGTGGTGGTCATGGCGGGGCTCTCCAGGTCGGGGGGGTGAACACGGATCGGGCGAGGGCGCCGAACGCGGTGTCGTCCATCGAGGCGCGGGCGGCGAGCAGTTGGTTGGCGGCGTCGCCTACCGGGGTCCGAAGCGGGGCTGCGTCTGCCTCGAGCAGGTCGGCGATCGTTCGGGCGACGGTCTGCGGGGAGGACGACTCGGTAGGCGCCGCCTGGGCGTGCGCGGCGAGCGGTGCGTAGCAGTCGTCGTCGGGAAAATAGGGGGTGAACGCCTCGAACGCGCCGGTGGACACGACGCCGGGTTCGATGAGCAGTACGCGCACCCCGAAGTGGCCCAGCTCCATGGCGAGGGCCTCCGAGAGCCCCTCCAGGGCCCACTTGCTGGCCGCGTACACGCCGGTCAGCGGCGGCGCGACTCGTCCCACCAGCGAGGAGAGGTTCACGAACGCGCCGTGCCCGCGGGCCCGCATGCCCGGGGCGAACGCCGCCACCGTGCGCAGGACACCGAGCACGTTCACATCGAGGATCTCTTGCGCCACGCTCGTGGGGGTGGACTCGACCGGCCCGGCTGTCCCGATACCGGCGTTGTTGACTACGGCCTCGACGTCTGGCCACTCGCGGGCCGCGGCGGCCACCGAGTCGGCGTCGGTGACATCCACGGCGCCGGTCCGTTTGACCGGCAGGTCCTCGAGCAGGCGCGCGTCGCGGGCGGTGGCGACGACATCCCACCCCCGCTCGTGCAGCTCGATAGCCGTCGCCCGGCCGATGCCCCGCGAGCATCCGGTCACGAGCACCGTTCGTGTGCGGTCCGGCATGACGCCTCCTTGGAAACCGATCGGTGTACTTGAATGGGTCGACACTCCCACGCGAAACCGCCGATGTAAACAGATCGGGGTACCTTGCGGGTATGGATCGTGGGGAACCGCTTCGGCAGCGGGTGTTGCGCGCGGCGGGAGACCTCTTCTACGCCGAGGGGATCACCGCGTCGGGGGTGGACCGGGTGGCCGCCGCGGCGGGTATCTCCAAGCGGACGCTGTACAAGCAGTTCGGCAGCAAGGACGCCCTGGTGACGGCGTGCCTGCTGGCCCGCGACGCGCCGATCCGGGCGAATTTCACCCGTGGCGCCGAGGCCTCGTCGGACGATCCGCGCGGGCAGTTGGAGGCGTTGTTCGTGGTGCTCACGGGCTGGTTCGACCGGCCGGGGTTCCGGGGCTGCCCGTATGTGAACGCGGCCGCCGAGCTGCCCGATGCGGACTCACCCGCCCGGCAGGTGGCGCGCGATCACAAGGGCGAGCTGCGCGGTTGGGTCCGCGACCGGGCTCGGGCCGCCGGGCTGGCCGACCCCGAGGGGCTGTCCTGGCAGTTGATGGCCCTGTTCGACGGCGCGATCGCGCAGCGACTGGTGCTGGGCCGGGACGCGCCCGCGGAGCCGGTCCGGGCCGCGGCGTCGACGCTGCTCGACGCCGCTGCGGGGCTCAGCTGATGTCGGACCAGGGCTTGAGCACGATCTTCCCGGTGCTCTGTCGCTGCTCGAGCATGCGGTGGGCGTCGGCGGCCCGGGCCAGGGGCAGGACATGACCGATCTGCACCGCGATTCGTCCGGCGGCGACGTGCTCGATCAAGGTCCGCAGCGCGGCGGGCCTTACCCCCGGATAGTGGACACGGGGTGGTCGATTACGCAGCGGTCTGCAGCGTAGTGAGGTGCTGCTGTTCGTAGATGTTGGGGGCTTGCTGGCCGCACCAGGAATGCCGGCGGCGGGTGTTGTAGCGGGTGACCCACCGGAAGACCTCGCGGCGGCAGGCCGCCGGGTCGGTCCAGGCGTGCCCGCCGCGCAGGGTCTCGCGCTTGAGGGTGGCGTTGAACGACTCGGCCAGGGCGTTGTCGGCGCTGGTCCCGACCGCGCCCATCGACTGGGTGACGCTCAGCCGGTCGCAGACCTGAGCGAAGGCCTTCGAGGTGTACTGGGCGCCGTGGTCGGAGTGGAAGATCGCCCCGGCCAGCGAGCCGCGTGTGTCCCGGGCCGCGTGCAGCGCGTCGGTGATCAGGTCGGTGCGCATGTGCTCGGCGACCGCCCAGCCGGCCAGGCGCCGGGAGAAGCAGTCGATCACCGTGGCCAGGTAGAGGTTGGTGCCGTCAGCGATGGGGAGGTAGGTGATGTCGCCGACGTAGCGCTGGTTGGGGGCCTCCGCGTGGAACTTCCGGTTCAGCAGGTCGGGCACCGTCTGGTCAGCGGGTTCGGGCACGGTGGTGCGGACCCGGCGCCGTAGTCGCAGTCCCGCGATCCCCTCGGCGCGCATGACCCGGGCGACCCGCTTGTGGTTCACCCGCGCAGCCGGGTCGGCGCCGTCGTTGAGTTCGACAGTGATTCGGGGCACACCCTGGGCCGAGTCCTGGCCGTGGATCACCCGGATTCGCGCGGCCAGCGCGGTGTCCGCGGCCGTCCGCGCGGCCCGTGCTGGTGCGGCGGCCAGCCAGGCGTAGAACGACGAGCGCGTCACCTGCACGATCTCGCACAGCCGCTTCACCTCGAAGGCGTTCCGGTGGTCGGCGACGAACTGGAAGCGGGTCACCAGCGCGTCTCCCCGGCGAAATACTTGGCCGCCTGCCGCAGGATGTCCCGCTCGGTGGCCAGCAGCGTGTTCCGCGACTCCAGCTCAGCGACCCGGGCCCGCAGCGCGGCCAGCTCGGCCTGCGGCGAACCGGGTCGTGCCGGGCCCGGCCGCGGCGTGCCGGTCGTGCCCGACCTGCCGGAGGTGGAGGTCGCGCTGCTCGTGCTCGCCATCGTGCCGGCCGTGGATGCTGCCCTGCCGCGGGTCGCGACCCAGTCCTTCAGGGTGTTGCGCGTGATCCCCAAGTCCTCGGCGATCCCGCGGAACGTTGCACCCGGGGTGGACTCGTACAGCTCGACGGCTTGGCGCCGGAACTCCTCGGAGTAGGTCTTGCGGGCCATGATCGTGGATCCTCTCGCTTCCCCGGCCGTAGCCGGATTCAGCGTGTCCAAGATCGGGGGTCAAGGCCCGACCATCGCGGCGAGGGGAACCGTCCGTCTCGACCGTCGGGCGAAAGGGTCTGCAACCTGCGACCCGCCTGTGGGGCACGACGCCGACGGCGCACACACCGGATCGTGGCCGGTCGATCACTTGCGCGTGCCTCGTGGTCAGCAGCATGGAGCAGTTGGTGCGCCATCTCATGCTGCTGGAACGTCAGGCCCAGCGCGGGGAGAAGTCAGCAACTCGGCGCCGGTAGAGCGCTCAGCGCCCGTCGTCCTCGCTGTGAAGGGTTCCACAGCGCCGATCAGAACAGGGTGTCGCGCACGCGCAGCGGCCGGTACCCGGAGGGGCCTAGCTGGGCCAGCTCGCCATCGATGTCGACGTCGATCGTGCCGAAGAAGTTGATGTTCTCGCTGTGCGCGGGCGAGATGTGCGCGAGCACCTCGTCGTCGACGCGCCGGCCCGCCGCGCGCATCGAGGCCACGGCCAGGCCGTAGTACTCGGTCGTCCACGCCACGACGGCGTTGGTGACCAGGGTCAGACACCACGCCTGTTCGGTCTGGGCCTGCAGCTGTCGGGCCCGGACGGTGCCCTCGTGGGCGTAGAGCAGGTCGCGCTTGAGCGCGTGCAGGGACTCGCCCTTGTTGAGCTGCCGCGAGATCTTGCGACGGTAGGTCGGGTCGGACAGGTAGCGGGCGGCGTAGATCGTGCGCCGCAGCGCCCCGTACTCCTTGAGCGCGGCGGCCAGAGCGTTCTGCCGCGACGACGCCGAAAGCTTCCCGACGATCAGCGACGCGGTGGCGTGCCCGAACTTGAGCGACCCGGCCAGGCGCAGCAGGTCGTCCCAGTGCTCGGCGATCAGCTCGAGGTTCACCCGCCGGGTGAGCAGCGGCCCGACGTGCGGGTAGTCGGTCTCAGCCCGGGCCTTCGCGGCCACCCGGTGCAGCGTGATCTTGCCCAGGTCCCGGATCCGCGGCGAGAGCTGCAGGCCCAGCAGGTCGAACAGGCCGAAGTTGACCAGGGTGACACCGTGGGTGTCGGTGGCGTGCTCGGTGATCGGGACGTCGGCGGCGTTGCCCAGGATCTCGTCGAGCACGTAATGGGCCTCGCGCCGGGTCGCGACGATGATCTTCGTGCCGTAGGTGGTGTGCTGGTCGGTGACGTGGGTGTAGGTCGAGAGGACCTGCCCGCCGTGGATGGTCATCTCCCGACCGGTCGTGGTCTTGCCCCGCACCGGGAACCGTTGCCCGTCCGAGGAGGACAAGGTGCCGGTGCCGAACACCTCGGCCAGGGGCATCCGCTGGTGGTGGTCGATGATCGCGAGGTTCGCCGCGCGCAGCGTCTCCTCGCGTACGTACCACTCCGATGTCCAGGCCAGGATGTCGTAGGAGATCCCGCAGGCATCGGCCATCCGGGTCAGCCCGAGGTTGGTGGAGTGGCTCAGCAGCACCGCGATCAGGTTGCGCTTCAGCTCGCTCGAGCGGGTCTGCTTCCCGCCGGCGTGGGTGAAGCAGTCCAGCAACCCGGTCCGCCCGTCGAGCTCGATGAGCAGCGACACGATCGGCGCGAACGGGAGCATGTCGGTGAGCTCGGCCTTGAGCGCGACCGCCTCGCCGGGGATGTCCTCGGCGGTCAGCGGGGAGATCACCAGCTCGCCGGCGTCGTCGAGGCGGACCGGGCCGTCCCCAGCGGCCAGGACCTGCTCGAGCTCGCCGAGCGCGCCGGCCAGCTCGTCGGCGACGGCGCCCAGTGCGACCGCCGGGTCGGGCGACTTCCCGACCAGCTGGCAGAACGACGCCCGGTGGGTCGACCACGCCTGGGTGGTGAGCAGGTAGGCGGCGGGGTCGGAGTAGCGGCGCGAGCCGGGCACGTACACATCCCCGGTGCGCAGCCCGTCGCGCAGCCCCAGCAGGGTGCACAGCTCCCAGAAATGCCGGTACGCGCTGGTGTTCCCGGCGGCGTGGGCCGCGTCGAGGTAGCCGCGCCAGCGCGCGGGCACGAAACCCGTCGGGGCGTCGGCCGGGACCCGGCGGGTGCCGGTGGCGTTGAGCGCGCGCAGGATCCCCACCGCC
>Ga0209591_10004561_pt1 | contig 15651 bp, 10 predicted proteins | sample MAT01_FD_187207 | JGI IMG/M metagenome (GOLD analysis project Ga0209591, IMG submission 187207) | Freshwater microbial communities from Lake Fryxell liftoff mats and glacier meltwater in Antarctica - MAT-01 (SPAdes) (version 2) | ecosystem: Environmental > Aquatic > Freshwater > Ice > Liftoff... | reverse complement strand
ATCAATAGGCGTAGCGTCTTGATCTCCGATCCCCAGACCCCGAAGACATCGTTGACCTGGTCGCCATTGGGAGAGAAGGTATTGGGCACGAAGAGCGAACCGTTCAGGATGATCGTTACGGCGTCCGAGGCCTTGCAGCCATTTGCATCAGTAAGAGTGACCGTGTAGGTGGTGCTTTCGGTGGGCTTTGCAAGTGGGCTGATGGTGTCGTTGCGGTCAAGGCTCCAAACAGGTTGCCAAAGGAAGGTGCCGTTGCCGATGGCGGATAGTTGCACGGTCTGGCCCAGGTAGATGACCTGGTCCTCGCCAGCAAAGAGATCAGGCTGGGGATGGGTACGTATGCGTATGCTGGCCGTATCAGAGCAGCCGAAATCATCCGTAGTGCGCACAGTGAATGTTGTAGGTTCGTATACCGTGGCCCATGGCGATCTCGCAGTAGCGTCGGTCAGGGGACCGGAAGGATTCCATAGGAAACTGCTGCCCCCAACTGCTACGATCGCAAAGGGCATACCTGGGCAAACGATCGAATCCGGGTAGGCCTCTGCTTCTGGAATGATCACTTCAACAAGGGCAGAGTCCAAAATGGACCCACAAATGTTGGTCGCAAGAAGAACAAAAGTGGCCGAGGTGCTTGGTGAGGCCATTGGGTCTTGCACATCCAAGGCGCTCAGGTCCAAGGAGTTTTCCCAACTGTAGGAATCGGCCACAGGTCCAATGAGTTGAACCATACGTCCGATACACAACGTCGTGTCTGGAAGTGCAGGCTGCGGCAGTTCGTGGACCACGTCAACAGTGACAGAGTCTAGGACGATACAACCTGCCGTTGTGGTGATAGTGACGAAATAGGTGGTCGTATCATTTGGCGTGGCGAATGGGTCGGGTATGATCAGGTCGGACAAGGTTAGGTCCGGTGACCATAGATAGGTTTCTCCACCTTCTGCCAGTAAAGAGGCTGTCCCGCCCAAGCAAACCACTTGATCCTCACCGGCAGAACCGATCAACTCACCGGGCGTAAGGGTAATGCTGGCCGTATCGCTACCACATTGGTTGGAGATCACGACCATCCATTCTGTTGGTCCTGTTGGCGTGGCAACCGGGTTGGAAACCGAAGGGTTGCTCAGTCCCACTTCAGGTGTCCAAGCAAAATTATCTCCACCAGAGGCTAATAGGTCAACGCTCGTGCCTGAACAAAAGGGTTCCACGGGTTCGATCTGGGCTTCTGGCGGTGCAACAATGGTAACTATCAAGTTGGCGGTGTCAGGGAGATTGCATCCAGACGCATCGGTCAGGATCATTGACACCATAAAGGTGTCCGCTGTTGTATAGGTCACTGTTGGCTCAGGCTCAAAGGAGAATGAGCCATTGCCGAAGTCCCATTCATAGGTATCACCGCCAATGCTGTTGTTGCTGAACGCGGCTGTACCAGGTAAACAAAGCTCGCTTGGGCCTTCGAGTGCTATGATCGACTGCCCGCGCGCCAGATCGAACTTCAGAACACCCAGGTTACAACCAAAGGAGTTGTTCGTATTACTCCACGCACCAGGCGTGGTTGGGAAATCATCATTGCCTTGGCAACCGGCACAAACCGCTTGATATACCGTGCCATTCTTGTCGAAGCGGCTTGTACCACCATCCACATGTTCGGCGCTTTGGTTACCACCGAAAAAGGTGGCGTAGCTCAAGGCCACGGCTTCCGGCTCCAACAGCATCAAATAGAAATCGCTTCCATCGGTGGTGGTTTGAAAAGCATCCGCAGTAACAGGAGTTCCCGTGGTGGAACTACTGACGTTGCCCGCCAAGCCGTTCACCACGCCTCCCCAACCACTGAAATAGATCTGGCCGCAATTGCTGACGAGGAAAGCGGTTGGCGAAAGGTCTTGCTCGCTGGCGCCACTGCCGAACCGGGTGCTCCACAGCGAGTTCGTTAAGGCATTGTTCAGCTTGTGGATGAATTGGGTGCTGCCAGCGACGGCATAGCGCTCAGCCGAGATCGGATAATTGCCTCGGGTCTGTCCGACAACGAATACTTCATCCGCCGTATTGAGTTGAACGAAGTAGCATTGATCATAGGCGTTCGTACCTAGGAAGGTAGAACCAGAAAGTGCGCCACCTGCGGCGTATCGCATGATGAACCCGTCGGTGACACCGGAAAAGCCACCTTGGAATGGCGCTGAGGCTTGTGGCAAGTTCGCGCTGGTGGTGCCACCGGTTACAAAGAGGTTGTTGCCGCTATCCACCTGCACACCGTAAGCAGCGTCAGTACCTGCCCCACCGACATAGGTGGACCATAGCACGGTGGTAAGGCCAGGGTCCAAACGGAAGCAATAGCCATCCTGTGTACCACCTCCATACGCCGCTTGTGGTCCGCCGCCCACCACTGGCATGTCAACGCTGAAGGTCGTACTGGCTACCACGGGATCGCCATTGGCGTCTACAATGATCTCGCCCCGGAAGGTGTCGCCATAGTTATGCGCCAAGGTAGGGTCGTTGTTGAGGCCATCATTCTCTGTTCCGCCCATGTAGGTCGAGCCGATCAATACCGTCGCAGTGTTGTTGAAGTGCGCAACGAACATGTCCGTGCCATCCGGTTGTTCGAAACCGTAACCGATGGTGAAGGGGAGGGCTGCCCCACCCGCGAAGCTGTTGTCTACACAACCAAGTGTAGTTGGGAGATCCGCTGACCCCGTGCTCCCCAGCACGAACAGTTCATCATTCTCATTCACCACCATACTATGGGGTCCTTCGTTGCCTGTGCCGCCGAAATAGGTGCTCCACACGAGGCCCGAACCATCGGGTGTCCATTTGCTGATCCCAACATCAATGGTTCCACCATTGAAGGTGTCATCGAGCACACCCAACGTGATGGGGTATCCAACATCGAATACGATGCCACCGCCGTAAAGATGTCCACCGGCATCGTAGGTGGCCGTGAAGCCGAAGTTGTTTCCGCTGCTGCCGATGTAGCTGGCAAAAGAGAGTGTGGGGTCGATGGTCAGCGGGAACTCCTTCATCCCTTTTACATCGAAGGATACCGTGCTTCCCTGTAGGCGATAAGAGGAAGGGGTAGGGATGCGGTGGTTGTCCACACCATCGAAGAACGAGCCCCAGGAGACGGGCGCTTCCTCCACTACCGTACCGGCGGTTGTTCGTACATGCAGCGCGCCGTCCTTCAGATCCAGACCGTCCTGCCCCTCATACCGCATCCGGATCACCGATGGATCCACGCCGGGCGCAAGGATCAGCTCATACTTCAAGCCGGTCCGCCCATCAATACGAAGATCGATCCCCGGCCACACCTGCTTCAAGAGCACCTCGCCGAAAACAGCGCAGCCCGTACCCCACATTGCAGGGTCGTTGCCCAGGAAAAAATTCTCGTAATGGGGCTGGCGGTGGGAACCTACGCTGCTCTGTGCGCGACCCCCTTCAAAATGGACACGGAAGGCGTGCGAGATCAGCGGCGTGTGCGTGTGGTCATCCTCTTGCAACCCGTGTTCATGGGCGGCTCCACCCGTCTGTAGAACGTAGGTGAAGGCCCCGCGTTCCACATACAACGCACCACGCGGAAGCATCACACGATACAGCACATGCGCAGGCCATTGCCCTTTGTTCTCCGTGAAGGAAGCGCGCGGCCCATTCGCCCAGACCGAGGCCGAGGTGAAGAGCAGGATCAAAAACCCTAGGATACGCACAGGGAGATAAAGGGGCTAAGCCAGGCCAAGTTACCGCTGAAAGACAAGGTTCCTGCGCTAAAGGTTGCTTCGTTCCAGTGGATCGCGTGACCAAACGGGTGATCCCAGAGCCGAACCTGACCCGGATGCTACCTTTGGCGAGCTGGAGAACCGCAGGCATGACCGATGGACCGGGTCTGCCAACCCGGCTTGCACAGCAGCCATTTGAGCGACGCGATCAAGCACGAATGCGGCATAGCCCTGATCCGCCTTCGGAAACCCTTGTCGCATTTCCAAGATCGGTACGGCACCCCCCTGTATGCGCTGAACAAGCTTTACCTCCTGATGGAGAAGCAGCACAATCGCGGGCAGGATGGTGCGGGGGTGGCCACCATCAAATTGGACCCCAAACCGGGCTTCAACTATATCGACCGCTACCGCAGTACGGATAAGCAGGCGATCCAAAAGATCTTCGAACGGATCCATCGCGGATACGACGAGGCGCTGCAACAAGAGCCCAAGAGCGCCAATGATACCCATGCGTTGAAGCAACACATGCCTTTCCTTGGCGAGGTCCTGTTAGGTCATTTGCGCTACGCCACCTTCGGCAAGAACGGGGAGGAGAATTGCCACCCGCGCCGCCGCCTCAACAATTGGATGACACGGAATCTGGTGGTGGCCGGCAACTTCAACATGACCAATGTCGATGAGCTCTTCGAGCTGCTCGTCTCCATCGGTCAACATCCCAAGGAGCGCAGCGACACCATGACGGTGCTGGAAAAGATCGGCCACTTCCTGGATGTGGAGAACGACCGGCTTACGCAATTGCATCGCCAGCTCGGTTACACCGAGAAGCAGATCACACAGGTGATCGCCGAGAAGTTGGATGTGAAGAGTATTCTGGTGAACAGCGCCTTGGACTTTGATGGTGGCTACGCCTTGGCGGGTATGATGGGCCATGGCGATGCCTTCGTCTTACGCGACCCCGCCGGTATTCGGCCAGCGTATTGGTATGCCGACGACGAAGTGGTGGTGGTGGCGAGCGAGCGCCCGGCCATTCAAACAGCCTTTGGACTGCGAACCGAGCAGGTGCAAGAGTTGACTCCGGGCCATGCGCTGATCATTCGTAAGGACGGTAGCTATGGCGAAGAGTTGATCCGCGAACCTGTTGAAAAACGAGCGTGCAGTTTTGAACGGATCTACTTCAGCCGGGGAAGCGATCGCGACGTGTATCGGGAGCGGATCGCCTTGGGCCGCAGTGTGTGCCCCGCGATCTTGAACGCCGTGGACCACGACTTGGAGAACACCGTCTTCAGCTTCATACCCAACACCGCCGAAGTGGCTTGCTACGGCATGCTGAAGGAGATGGAGGATGAGTTGGTGCGGGTCAAGGAGAAGCGCATCCTTGAGCTGGGGCCATCACCGGATCCAGTCAAGCTGCGAGCGATCCTCAACATTCGCCCCCGCCTGGAGAAAGTGGCGATCAAGGATGCCAAGCTGCGCACCTTCATCACCGCCGACGATGCACGCGATGATCTGGTGGCACACGTGTACGACATCACCTACGGCACCGTGCGGCCTGGGGTGGACAATTTGGTGGTGATCGACGATAGCATCGTGCGTGGTACCACCTTGAAGCAGAGTATTCTGAAGATGTTGGCGCGGTTGGATCCAAAGCGGATCGTGGTGGTGAGCAGTGCGCCGCAGATCCGTTACCCGGATTGTTACGGCATCGACATGGCGAAGATGGGCGACCTGGCGGCCTTCCGCGCAGCCATCGAATTGTTGAAGGAGACCAAGCAGGAGAACATCATCGACGATGTGTACGACCGTGCGTTAACCATGGTCGTGCGGCCCTTCACCGAGCAGGAGAACGTGGTAAAGGATATCTACCGACCCTTCTCGCCAGAACAGATCAGCGACAAGATCGCAGAGATGTTGACCCCCGAAGGCCTGAGTATGGAAGTGAAGCTGGTGTTCCAGAGCATTGAGGGGTTGCGTGCTGCATGTCCCGATCATACCGGCGATTGGTACTTCACGGGCAACTACCCCACACCCGGCGGAAATCGCGTGGTGAACAGGGCGTTCATCAACTACTGCGAAGGCAAGAACGTGCGTGCCTATTGAGCGCGCCTTTCCATGATACGACCCCCTTTGCGAAGCCGTCGGATCATGCGGGACTTGCCTTCGAGTTGCGCATCGGTCCCAACGATCAGCTGGCAGCCGCGGCCGATCTTCAACTGGGCCTTGTGGTGCAGTATCAAGCGACTGTTGGGTTGCAGAGAAAGCACGCTGCCGTTGGAAAGTTGTAGCGTACCGGCTTCTTCAACGTGAATGGAAGCACCGCCCAGGACATCGAATCGAGTTGGCGAAGTGTACACCTTGATGCCGCTTGATGTATCTGGTTCATTCATCCGCGTAGGGGTGAGCGATCGATCCACCAGCAAACGTTTGCCGCCCGCAACGGTAAGCGAATGACCATCCTTTCCGCGTAGAGGTGGGAGCACGATACTATCAGCACACCACCGTTGATCGCTCTCCAGTCGCGTATCATCGTTGCGCACGCGGACGATCGCATCGCCGTTCGGTTGCATCGAGATCAATTCGACACCGATCCCGTTCAAGTAGGTCGTGCGCACGTTGGGGGCCTTGCGTCCGTGCGTGTCGCGCGTATTCGTGCTGATCAGGGTAAGCATGTTCGCACTGGACGGATTGGTACACATGCCCAAGTGGCGCACACCGTTCATGCGAAAGGCATGTTCGGGTCTGCCGGTCAGGATCACGCTCCGGTCTGGTTGGCCTTTTTCTATGCGTGTACCGGGCACCCAATGCTCGGCCCGTTGCACCAGCCCATCGTTGTTACGATCATACACGGGAAGCTCCTGTTCGTGGTTGCCCGTAAAGGGGTTCGCCCGGTCCGCATCGCGGAAGTAAGGGGACGAGTCCCCGCCGAAGGGACAGATGTTGTGAAGCGTGTCGCCACGTAAGTACTGGTCGAAATTCCCGTTGGCCAGTACAGGTCTCAGGTAGTCGGAAACACCGCCGTAGATGTTGGTACCTTCACGTAACTCACGACCCACCTGCATGGTCATGAACAAGCCCGGATCCATGCCTTCCACGCAGTCGTTCGTAGCCTCGTAGTGGAAACGGTCCGTTGGGCTTCCGTTGTGCTTGAAGCCCTGGTGGTTCTCCACCCAGAGCCATTGTGGCAAACGGTCTTCGGAGATGAATGGCATGCGGATCCTCAGTGCATCCCCACTGGGTACGAAGTCGCGAAGCACGAAAAGGCCCGTATCACCCGAAGCGGGATCGAGATCGCCGTTCACTTCATTCCCAGCAAGATCGTGTATATGTATGCGATGCACGGTCCCTTCGGGTTTCCAACCCATACGGTCGCGGTCCCAAGCACAGCAGGTCAACAAGCTGCTGCCACTGGCGCCCATCATGCTCCATCCGCCTTGCAAGCACATGAAATTGCTTTCGAATTGGGCGGCATTACCACCTCCGCTATGGAAGTTGTTGCCACCGATCAACAGGTGGTTGAATTCGTGCTTGAGGATCTCGAAAGGCAAGGCATGTTTGGCCCCGAAACGGGACTGGGTATCGCTCTGGTAGCCGAACAAGTTGCCAATGCTGCCGGGGTCGGTGCTTCCCTGGCCATGGCCCAGGGCACTGTTGCGCACGATCGCCATCACATGGTCGTAGCTATGCGGTTCATCAGGTCCTTGCACCTTGGGCAGACCGGGCTTGCCGCCGTCCTTCCAAAGATCGAAGTCCTCAATACTCAGGTTGTGTCGTGTACGCAGAACACCCCGTTCGTTGACCTCCTGCGCGGCTAGCGAGCCAATACTATGCGCCGAATGCACATCCGGGTATTTGCTCTCCTTCAAGATGATCACCTCGTTGACATAGTCGCCAAGCACCGTGTATTGGCCGTGGGAAATGTCTTGATAGTACCGGGTCACTTCTGCTTGTTGAACGGGCAAGGGATGCGGATCGAAGACCTTGTCTTTCCAGGTCGGAAGTTGCCCCTTGGCCCAGTGGGCGGCCCCTTCCGGTTGTGGGTCCTTGTCCGGAGACACATCGAAGTCGATCTCCACGAACAATACCAGGATCCGGATAGTGCCGTGCGGCGAAAGATGCCAACCATTTTCACTGTGCTGAATGGGCTTTGGGTTTTGCGCGAACGCCAGCGAAGGCACCAGCACGAAGAGCCAAAGAAGGGGTCTGATGGAAGGCATCAGGCCGAAGTTACGGGCTATGCCTTCGGCGCCTTATACAGCGGCACCGTGCTGCGGGGTTCGCCGAACATCAGGCTCTTCGCCACGATAGTCACTGCGGGCTTTCATCCCGGCCTTGAGCCTGGACGGGGTCTCGTTTGGCCGCTTTGTACAACGGCACCGTACTGCACGGCTCGCCGAACATCAGGCTTTTCACCACGGGCATCAGCTTCGCACTCAGTTCCACGTAAGCGTTAAGTGGAACCGGCAACTTGCTGCACCCCTTTACCACCACGCGCGAACCGCGATAGGGTTCGATATCCAACTGCTGCACGAAGCGCGTGAACACCGCACGCTCCAATTGATCCACATCGCCATGTGTAACGAAGGCAGCGAACGGCTGAAGGCTAGTGGCCACCAGCATATACGCCCAGGTCGGGATGATGGCATCCGCAGAGCAATGGACCGAAACGAACTTGCCTTTGTACTGCGACCAATCGTGTTCCTTCGTGAAGGCCCGCAGGTCTTCCTCTTTCAACGCGATCTCCTGCCAGAGCAAGGGCTTGAGGTCGAAGACCACGCGCTCGCCTAAAGGATATTGCTCTTCCAAGTCGAGGGTGATGATCCCCGAAGAGGCGACTTTGTTGATGATGTCATCCATGAGCCGCGAAGTTCGCACTATTGGCGTTCAAGTGGTGGCGGTGTATTCGATCTCGGGCAGGTTGCAAACCTTGCATAGCTCGCACTTCGTTGTGCTGATCCAATGGTCGCGTTCATTATACGGGTAGCGGTTCACATAAGGCTTCAACACGATCTTCTGTTTCAGGTGAAGCGAGGCGATGGTGGGGTTGGTGATGAAGTACTTCGCGGCCCGCAGCGGCTGCTTCATGATATCCTCGCGCATGATCGGGTAACGCGTGATCAATCGCACGCATACGATGTCGAGGTTCTTCTCCAAGGCATCCTCATCGAACATCTCCACGACCAGCGCATAGCCACCTGCTAGCGCATCGCCTCCCCAGTCGCGCGCAAGCGAGTGTTCCAACATCGCTGCCTTGGTCGTGATGATGACGCGACTGCTTTCCAATGCGTTGGCCGCCTCGATCAGTTCGAACCGTTCTGCGGTGCGAAGGATGTTCCAGACCACACCGGGCACATCCTTGAAACGAATACTGAATTGTGCATCGGCCAATACTCTTTCCGCATAAAGCTTGGAGTTGTGTTGCATCCAAAGCAGGCAGTTCCGTTGCAGCGCAGGCAAGCGCGAGTTGTCGTACGGCACCATCGTGTTCGCGGCCAGGATCTCATCCGCGTAAACCTCATCAAGCAAATGGTAGAGACCACCATCCTTCAGTTGTGAGTGATAGGGTGAATCGGGACGATGCTCCATGCCCTCCATGCGATCGCCTGGCCACCAAGGTGTGTAGCGCGTGTTTCCAAGCGTGCCGAAGTGTTCTTCGTGGTATGATGCCAGTCGGCGGCGATCGAATTTTACGTCGTTGATCCAGCGGTTGTGGTCCTCCAACAAGGCAAAACCCGGAGCGAAGGGCAGCACCAGTTCCGGCTTGAGAAAGTCCACGAAACGACATAGGTTATGAGCGAAGTAGTGCTCGCGCACCTGGCCCACTTCGCGGTCGTTCTTGCCCGGATAACGCACTTGGTTGGGGAAGTACCCCGCGCCACTGAAGCCGGTGATGAGCATGTCGATGTGCGGCCAACGCTTCTTCAACACATCGAGGAACATCATCACCACGTTCTCATGGTTGCTGTTCAATGCGTCATTGATGTTCACGATCACGAGGCCATCCGCTTCAATGATCACAATGCTTTCCAATGAATATGCGAGGAAGGTGATGGACGTGTTCGGACCGAGCCGATGCTTGCGCAAGGTCACGGCCTCTTCCACCTTTTCGAAACCAAGGCGGTGCATATAGCCCTTGATACCCGCTCGCCATTGGAAAGGGAACCACACCCTCGCGGACTTGTCCTGCAGCTCCAGCGAAGGTCGGTGCATGTGATCTTCATGACCGTGTGTGAGCAGGATGTGTTTGGCGTGGAGCACCTTTGACAGCCCTACAGGCTTAGGATACAAGTGCCATTGGCCTTTGTAGCATGGCCCTTGCGTCCAAGGGTCGAATAGCAACGAAGTATCCGATGTGGTGACCAGAAAGCAACTGTGGCAGATGTAGTCGATATGGACCATGTCCAGGCAACGCACCAGCACACGGATCATTGCCTCACAGCATAGCGATAGAAGATCTCACATGAACCCCAGCTCCAGCTGCGCCGCCTCGCTCATCATCGTTCTATCCCACGCGGGCTCGAAGGTGATCTCCACCTTGGCGCTGCTCACACCTTGCACTCCCGCCACTTTCTGTTCCACCTCGCCGGGCAAGGTTCCAGCCACAGGGCACGCCGGGCTGGTCAATGTCATCTTGATGTACACGCTGGCGTCATCGCGGATCACCACGTCGTAGATCAGCCCCAGCTCGTAGATGTCCACGGGGATCTCCGGGTCGTAGATGGCCTTGAGCGCGTTGATGATGCTCTCTTCGAGGGCTTTCTTTTCTTCTGAGGTCATGAGGGTGTGCCGGAGGTAGGGGCATGCTGTCTTATGTCCGATGTCCTATGCCAGATGCCGCCGCATAGGACATCGGACATAAGACAACCGCAACACCCGAACGAAGTGACGACGTTGCGGCTCATGATGCGTTCGTTGATGAGGAAAAGGCCACCGCATAGCGCTTCATTTGATCGAGCATCGCCACCAGCCCATTGCTGCGGTTGGGGCTCAGGTGCTCGCGCAGACCGATGGAATCGATGAAAGTGAGCGGCGTGTTCAGGATCTCTTGCGGCGCGCGATCATTCAATACCCGCACCAGCAGGGCCACAAGACCTTTTGTGATCATCGCGTCGCTGTCGGCTGTGAAGTGTACCAAGCCAGCGCTGGGCGGAGTCGAAGCGCGGTACTCGGCGTTGAGCCACACGCGAGACTGGCAGCCGCGCACGATGTTCTCCTCGGTCTTCTGCTCCGGTGCGATCATCGGTAGGTCCTTGCCCAGCTCGATCAGGTGCTCATAGCGGTCCTGCCAATCGCTGAAGAGCGCGAACTCCTCAACGACTTCTTGTTGGGCTTGGGTGAGGGTCACAATTTCAAGGTGTAAAGTTGGAAAGTGAGAAAGAGAGAAAGTTGGGTTCAGCGCTTCGTATCGAGCGTGTTCATGAATTTCAACAGCCCACTGCTGATCGCCGCGGTCTTTCCTAGAAGTGGGTTGATCTCATCCGTTGTCAGGAACTCAAGATCGGAACAGATCAGAAGTTGTGTTTCTACCTCGTGGATCGACCCACGGGAATAGCTCAGACCAAGAAGGAAATACCCGTTCTTGTTTCGCCCCCAGCCCTCCGCAATGTTGCTCGGAACCGAGACTGATGCCCGTCGCAATTGACTTGTCAAACCGTACATTTCCTCCTTTGGCAACTTCTGGGTAAGCCGGTAAACATCAGTGACCAGTATTCGGCTTTGGCTATAGATCCAAAGGTCCTTATAGTTAGTGACCTTATTCCCACCTGGCTCAGAAACGATAGAGATCACGCCCCCTTCGGGATATTTTCCTTCCAAGTTCCAATCCCACTCAGACGGGTCGTAAGTTGAATAGTTCTCCATTCTTTTCGGCATTAAACTACTTCGTTCCCCCTTCTCACTTTCCACTTTCCCACTTTCCCACTTTCCCTCTTTCTCTCTTTCCCACTTTCCCACTTTCCCTCTTTCTCTCTTTCTCTCTTTCGCACTTTATCTCTTTCTCACTTTCTCTCATCGCAACATCTTAACCGCCTTCTTGGTCGCCGCCACCATCACATCCACTTCCGCGATCGTATTGAAGCACGCGAAGCTCGCCCGCGTCGTCCCGCTCACACCGAAGCGCTCCATCAGCGGCTGCGTGCAATGGTGGCCTGTGCGTACGGCGATGCCCTGTTGATCGAGCAAAGTGCCGAGGTCGTAGTGATGAACAGCGCCCCCTGAGGTACTCGAAGGGTGCGCTGGTCCGATCACAAAGCTGATCACGCTCACCTTCTCCTTTGCCGTTCCAATGATGCGCAATCCATCGATGGCGAGCAGCTCCTTGGTCGCGTGTTCAAGCAGCGTGTGCTCGTGCGCAGCCATGGCGTGCAGGTCATGATCCTGCATCCAGCGGATGGCTTCGCCTAACCCGATGATGCCGGCAATGTGCGGTGTGCCGGCCTCGAACTTGAACGGCAGCTTCGCCCACGTGCTCTTCGTGAGCGTCACCTGGTCGATCATCTCACCACCACCTTGCCAGGGGGGCATGCGGTCCAGCAGTTCTTCGCGGCCGTAAAGCACACCGGTGCCCGTAGGTCCATAACACTTGTGCCCACCAAAGGCATAGAGATCGCAGCCAAGATCCTGCATATCCACATCTAGATGCGCCATAGCCTGTGCGCCATCCACAACGGTGATGATGCCTTGGTTCTTAGCCTGCGCGATCAGCTTCTTCAAAGGATTGATCGTACCCAGCGTGTTGCTCACATGGCTGATCGCGAGGATCCGTGTGCGATCGGTGAACGGTACCTGCTTCAAGTCCCATTCGCCACTATCCGTTATCGGGATCACCTTGAGGGTTGCACCATGCCGCTCGCAAGCCAGTTGCCAAGGCACGATGTTGCTGTGGTGCTCCATCCCGCTGATCACCACCTCGTCGCCTTGTTTCAGCAGTAGCTGACCAAGACTGGTCGCAGCGAGATTCATGCCTGCAGTGGTGCCACTGGTGAAGATGATCTCGTGCGCGTGCTTCGCGTTGATGTGCGCACGGATCGTCTCGCGTGCAGCCTCCTGCGCTTCTGTGGCTTTGGTACTCAGCGTGTGCACGCCGCGGTGTACGTTGGCGTTGATCGTGGCGTAGTAGGTGCTCTCGGCCTTGATCACCCGGCGCGGCTTCTGGCTGGTCGCGGCGTTGTCGAAGTACACCAGCGGCTTGCCGTGTACCAACTCCTTCAAGATCGGGAATTGCGCACGGATCACCTCGACGTTGAAAGCGGGTTTCACCAAGGAGGTTTTCATGAGAGCGAATGCTTTAACCGCAGAGGGGCAGAGAACGCAGAGGGAATCGAGCGGACCGCCCCAATTGCTAACTCTTCAGGCTCGTTAGGCATTGTATTTCTCCGCGTCCTCTGCATCTTTGCGGTTAACTGTATTCAGCGGTTACAGCGTTTCCAGTTTCGCGTCGATCAACCCCGCGATATGTTTCCTCCAATCCTCGTTCGTGATGCGTTCCAACACATCCGTCATGAAGGCGTGCGAGAGCATCTTCCTCGCTTCGGCCTCGCTCACACCGCGCGAACGCAGGTAGAACAAACCTTTCTCGTCCAGACGACCGATGGTACACCCGTGGCTGCACTTCACATCGTCGGCATAGATCTCCAGTTCGGGCTTCGTGAAGATGCGCGCATCATCGCCTTGCAGGATGTTCGCGTTGCTCTGGTATGCGCGGGTGCGTTGGGCGTCCTGCTTCACGTACACCTTGCCATTGAACACGCCGGTGCCCTTCTCCGCGATGATGCCCTTGTAGAGTTCGTCGCTGGTGCAATCAGGCACATCGTGGCCGATGTAGGTATGATTGTCGCAGTGCGTGGTGCCGTTCAATACGTACACGCCGTTGAGTTCGGCATGTGCTTCCGGACCGGCGAGCGCCACGTTCACTTCGTTGCGCACGAGCGATCCGTTCAGCGTGGTGGTGTCGATGCTGAAGCGTCCTTTGGTACCGATCGACACGCCATCGAGACCGATATGCGCCGGACCATTGGCCTCGTTTTGCAAAACGTGCAGCGTAAGGTTCGCGCCTTCGCCGACAACGCTTTCGCGGATGCCGTTGATGAGGGATGTGGATGCAGTACCCTGCGCAATGTGTTCAATGATCACCTCCAAGTTCGCGCCTTCATGCAGCATGAACAGATCACGCGGCTGCACAAGTTGGGGCCGGGGATCATCGGCCCGTACAATGTGCAGCACGTGAATTGGCTTGCTCGTCTTCGTGCCTTTCGTGGCAAGGATGATCAGGCCGTCGGTAGGCGCAGCAGCGTTCATCGCCGTGAAGAGACGGTCACCGATCGGCGCGACCTGGCCGTAGTGTGCCTTCACTGGTCCATGCGAGAGGTGATGCTTCAGGCTGTCGATCACGATGCCCTTGTCGGCCTTCAGGTCGTCGCTGAGATCCGCGCGGAAGTGTCCGTTCACGAAGACAACGCGGGTGGTATCGAAGGGTAAACGTGCAGGCAGTGTGACGCTGGCATCGCCTTTGGCCGCGGCGTAAGGCTGGTTGAAGAGCTTGCTGACGCGGGTGTATTTCCAAGCTTCACTGCGGATGGTCGGGATGGGCAAGGTGTTCGCCAAGGCCAACGCTTCGGCTGAGCCGGGCCAAGTGTTGTCTTGCAACAACGGCAACACCGTTGTCTTGGGATCCATGATGGTCGTGGTCGTCATTTCGTTGGGGTGGGAAATTTCCCACCCTTACATATTTCTACCCTTTCACCCAATCGTAGCCCTTCGCCTCCAACTCCAACGCCAGTTCCTTCGGTCCGCTCTTGATGATGCGGCCATCGGCCATTACGTGTACCACGTCAGGGATGATATGGTCGAGTAGGCGTTGGTAGTGCGTCACCACGATGAAGGCATTGTCCTTCGTACGCAGCTTGTTCACGCCAGCGGAAACGATGCGCAAGGCGTCGATGTCCAGGCCGCTGTCCGTCTCGTCGAGGATGCCGAGCGTGGGCTCGAGCATCGCCATCTGGAAGATCTCGTTGCGCTTCTTCTCGCCACCGCTGAAGCCCACGTTCAGGTTGCGGTTCATCAGGTCGGGATCCATCTCCACGAGCTTGGCGCGTTCGCGCACCAACACGAGGAAGTCCTTGCCACCGAGTTCAGCTTGTCCGTTCGCCTTGCGCGTCTCGTTCATGGCTGTGCGCAGGAAGTTCATGTTGCTCACACCGGGGATCTCCACCGGGTATTGGAAGGCGAGGAAGATGCCTTTCCAGGCTCTTTCCTCTGGTGAGAGTTCGAGCAGGTCGATGCCTTGGTAGGTCACCGTTCCCTCCGTTACTTCATACTCCTCTCGTCCAGCAAGGACGTTCGCGAGAGTACTTTTCCCGGATCCGTTCGGTCCCATGATGGCGTGGACTTCGCCGGCCTTCACCTCGAGGTTCAAGCCTTTTAGGATCTCTTTGCCTTCAATGCGGGCGTGGAGGTTTTCGATCTTCAACATTGAATGCGAATGCGTTACGTGTTGACGGGTTACGTGTTACGGGTTCGGCCTCCTTGCTGGAATGCGTTACGTGTTGACGGGCTACGTGTTACGGGTTCGGCCCGCGACGGTCGTGCTGCCCTTATTGCCCGGTTGACTTTGGTAGCCTTCGAGGTAGGTGATGAACTTGCCAATGCTCTCACCAAGTGATCTCGCTTCTTCTTTCAATGGTTCGAATTCCTGCTGGCTGATAAACTCTCCATCCAGACAGCAATAGAGTTGTGAGCGAACCTCCCCGGCCGACCCTTTAGCGATGGTCAGAAAGTTGATGAAGAAGATATTGTTGTTCCGCCCAAATCCTTCAGCGATGTTCGACATGACCGACACCGGAGCTTTGCGGATCTGACGACGCAGGTCGGGATCCTCGTTGAACACCTTGCGGCGCGTTATCGTGTAGATCTTCTTGTTCAGCACGCGTGCGTCCTTCCAGGTATCCAGGTCTTCAAACTG
>Ga0209591_10004558_pt1 | contig 15656 bp, 10 predicted proteins | sample MAT01_FD_187207 | JGI IMG/M metagenome (GOLD analysis project Ga0209591, IMG submission 187207) | Freshwater microbial communities from Lake Fryxell liftoff mats and glacier meltwater in Antarctica - MAT-01 (SPAdes) (version 2) | ecosystem: Environmental > Aquatic > Freshwater > Ice > Liftoff... | reverse complement strand
TATCCCAACGGCTTCCTGCCGCAGATCAACAACGTCTCCACCGACTTCCACTTCGGCGGGGGTCTGAAGGGCAGCACCGGCGGCGGCACCAACTACGACTTCAGCTACACCTACGGCACCAACGAGCTCACCTTCGACATTCGCAACACGCTCAACCGCAGCCTGGGCCCCACCTCGCCCACTGAGTTCTTCGCGGGCCTGCTGGAGGTCGAGCAGCACGTGCTCAACGCCGACTTCAACAAGGCGCTGGAATGGGGCCTGGCGTATCCGGTCACACTGTCCTACGGCGTCGAGTGGCGCGAAGACACGTTCAAGCAGGGCGCGGGTGAGCCGCTGTCGTTCGCCTTGGGCACCTTTGCCAACCTGCCCGGCGCGCAGGTCTTCCCCGGCTTCCGTACCGCCAACGCCGGCAACTTCGACCGCGACAACCTGTCGGTCTACGGCGGCCTGGAAGCCAATGTCAGCGACAAGCTGTCGCTGGGTCTGGCCGCCCGCTATGAGGACTATAGCGATTTCGGTACCGACACCAACTGGAAGCTCTCCGGACGCTACGCCTTCACCGATACCGTAGCCCTGCGCGGCACGCTCTCCACCGGCTTCCGCGCGCCTTCCCTGCAGCAGCAGTTCTTCTCCGCCACGTCGACCAACTTTATCGGTGGCGTGCCCTTCGACTTGGTCACCTCGCGCGTCAGCGACACGGCAGCCATCGCGCTGGGCGCCGAGCCGCTGAAGGCCGAGGAATCCACCAACTTCAGCCTGGGCCTGGTGTTGCAGCCGGCGGATGCGCTCTACATCACCATCGACGCGTACCAGATAGAGGTCGAAGACCGCGTCACGCTGTCGGAGAACCTCACCAGCGCTGCGGTGCGCAACTTCCTGGTGGCCAACGGCTTCCCGGGCGTGAGTGGCGGCCGCTACTTCACCAACGCCATCGACACCACCACCCAGGGCGTGGACATCATCGGCACCTACAGCTGGGAGCTGGAAAACAGCAGCCTGGACCTGACCGTGGGCTACAACTACAACAGCACCGACATCGACCGCATCGCACCGAATCCGACGTCGCTCACGGCGATCGATCCGACGGCGGTGCGCTTTGGTCGGGTGGAGCTGGGTCGCTTCGAGGTGGGCGCTCCGAAGGACAAGTTCCTGCTCGGTGGCACCTGGAACGTGGGCGCATTGGCGTTGTCGGCCACCGGTACGCGCTACGGGGAGTTCTCGGTGCTCAATGCCAACCCGGTCAACGACCAGACCTTCGGGTCGGAGTGGACGCTGGACCTGGCCGCCACCTACACGCTGGACCGCTGGGCCTTCACACTGGGCGGCGACAACGTGCTCGACAGTTACCCCGACGAGGTACTGTTCGCCAACTCCACCTCCGGCCAGTTGCCCTACAGCGGCAGCGCTCCGTTCGGCTTCAACGGCGCCTACGTCTACCTCAACGCCAGATACAGCTGGTAGGCGATCGCACCGGCGACACACGGAAGGCCCGGGAAACCGGGCCTTCTTTTTTGGCTGTGTTGAATTTCGAGTGGGCCAAGGACCAGCGGTTTCGAGCAAACGCCGCGTGAAGATCCTGCCGATGCCGCGTGGAGGCGTCGCGCAGCGTGCCGCGGCACCACGTTTCGCCGCCGTCGGAGCTGCCAATGCGATGACCGAAGCATTGAGCAGGGCGACAGGTGCCTGTCGCCGGCATGCCGGCTCCCACAGCGAGGAAACAGCGCAGCGGCAACCGAACGGGTTCGCCTTCGATCGCGTTGTTGCAGGAGCCCACCTTGCGGGCGACCGTGGCAGCCGCACCGGTCGGAGCTGCTTGCTCGCGCACCGGGTGCGCTCCGACCGATGTGGGTGCTGCCATGGCAGCGACCGGAGTCGCCGCAAGTCCCGAATGCGCGCCGCCAGCCACACCCGGACGCGCTCACCGCGCCGCCGCGTGACGCCCCGCGCGCAAGCCCGTATGGTCCGCGAGTGCGCCGCGCAGTTCCGCGGGGCGACCAGACCGGAGCCAACGTGTCGACCCGATCCTTGAACCCGCTCGATGCCTCGTGGCTGCTGGTCGAATCGCGCGACACGCCGATGCATGTCGGCGGCCTGATCCAGTTGGTCTTGCCCGACGATGCGCCCGCCGATTCGCTGCGCGCGCTGCTCGCCGAATTCCGTAGCTGCCGCGACTTCGCACCACCGTGGAATCAGCGTCTGCGCCGGCCGGGCCTCAAGGGCTTGATTCCGCGCTGGGATGAAACCGATCAGATCGACCTCGAACACCACGTGCGACTGTCCGCGTTGCCGCAGCCCGGTGGCGAGCGCGAACTGGGCCAACTGATCGCGCGCCTGCACAGCCAGCCGCTGGATCTGAAGCGCCCGCCGTGGGAGTGCGAACTGATCGAAGGCCTCGATGGCCGGCGCTTTGCGATCTACATCAAGATGCACCATTCGCTGATCGACGGCATCAGCGGCATGAAGATGCTGGTGCGCTCGATGGCAACGACGGCCGAGGCAAGCCTGAAGCTGCCGCCATTCTGGTCGATGGGCAGCCCGCCAAACGCACGCATGCGTGGTGCCGATGCAGCGCCGACCGTGACGCAGGTGATCGAGGGCGCGATCGGTGCGGTGCGTGGGCAGTTGGGCACCCTGCCGGATGTCGCACGCGCCTTCGCTTCGATGTTCGGACTCGGACGCAAACCGGGCGAGGCGCTGGCGCTGCCCTTCGACACGCCGATGTCGCCGATCAATGGTCGCATCCGCGGGCCGCGCCGGTTCGCCACGCAGCTGTTCGAGATCGCGCGCCTGAAAAAGGTCGCCGAGGCCAGTGGCGCGACGCTCAATGACGTGGTGCTCGCGATCTGCGGCGCGGCACTGCGGCGCTTCCTCGATGAGCTCGACCAGCTGCCGCGAAAATCGCTGACCGCAGGCATTCCCGTCTCGGTGCGGCCCAAGGACGATGAGGGCGCCGGCAATGCGATCACGTTCATCATCGGCACGCTGGGGACCGATATCGCCGATCCGCGCGAGCGGCTGGCGGCGATCAGCGCATCCACCCGACGTGCGAAAGAGCACGTCGCCGCGCTGCCGCGGCAGGCGATGATGCAGTACACGGTGATGCTGATGACGCCCTACATCGTCTCGCTGCTCACCGGCGTCGGCGGCCGCACCCGGCCGATGTTCAACGTCACCATCTCCAACGTGCCCGGACCCGACAAGCCGCTGTACTTCCGCGGCGCACGGATGGAAGCGGCCTATCCGGTGTCGCTGGTGTCGCACGGGCAGGCGCTCAACATCACCTGCCAAAGCTATGCCGGCAATCTCGCCTTCGGCTTTACCGGCTGCCGCGACAGCCTGCCGCACATGCAGCGCATCGCGACCTATACCGGCGAGGCGCTGGCCGAGTTGGAGCGCGCGCTGCGCGAACCTGCGCCATCCAAACGGCGACCGCGCAAGCCTGCTGCGGCCGCCAAGAGCGCTGGCGGCACACGACCCACACAGGTCGCCAAGCCTGCCACGCCCGCGCTTGTGCTGGCGCCCAAGCGTGCCGCAAAGCGCGGCAAAACCGCGGCACCCGCAGCACCCGCGCGACCACGCGGCAAGCGCGTGGCACGCTGAGGGCGCAGCGCTTCAGCGCGCCGGGTCCGCGCTGCGCGCGGACCCCAGCCTGCGATGCAGTGCAGGATCCAGACTCAGGCGCAACAGACTGGGCAGGAAGGTCAGCGTGACCACGGTCGAACAAAGCAGTCCGGCAAGCACGATGACGCCGACGCCGCGGTACAGCTCGGTGCCCGCTCCGGGCACCAGCACCAGCGGCAACAGCCCGAACACGGTGGTCAAGGTCGCCATCAGGATCGGGCGCAGTCGGCTGCACACGGCCTCATCGATCGCCGCTACCAGCGCCATCCCCTGGTCGATGTTACGCCGCGTGCGATCGACGATCAGGATCGGATTGTTGACCACCGTGCCGAGCAGGATCAGGAATCCGAGCATCGAGATCATGTCGAATGGCTGACTGAAGGCTGGCAGGCCGAGCGCGCCCGACAGCGCGCCGGCGGCGTTGAGTGCGAGCAGGCCGAGGATGCCGCCGGCGATGCCGGTAGGCACGGTGAGCATGATCAGCAGCGGATAGCCCCAATGGGTGAAGATCGCGACCAGCAGCAGGTAGCACAGCAGCAACGCCACGACGAAATTTCCCGCTAGGGCCTTCTGCGTGGCCTCGAGCTGGTCGGCCGCACCGGACAGCTCGATGCTCACGCCCTCGCCGATCTCGCCGGCGTCGCGCATCGCGGGCAGCAACTCGCCGCGCACCCGCGCCACTGCCGTTTCCAGCGCCACACTGCGTGGCGGAATCACGAACAGGGTCACGGTGCGGCGGCCATCGATCCGACGCAGCACATCGCTGTCGACGGTTTCGACCAGGTCGGCGAGCGCCGATAGCGGCAGCACGCCGCCGCTGGGCGTCAGTACCGGCTGCTGTGCGAGCTGTTGCAGCTCGCCCCCACCGGGCACGCTGCCATACAGGAACGCATCGACCGGGTCGTCGCCGAGCAGGAACTGGTCGACGAAGGCGCCATCGGACAGCGCGGCCACCGCGTAGCCGAACTCGGCCGCGCTGAAGCCGACTTCGGCCAGCCGATCCCAACGCGGGCGCACCTCGACCAGCGGCTGGTCGAGCGACAGCGAGCGCGGGTCGGAGTCGATCTGCGGATTGTCGAACAGCGCACCGGCGCGGCGCATGGCGGCCTCGGCGGTCGCATACAGCTTGACCATGTCGGTACCGGCCAGGTCCATGGTGACCGCGCGCGTGCCGCCATCGTTGCTGGAGATGATCGAGCCGCGTGCGGAGAACGCGCGCATGCCCGGATAGCTGCGGAACAGCGCGCTCAGCCGGTCCATCATCAGCTGGATATCGCCCGCGTCGACCGGCTCGCTGATCACGCGCAGGCCCGAGGCGGATACGTTCATCGAGTAGCTCTTCAGCGGCGGCAGCACGATCTCGCCGCGTTCGAACGCGGCGCGTTCTGCGCGCACCGCAGGATCGATTGCGCGGCGCACCTCGACCGCGATCGCTGTCATCTCGGCAAGGTTGTGACCGGGCGGCGCGATCATGCTGGTGAAGGCCTTCGGCTCCTCGCCCTCGGGCAGGTATTCCGCCGGCGGCGACAGGCCGAACATCACGCCGAGGGTGGCCACCAGGGTGAGCACCACGCAGGCCAGCGCACGCTGCGGCCGCGCGATGAGCCAGGCGGCCGGCCGCGCGAGCCGCGCGCCTTCGCCGGGCATCGGCCCGCGCTTGCGGCTCGCACCAAGACGCGCAATGGCGCCCGGCACGATGCCCACGGCCACCAGCATCGAGGCGATGATCGCGGCCGACACCGCGATGCCGACATCCGAGTACAGCTGCCCCGCTTCCTGCTCGATGAACAGCACCGGCGTGAACACCAGCACGGTAGTCAGGGTCGAGGCCAGCACCGCGGGCCACACCTCGCGCACGCCCGCGATGGCTGCCTCGAAGCGCTCCAACCCGCGCCGCCGCGCGTTGTCGATCGACTCCAGCACCACGATGGTGTTGTCCACCGTCATGCCGATCGCGAACGCCACCCCGGCCAGCGAGATCACGTTGATGGTGCGGCCGAAAGCCATCAGCCCGAGAAACGCGGCCAGCGTGCATAGCGGCAAGCCGATCATCGCCACCACGGTGGTGCGCCCCGAGCGCAGGAAGTACAGCATCACCGCCGAGGCGAGCAGCGCGCCGAGTGCCAGGTTCGACCACACGCTGGCGATCGAGTCTTCGACGTAACGCACGTCGTCGCTGAACAGCACCAGTTGCAGGCCGTTGGGTTGCAGCAGATCGCGATTGATCGCATCCACCGTGGGCAGCATTGCGTCCTTGATCGCGATCACGTTGGAGCCGGGCTCGCGGCGCACCGACAGGTTCAGGCGCGGCTGGCCGTCGGCAAACGACAGACTGCGCAGTTCGGAGTGATCCAGCACCACCTCGGCGACATCGCGCAGCCGCACCAACGCATCGCCATCGCGGCGCAGGATCAGCCCGTCGATCTCGGAGACTTGATCGAAGCGTCCTACGGTGCGGATCAGGTAGCGACGCTTGCCACCGTCCAGATCGCCCGCCGAGGTGTCGCGATTGCGCGCGCGCACCGCATCGCGCACGTCGGCCAGCGACAGCCCGCGCTCGGCCAGCCGCGCCGGGTCGACCCGGATCTGGATCTGCCGCTCGGCACCGCCGCCGACCTCGACCTGGGCCACGCCGGGCACGCGCTCCATGCGCGGTCGGACCTCGTCGTCGATGAAGTCACGCAGCAGGTCGATATCCAGCGCGAGCGGATTGCCGGGCAACGGCGACAGCGCGAAGTACATGAACGCGTTGTCGGAAAACGAGCTGGAAAAAAGCTGCGGCGGATCGACGTTTTCAGGATAGGTGGCAACCTGCGACAGCGCGTTGCTGGTGCGGATCAGCGCCTCGTTGGTGTCGACGCCGAACGGAAACTCCAGCTCGATGCTGGCCTCGCCGGTGCGCGCAAACGAGCTCATGCGGCTGAGGTTGGGCAGGGTGCGCAGGAAGCGCTCCTGCTCGACGAGGATCTCCTTCTCCACGTCCTGCGGCGTGGCGCCCGACCAGCGCGTGACCACGCTGACCGTGCGCACCTCCAGATCGGGGATCATCTGCACCGGGATGCGCAGCGCGGCAACCAGCGCGAGCACTGCGACAATCAGGGTGGCGACGGCAACCAGGGTGCCGCGGCGGACCAGGGCATCGAGCATGAGATCAGCCGCCGGGTGCGTCAGGCAGCACCACGACCGGCTGCGCGTCTTGCAGCGCTTCGTTGCCGCGCACCACTACCAGGTCACCGGCAGCCAGACCGTCGAGCACTTCGACCCGGCCGCCCGCCTCGCGGCCCAGACGCAGGCTACGGCGCACCGCGCGCGCCTGCGCACCGCTGCCGGCGACGATGAACACGCTGAAACCGCCGTCCGGATGGCGCAGCAGCGCATCGCGCGGCACCTGCAGCGTGGCCTGTGCGCGCGCGATCTCGAAGCGCGCCTGCGCCGAGGTGCCAGGCAGCAGGCCGCCCGTCGGATCGTCGGCCACCACCCGCACCAGGAACGTGCGCGAGGCGGTATCGCTGGTCACCGGTACGCGCGCTGCGATTCGCGCCGGCACCCGCACGCCGGGATTCACGTCGGCTTCGATCGCGACAACCGTGCCCGGTGGCAGGTCGGCAAAGCGCTCTTGCGGCGCCTGCACGTCGAGACGGATCGCATCGAGGTCGACCAGTTGCAGTATCGGCGTGCCGCGTACCACCCATTCGCCGGCCTCGGCATTGCGCATCGCGATCACGCCGGCGAACGGCGCGCGCAGCCGGTGCCGTTCGACCAGCTCCGCCTGCTCGCGCTCGGCGGCGATCGCCGCGCGCAGATCGCTGGCGGCGAGCGCCAGACTCGCGCGACGTGCGCCCAGTTCGGTTTGCGGCAGGCTGCGTTGCGCGACCAGCGGCTCGGCCTCGGCAACGCGGCGCGCAGCTTCGTCGTGCTGCGCTTGCGCGCGCACACGACCGGCCGCGAGACGCTCGAGCACCAGCCGTGCGAGCGTCGCATCCAGCTCCAGCAGCACCGCACCCTCGCGCACGCGATCGCCAGCATCCACCCGCACCGATTGGACCAGCCCATCCAGCCGCGGCGAAAGCCCCGCGCTGCGCTCTGCGGTCAGCGTGCCGGTGAGCGTAAAAGCCTGACCACCGGCGGCCTCGGCAACGCGCTCGACGTGCACTCGGGCTGGCGCGGCCTGTTGGGCCAGCAGCGGGTTTGTCGCAAGTGCGAACACTATCGCGGCGACCAGTGGCGCAATTCGGGATGGGCGATGGCGATCGGCAAGGTGCATGGTGGCTCCATGATGCAGCGACTCATCGTCGCGCAGAATCGCAGCTGACGCAAAGCCGCCGATGATCTGGCAACGAAGGTTCACGGCAGCCGAAGGCGCTCGCGCCCCAATCCTCCAAGGTCAGGCTGCACACGGCGGCGGTCGCGTGCACGGCGAGCTGTTCACTCTGGCGCCGGCCAATCCACTGTGGGCCGCGCCCGGCGATTACGAAGACCTGCGCGCCGGCGTCGCCGTATTCGCGCGCAGGTCTACCTTTACCTCGGACAGACCGCCGGCCGCCGCCGGAGCGCAGGCGGCGCCTGTTTCGCGATCAGCATCGCGAAGGCATGTGGCTACAATGCGCGGATGCTGCACATCGGTCCCTACGCCATCGCGCCTGCCCTGATCCTCGCCCCGATGGCGGGGGTCACCGACAAGCCGTTCCGGTTGCTGTGCAAGCGGCTCGGCGCCGGGCTGGCGGTGTCGGAGATGACCACTGCGGATCCGAAACTGTGGGGCACCCGCAAGTCACGCTTGCGCATGGACCATGTGGGTGAGCCCGAACCGGTCAGCGTGCAGATCGCCGGCTACGACCCGCAGATGCTGGCCGAGGCCGCACGCTACAACGTAGCGCTCGGCGCGCAGATCATCGACATCAACATGGGCTGCCCGGCGAAGAAGGTGTGCAATGTGTGGTCGGGCTCGGCCTTGATGCAGGACGAGGCGCTGGTCGCGCGCATCCTGAGTGCCGTGGTGCGTGCGGTCGAGGTTCCGGTGACGTTGAAGATCCGCACCGGCTGGTCGCGTGCGCAGCGCAACGGTCTGGCGATTGCCCGCATCGCGCAGGACTCGGGGATCGCAGCACTTGCGGTGCACGGGCGCACGCGCGAGGACATGTACACGGGTGCCGCCGAATACGACACCATCGCCGAGATCAAGTCGCGCCTGGCGATTCCCGTGCTGGCCAATGGTGATATCGACTCACCGCGCAAGGCGCGTGAGGTGCTCACGCGTACCGGCGCCGATGGCCTGCTGATCGGCCGCGCCGCACAGGGCCGACCGTGGATCTTCCGCGAGATCGCGCACTACCTCGCCTGCGGGCGTGAATTGCCGCCGCCAGCGGTCGACGCGGTGCGCGACATCCTGCTCGGGCATCTGGAGAATCTGTACGCGTTCTATGGCGACATCCAGGGCGCGCGGATCGCGCGAAAGCACGTGGCCTGGTACTGCCATGACCACCACGCCGCGACGCTGCGCGCGCGCGTGAACGCCAGTGAGCGGCCGCAGGAACAGATCGCCGCGGTTCGCGAGCACCTCGCCGGGGTCGCTGAACTGGCGGCGTGAGCGCTGCCACTGCAACGCCGCCACCGCTACACCAGCACGTTACTGCGTGGGCTTTAACGCGCAGCAGGACGGTGAGCTGGTCAGCCACGCTTCCACTTGATCGAACAGCCCACGCTCGGCACCTGGTCGGGCACTGCGGGTTTTCCTGCAGCGATCGCGAGCATCGCATCGACCAGTTCACGCCGCATGCCGGGTTTGCGCTCGCCCATCGCCGCTTCGTCGAGACGGCCGCGGTAAGCCAGGCCGCCGCCGGCATCGAAGCCGAAGAAGTCCGGCGTGCACACGGCACCATAGGCGCGCGCGACCGCCTGCGATTCGTCGTAAAGATACGGAAACGGCAGCGCCCACTCGCGCGCGATCGCGCGCATGCTGTCGAAGGAATCCTGCGGATAGGCCACTGCATCGTTGCTGCTGATCGCAACCACGCCAACACCGGCTGCCAGCAACTCCTTGGCATCCTCGACCAGTCGCACGCGGACCGCCTTCACGTACGGACAATGGTTGCAGATGAACGCGACGAGGGTGCCGTTGGCGCCACGCACATCGGCCAGCGCCAGCGTGCGGCCGTCGGTTGCGGGCAGGCGAAAGTCGCCGATCGGACTGCCGAGTGAAGGGTCGGGGGTGTGGGTCAGGGCCATGCGCTACCGCCTTGCCGTGGGGATCACGATGATTCAAGCGCTGCCGTGACTTACTCGAATCCACTGCGCAACAGCGTATCCAGCCCCGGCGGTGCCGGCACATCGCCGTTGCAGACCAGGTCGCCGGTGGCCGAGCGCAGGCGCAGGATCGCGCGATCGAAAGGGTAGCTGAACTGCACGCCATCGGTGCCGTTTGGATTCAGGCTGGTCGTAAGGAACACCGTCTCGGTACTGCTGTTGAAGCGAAACGGCCGCGTCGTGACGATCTGCGCTACGTTGTTGGGCCGCGCGCAGGCAATCATGCTGGTTGGCGCGAGCAGGTTGTAGCCGAGTGTGCCGTTGGCGACCAGGTTGCCTGCGAGCAACACATAGTAGCGGCCATCGAGCTCGATGGTGCTGTTGGCGGGGATTCCGAACGTGAACTGGGCCTGGGCGTGGGTGGCCGCCAGCAGGAGGAGGATCGCTGCAAGTAGTCGAGTCATCGGGCCGCAGTGTAGGGTTGCGGCATTCACCATGCGTTAAATGCTGCCTGCAGCATGGCTGAACTGTGACGTAGCGCCGCAAATATCCGATGACCGGCCCGCGCAATTGCGAATCAGCACCACTCAACTGCCTGTGCGTATCCGTCGCCACAGCTTTTGAAAGGTCGCCCGATCGAGGCGGACGGGCCAGGCGAGCGCCTCCGGTGCGATCGCCACGGTGTCGCCATCGCGCTGCTCGCCGACCGCGAAACGAAACACGTATTGGCCCTCCTCGCCCATTCGCAGGTCTTCGATCACGACACGGCCGTCGATCTGTTCCACGCCGTACCAGTCGGAGCTGAACCAGGCCAGGCGCTGCACGTTCCAGTTGTCGGCCAACGGTTCGATCAGCTCGCGATTGCCCGGATACGGTTGCATGAACGCAGTGCGCGCGGGTGCCGCAAAGCTGTACCAACCCTCCAGGTAGTCGCCATTGCCGCGCATGACCACGATCCGCCAAGCGATGCTGTTGAGCGGGGTGGGCGTAACCAGGATGCGCGCATCGCTCACACCGCGCTGCGCCTGGTCGGCACGCATCGCACGCTGGATGTGCTGCTGCGCGAACACGGTCCAACCCAGATAACCGGTGCTCAACAGCAGCCCCATCGCCAGCCACAAGCCGGCGCGCGCCTTCTCGCGCAGAAACCACGCCGCCACGACGCCGATCAGCAGCCACAAGGTGTAGAGCGGGTCGATGATGAAGATGCTGCCGATCATCACCGGCGGACTTTGCAGTGGCCACCACAGCTGGGTGCCGTAGACCGTCATCGCGTCGAGCAGCGGGTGGGTGAGCAGGGCCAGCTCGAATGCCAGCAGCCAGCGCCAGCGCTGCGCGCGCATCAGCGGCGAGACCGCGAGCGTAAGCCCCCACAGCGCGAGTGCTACCCACGGCAGCACCAACAGCGAATGACTGAAACCGCGATGCATGGTGTATTCACGCACCGGATCGCCGAAGTGGATCAGCACGTCGAGATCCGGCAGCGTACCGAGCGCGGCACCGATCAGAAGAGCCCGACGGCGATGCCCTGCGGGTGCGATGACTGCGGCGACCGAAGCGCCGAGAACGATCTGCGACAACGAATCCATGCGTCAAGCGGGAGTGGGAAGAAGGATCGCAATTGTGCCGGTACGCGCGGATTGGTGCGAGGGGGTGGGTGGTGGCGAATGGCGAACGGGTTCTCCGCCGATTGCCACGCTGCAGGAGCCCACCCTGTGGGCGACCGATCCAGCGACAGCGATCGGATCTGCCGGTCGCGGCAATGCCGTCAATCGCAGAACCGCGACTCAGGCAGCCCGCGGCAATTCGAACAGCTCCACCGCATCGCGCGCCGGCAAACGCTTGAGCACTTCGATCCCGCGATTCCAGCGCACCAGCGACAGTGCACCCTGCGCGTCCTCGGCAATCGCGGTCAGGCTCTCCACCCAGTCGCCATCATTGGCATACACCAGCCCATCGCGCTCGAACAGCGCGGGTCGATGGATATGCCCGCTGATGATGCCGTCCAGACCACGGCGCCGCGCATCGTTCAGGCATGCGCCGACATAGCGCTCGATGTAGCGCTCGGCCGCACCGCTCTGGCGCTTGATGTAATCGGCCAGCGACCAGTAGCGACCGCCAAGCGCGCGGCGTGCGCGATTCTGCACGCGATTGCCGGCCAGGATCACGTCGTAGAGCTTGTCGCCCAGCCACTCCTGCCAGCCGCCGAAGTGGGTGATGCCGTCGAACTCGTCGCCGTGGGTCACCAGATAGCGACGCCCGTCCGCCGCCTTGTGCACCATCCGGCGCCGGATCGTCATCCGCGGCAGGGTCATGCCAACGAACTGGCGGATCGGGCGATCGTGGTTGCCCGGGATATAGACGATCTCGGTGCCATCGCGGCGCATCGCATGCAGGCACTCGATGATGCGCGTGTGGTCGCGGCCCCAGGAGGCGCGCTTCTGGCTCATCCACCACAGATCGAAGATGTCGCCGACCAGGTAGATGCGCTCGCAGCGCAGCGCCTGCAGGAAATCGGCCAGCGCATCGGCATGGCAGTTGGCCGAACCCAGGTGCACGTCGGAGACGAACACGCTGCGCATCGGCGCCAGCAGATCGATCCGCAGTGGTGCGTTCATGCGCGCACCGCCGGCTGCGATTCAGCACCCATGCGCTTTCGGTGCGCCAGGTAGCGCTCGCGTTTTTTCGGCTTGACCTGCGCCAGGTCGACCAGGATCAGTCCGTCGACCACCCCGGCAAAATCGGGATCGGTGCCGAAGGCCATGAACTGCACGCCGCCGGGCTCGCACAGTTCGCTGTACTGCTTGTACAGCATCGGTACCCGCGCGCCGAGTGCGTCGAGATTGTGCTTGAGCACGCGGAAACTGTCGTCGGCGTCGAGCGCGCCGAATTGCGGCGCTGCGTTGCCGAAGCGGAACGGGTGGCGCGAGCGCACCAGACCGTGTGGTGCGCCGAAATAGCGCTGGTAGTAGGCGACCAGCTGCTCGCGCGCCGGCTGCGGAATCTCCGCACTGATCGAGACCGGGCCGAGCAGCCAGCGGATCTCCGGATGCTGGCGCAGATACGCACCGATCCCGTACCACAGGTAGTCCAGCGAGCGCGTGCCCCAGTACTTGGGTGCCACGAAGCTGCGTCCGAGCTCCATGCCGCGCTCGATGCGTGGCAGCAGGCGCGGGTCGAAGTCGAACAGGCTGTGGGTGTACAGGCCCGCAAGTCCGCGCTCGCCCAGAACCCGCGCACACGGCGCGACGCGATACGCTCCGGCAAGCTCCAGCGCCTGCGCATCCCACAGCACGATGTGGTCGTACCAGGCATCGAAGCGGTCGCTGTCGAGCCGCTTGCCGCTGCCCTCGCCCACTGCGCGGAACGTCACCTCGCGCAGCCGCGCGATCTCGCGCAGCAGCGCTGAATCGCTCGCCAGGCGGCCGCAGTAGATGCGCTTGCCGTCAGCGGTTTCGCCGATCAGCTCGAGCCTGCCGATCTCCGCCAGCACCGCGCGCAGGTCGCTCGCGTGCGCGATCGGCGCTTGCGCAGGTCGCCATGCGTCACGCCCGCGGGCCAGCTCATGGACGGTCTTGCGCACCAGCGCGAGTGCCCCGTCGGTATGCCCGGCGGCCTGCATCAGTTGCGCCACCGGCCGCGGCATGCCGATCCGGATCTCGATCCGGCGCCCGCGGCGCGCGAACACCTCGCGCGGCAGCAGCGCGGTGCCCAGCGGCGAGTACAGGCTCGCCAGGCCGTAGAACAACGCCGAGTTGCGGCCGCGTAGATGCACCGGCAGCACCGGTGCTGCGGCTTTCTCCGCGAACTTGAGAAAGCCCTTGCGCCAGCGCGAATCGGCCACCCCGCGCAGGCCCAGTCGCGACACCTCACCGGCCGGGAATATGATTACGGCCTGTTCCGCGGCGAGCGCTGCGTCGACCGCGCGCAGGCTCTCCGCAGTCGGCTTACCGCCGAGAATGCGCAGTGGAATGAGCAAATCGGACAGGCCCTCGAACACGTTCAGGAAATCGTTGGCTACGATCTTGACGTCGCGGCGGACGCTACCGACCAGGCCGAGCAGGGCCAGTGCATCGACAGCCCCCATCGGATGATTGGCCACGATGACCACCCTTCCGGTCTGCGGCACGCGCTCGCGCTCGACGTGATCGACCAGCCAGCGGCAATCGAGCCATTGCAGGCCAGCATCGACGAACGCGAAGCCGCGCAGGTGCGCGTGATCGCGCAGGAAGCCATCGATCTCGTCCAGTCGCGAGACCTTGGCCAGCGAGCGCACCAGCGGGCGCGTCAGCCGCGCGCGATGGCCCTGGAACCATTGCGGAAAGCGGCTTTCGATGGTGCGTTCTAGGTTCAGCATCCGGCAACGTCCTCTGTGGGTTCTCGCCGGACGAGTAGACTAGGCGCGACCTGCTGCACCAGCGTGGCGCTTGCGCGTCGCGTGGATGGCAGGCGGGCGACAGATTTGTTGCAGCGCCATCGAACCCAGGAAATCCGCCATGGTCGAATCCATTCCGCAGGAAGTCCTCGGCCTCGCCGTGGCGCTCGGCAGCGGCCTGCTGATCGGTGTCGAACGCGAGCAGCACAAAGCCGAGCACGCCGGACGCATGGCCGCCGGCGTGCGCACCTGCGCGCTGATCGCACTCAGCGGGGGCATCGCCACGCTGCTCGGCCCGATCGCGCTGGCGGTGACCGGCGGCTTCATCGCATTGGCGACCGTGACCAGCTATTGGGGCACGCAACAGACCGACCCTGGGCTTACCAGCGAAGTGGTGCTGGTGTTGACCTTCCTGATCGGCGCGCTGGCCATGCAGTGGCCGGCACTCGCGGCCGGGCTCGCGGTGGTCGTGACCATCCTGCTGCAGGCCAAGGACTGGCTGCATCGTTTTTCACGGCAGGTACTCAGCGAAACCGAACTCAATGATGCCCTGCTGCTGCTGGCCAGCGCGCTGGTCATCCTGCCGATCCTGCCGGACACGCCGCTGGGCTTTTTCGAGGGGCTGGATCTACGCCGGCTGTGGGCGCTGGTGGTGCTGGTGATGGCGATCAATGCCGCCGGCTACATTGCGATTCGCGCGATCGGGCCGCGTCTGGGCTTGCCCCTGACCGGTCTGATCGGCGGCCTGGTATCGAGCTCCGCGACGATCGCCAGCATGGGCCATCGTGCGCGCAACAGCGCTGAACTTGCGCGCGCCTGCGCTGCCGGCGGCATGGCCTCCAACCTGTCGACGGTGGTTCTGCTGGCGATCATCATCGGCGCGCTCGACGGCAAGCTGCTGCTGGCGATGGCGCCGAGCCTTGCCCTCGCCGGTTCCGCGGTGCTGGCATGGGCAGTGCTGCTGGGCTGGCGCGCGCTGCGCACACCGATCGAAGGCAACGCCGCCGTAATGGCCACGCGCCCGTTCCATTTCGGCCATGCGCTGGCGTTCGCTGCGTTGATCGCTACGGTGCTGGTGGTGTCGACCCTGCTCGGCCGCTGGCTGGGCGATGCCGGCGTGAGCCTGACCGCCGCTGCCGCGGGCTTCGCCGATACCCATGCGCCGGCGGTTTCGGTCGGCGAGCTGGCAGCCAACGGCACGATCGGCACGGCTTCCGCACAGCTCGCCGTGATGCTCGCCTTCAGCACCAACACGGTGACCAAGATCGTGCTCACCATCACCGCTGGTGGCGCTGACTACTCGCGGCGCCTGCTACCGGGCCTGCTGTTGATGATCGGTGGCGCGTGGGCGGGCTGGCTGCTGTGGCCAACGCCCCAAGGCGCACCCGATATATAGGAAGTGTGGGAGCCGCCACGG
>Ga0209591_10004556_pt1 | contig 15663 bp, 10 predicted proteins | sample MAT01_FD_187207 | JGI IMG/M metagenome (GOLD analysis project Ga0209591, IMG submission 187207) | Freshwater microbial communities from Lake Fryxell liftoff mats and glacier meltwater in Antarctica - MAT-01 (SPAdes) (version 2) | ecosystem: Environmental > Aquatic > Freshwater > Ice > Liftoff... | reverse complement strand
GCCGGCTTCCTCCAGCGCCGGCTTCAGCAGTTCTTCATAGATGCGGTTGAAGTGCAGGTGCCGGCCATCGGCACCGGGCTTGGTGCCGAACGGCATGGCGATGAAGGCATGTGGTTTCAGACGTTCTCCTGTGTGTCGCTGCTGGCTTGCCCATGCTTGCGCAGCAGCGCCAGCAGTTCGGCTGCTGCCCGGGCCTCGGGGCTGCTGCCGTGGCTGCGCAGCGTCAGCACCAGCGTGGCCTGGTCGGCCACGGATGACCAGTCACGCTGCGCGCGGTATTGCGTATACAGCTCAGAGAAGGCGCGCTGCAGGGCCTTGCTGCGGGGCGCCAGCTGGCCCTCGCTGAGCGCCTGCAAGAGATCGGTTTCCACCTGCCCGACCTGGCTCCAGAAGTCAGGGCTGGTGCTTGATTTGGCTTTCAGCGCGGCACGCAGCGCCTTGCGCTCGGCTTCGCCGAAGGCGGTGGCGGCGTCGGGCAGGCACAGGCTCAGTGCCCAGACATTGGCCAGCGGGTAGGCGCGCTCGCGTTCGTCCTGCGACGCCGCCACGGCATCGGCCTGCAAATAGGCGGCGCGCGCGGCGTGCAGCGCCCGCTGTTCGTCGCCTTCATGCGCGGTGCCGGCCGCGCGTTCCAGCAGCGCCAGCCGTTTCCAGGCCGAACCCAGCAGGTTCAGCCGCTCGGCAGTGGGGCGGCGCTGTGCCAGATCTTGCAGCGAGTTCACTGCGGCGAGCAGCACGCCGCGCTGAGCCACGGTATCGCTGTCGGCGGTCTGCACCTGCGCCCAGGCCTCACGCGCGCGCAGGTTCAGCAGTTGTTCTTCGGCCTTCATCGATGCGCTGGCGTCGGCGGCGCTGACGGCGCGTTCGTACCAGGCGATGGCGGTGGCACGCTCGCCCAGGTTCTGCCAGGCCAGTGCCCAGGCCTCGGCCACGGCGCCGATGGCGCCCCAGCGCGCCTCAAAACGCAGCGCCATTTTCAGCAGCGTCTGCGTCAGCTCGGCCTTGTCGCCACCCATGAAACGCGCACGCACGGCCAGGGTTTCGAGCGCCAGCGCCAGTGCCGGCGCCGAAGCAAGGTTTTCGAATTCGTCGCGTACCGGTGTCGGCGCCTGGGCGTCGCCAGTGCCGCTGCGGTAAACCCAGCCCGGGTCGCCATAACACTGGTAGGCGGCCCAGCTCTTGCCGTCGGGCATCGCGCGCCAGCATGCTTCGCGGGCGGCGCCCACCGCGTCGATGAAGCGCGCACCGTTGAGCAAGCGGCTGTAGAACGTGCGGGCGAAATCTGCCGCCGGCCCGTCGTTCACCGGCCAGCCGCAGGCAATGACACAGCGCACCCCCTTGGCGATGAGGGCGTCGGCCACCACGGCAGCGAATTCGCTGGGGTCGAAGCCCGCGCGCAGTGCCTGGCCGCTTTCGAATTGAGACAAGCTGCAGCAGTTCACGAACACGAGTTCGGGCACCACGCGCATGGCCGCAATCTCGGCCGGGCCGAGATGGTGGCCGCCCGACAAGACGACCCCGCCGCCGTGTGTGCCGGGCGGCAAGGCGCCATCGGTTTCCTTGCCCGTCGGCGCCTCGCCATGGCCGCTGATGTGCACGATGCGCCAGGGCCGGGAAAGCAGCGTGCTGATGACGGTTTGCGCGTCGGGCTGGTCCACCAGCGCCACCACCTTCTCGGGCGGCAGGGCGCCGCCTTCGGCGAGCGCGGCTTCCACGGCCAGGGCTTCAGCGCGGGCGCCGGGCAGTTCGCTCCAGCCCGGCGGCACCAGCGGCTCGCCGATGATCAAGACGTCGTGGTCGGCGCTGGCATCGCGCAATTTGCACGGCGGGGCCGTCTTCTGCAGGCGACGCATCAGCTGCGCTCGCAGCGCCCACGGGCGGCGGTCATTGCTGGCGTTCGCATCAACACCGGCACTGGCGCCGGTGTCCAGCAGTTCCCAGGGCAGTGCCGCAGTGCCGGCGTCGAGTTCCAGCACCATGCGGTCGGCGTTGCCCAGAAAGGGCTCGATCTCGGTGGGCACCAGCAGCTGAAAGAGCGTGCGGCCGAGCGTGGGGTTGTCGTTGAGGTCGGTGGCTGCGGCCTTGACCATCTCGCGCAGCAGCGGCGTCTGCGCGCGCTGCGAGCGCACCTCGGTGCGCGCACGTCGGCTGTCCAGCACGAACTCGATGCAGCCCTCACCCCGCGTGGTGGCGCGGATGAGGTCGTAGAGCGCGCCGCGGTAGCCGCTGTCGGGCTGGCGGCGCAGCGGGCCGATGCCGGTCTCGATTTCGGGCAGCAGCGTGAACTTGTCGCCATGCACCAGCGCCATCAGGTGCAGGCCGTTCCAGGCGTCGGTAGCGCGGTCGAGGTAGAGCTCTACCAGCGTGAGGCGCTGCACCACAGGCCAGCCGGCGGCCAGCGCGCGCTGGTTGGCGTCGGCGACGCCGCGGGCGATGGCACGGGCCGCCGCGCCGGCGCTGATGCCCAGGCCACCGCTGCCCAGCAGCGTGGCCGCGAGCCGGGGTGGTGCGGCGCCCGCGCCGCGCCTTTCCATCTGGCGCTGGGCCCACGAAAGCACGCCTTGGCGCACGCTGATGGCGATCTCGGCTTCGCGCAATTCGCCTTCTTCGCCCAGGCCCACCACCAGCACGCTGTGCGGACGTGGTTCGCGCCAGGGGTTTTCGGGGTCGGTGCGGGTGTTGGTGAAGACCTGGTGCGTGCCGACGTTCGATGGGTAGAGGCCGGCCATCATCGCAGCGTGCAGCATGCCGCCGACCATGCGGTCGACCACGGCCTCGGTGCCGGTCAGTTCGCTGGCTGGGTAGTGCCCCACCAGCAGCGGCTCGGCCACGAAGCTGAGGTTGCCGTTCAGCACACGCAGCTCGAGCACGGTGCTGCCGCTGTCTTGGCCTTCGCCGACTGCGCCGGTGTTGGGCGTGCTGTTGCCGAAGACCGAAGCCTGCGACCCCGCCGGCCGCGCGGAACGACGGGCGCGCGATGGCCGGCTGCGCACCAGATCCTGAGCGCTGGCGCTGGTGTACTTGCCGTCGCTGCTGCTGCTGTTGCTGGTGCCGCCGCGTGTCGTGGCCAGTGACGCAAGCGCAGCCGTGCCGCCCGTGTCCAGCAGTTCGACGAAGGCCGGGAAGGCCGATGCTTCGCTGGGCAGGCTGCCGTGTTCGCAGGCCAGCTGCCAGGTCTTCACGCCCGGCAGCAAGGCCGACTGCAGGGGCACACGGCCATCGCCGTCAGGCGCGTCGAGGTAGACGAAGCCCTGCGTGCCCTCTTCGAAACCCACCGGCGTGGCGGCGGCGCGGCCCACCACCAGCAGCAGCTTGTCGGCAAAGGCCGGCAGCACCTTGTCGCGCTGCTCGTCCAGACGCTGGCGCAGCAACCTGGCGGCATCCAGCACGTCTTGCGGCGGCACGCCCCATTGGTAGGCGGCCTGCATCTCTTCACCGGCATAGCGGTGCCACCAGTTGGCCTGCTGCAGGCGTTCGTAGTCGGCTTGCGCCAGCGTGGCCCAGGTCTCGGTGCGGTCGAGCTTCAGCGCGGGGTCGAGCAGGCCGGCCTGCAGCTGCAGCAAGCCTGGCATGGCGGCCATGATGGCGCGCGCCTGGCGGTCGGCCAGGGGCGAGCCGAAGGCGGCCAGCGCATTGCCGATGGTGTCGTCGCCTGACAGCACCTGCATCGGTGCCCACGAGCCGCCGTTGGGCGTGCCCAGCATCAAAAGCCGCGCCCGGGGGTGGGCCATCAGGCGCTTCCACACGGCGGGCGCTTCCAGTTGCAGGCAGCGTGCCAGCACGCCGCCCATCGAGTGCGCCAGCAACTGCACGGCGGCGCCGGTGCTGCTGCGTGCGTCCAGCGCCCGCGTCACCGCCAGCGCCAGGCGCTGCGCTTCTTGCTCGATGGGCAGCCGCCAGTCGTAGTCGAACTCGATGACCTCGTGGCTGACCGCCAGGTGCTTGATGAGCTTGTCGTAGACCAGCCCGATGGCGCCGTCGGGTTGCACGCGGGTCTGCACGCCGGGCTGGTAGGCCAGCTGTGCGAGACCGGACACCAGGCCCGGGCCCAGCCAGATGCGGCGGCCGTCAGCGGCCAGGTTGCTGCCCAGGATGCCCGGCAGCACGAACACCGCCGTGCGCGTGGCGTCAGGGGCGCCGCCGCGCAGGCCGCCGGCATCCTTGCCCGCCCAGGACAGCGGGCCGATGGCCGCAAAGCCTGCGGGCGGTTTGGATTGCAACAGGCCATCGACCACGGCCTCGACGGTGCGTGGGTTCACGAAATAGGCGAAGTGGGTGGTCTTGGCCCCCTGGTCGAGCAGAAAGCTGGCGCCGCCGGCACGCGGCGCACCGGCGTACATCGAGCTGGTCTGCACGACGATGTCGTTGTCGGTCCAGTAGTAAGCATCGGTGAGCAGGGTCTTCAACCAGCTGCCCAGCGAATCGCCTTCCATGTCGCCGGCCACCACACGCAGCTCGCCGGCGATGGCCCCGGGTGCGGCGTTCAGCCAGTTCAGCAGCGGCGTGTCGGGCATCATGGCGTGCAGGCCGGGCAGCAGCGCGGGGTCGGCGCGGCGGCGCGCCACTTCGGCCAGGAAATCCAGCATCGCCGGCACCAGCGGCACGCCGGTGGCCTCTATCGCCCACTTCAGCACGGAGAGGTAGGCGTCCAGGCGCCGGCTGGCCAGCAGCGTGCCGCGCGCCGGGCAGGCCACGCGCACGACACGTTCCACGCGCACGTCGCGCGCCTTCATCTCAGCGGCCAGTTGCTGCAGCTGCTGGCCAGTGGCCGCAAATTCAGCGCCTGCGAAGAACACTTCATCGGCCGCGCCGAAACTGCGCTGGTGCGCCATGCGCGCCAGCACTTCGGCCACCAGCCCGCCGCGGGAATGCGTGGCCAGGTGCAGGCGCGCGCCCTGGGGCAAGGCGCGCACGAGTTCCAGCGCGTTGTCCACCGGGGTCTTGCCCAGCGTCTGGTGTTCCAGCGCGAAGACACGGCCGCCGTAGTGCTGGAAGAGCTGGCGCACTCGCTGCGGGTGGTTCAGCCACAGCTTGCCGAAGGTGCTGGTGGTCTCGACAAAGGTGCCGTGGATGAGCACCAGCATGGGTTCGCTGCTGGCCGGCAGTTGCACGACGCGCCGACCGCTGCCCTTCAGTTTGGGCAGGCTGTCGGGCGCGAGGCTGTAGACGCCGGCCTCGACCTGGCCGTCCACCTTGGCGACCGCCTGGCTGGCGGCAAAGTCGGCGGCCTGGTCCTTCGTGAAGCCGGTCAGTATTTCCAGACCCTTCAGCACCACCCGGCCCATCAGCCCGCGCGTGGGTGCGGCCGCTTCCAGGCCCTGCCAGTGCAGCGTGGCGCCAACCGTGACGTGGTCGGGCGCGGCGGCTTGAGGTGCCGCGCCGGGGCCGCCGCCTCGGGTGGATGGGGTCGTGGGTGGGATGGGCATGCCGGTCTGCGCCAGCAGCAGGTCGCGTGCGTTTTCCGGGTGCAGCAGCAGCACCGGCCCGCCGGCGATGTGCAGCGCCACGATGTCTTCGCCGGGCACCGCCACCAGGCTTTGCGGCGTGGCCGCGCTGCGCAGCGAGCCCAGGCGCACGGCAGCCTTCACGCGGCCGGGCAGGGCGCGGGTTGCGCTGCCGCTGCGGGTGCTGCCCGCTGCAGCCACCCCGCCGGGCAGAGCCTGGCCGTGCACGACGAAGGTGATGGGGCCGTGCTGCTGCTCGTTCATGTCTTGTTCCTGCCTGCTGGGGTGCAGGCGGCGAGCATCGTTGCAAAGCCGGGCACCGGCAAGCTGGAGCGACTACCGATCTAGGGAGCCCTGATCCAGGAAGCGGCCCGGCCCGCGACGGCTGCGGCGGGCCGAAGATCAGGGCGCCGTGCGCTCCAGCACCAGCGCGCCGCCGCCGGTGTGGCGCCGCACGCGTTCGGCCAGCTGCTGCGCTTGCGCTCGTGTTGCGTAGGGGCCGGCCTGCACGCGGAAGAAACCACCCTCTTCGAACACCCCCAAAGCGTCGATGCCTGCATCGGGCATGTTCAGCACCTGCTGCTGCAGCAGCTGCGCGCCTTCGCGCTGCCGAAAGGCGCCCAGCTGCAGCCAGAAGCCAGCGCCTGCGCTTGCACCTGCGTTTGCACCTGCGTTTGCACCCGAGCCCTTGCTGGCAACGCCGTCGTCGGCCACCACGTTCCCGGCGACATCACTCGCCACATCACCGCCCAAGCCTCCGGCGACACGGTCGCCGGCAGGCCCGCGCGCTGCGTCGCGCCAGCGGCCGTTGCGGATGTCGTCGAAAGTCAGGCGCTGCACCTGCACCGGGGCCACGCCAGCCAGCACACCCAGGCGCAACGCGGCGGTGTAGCTGAGGTCGATGACGCGCCCGTCCGCAAAAGGCCCGCGGTCGTTCACGCGCACGACGATCTCGCGCCCGTTGGCCGGGTTGCGCACCCGCGCATAACTCGGCAAGGGCATGGTCTTGTGCGCGGCCGTCATCGCGTACATGTCGTAGATCTCGCCGTTGGACGTGGGCTGGCCGTGGAACTTGCGGCCGTACCACGAGGCCAGGCCCTTTTCCTGCAGCGGCAGGTCGTCGGTCATGGGCGTGTAGCTGCGGCCGAACACGCGGTAGGGCTTGTTGGGCCCGCCCGTGCGCAGCGGCTCCACGCGCGGCACGGCGTCGGGCACCCGGTCCAGCCCGACGGGCGGGCGGGCTTCAGGGCCGTCTCGGCCGGCGCGTGGGCCGCTGGCGCAGCCGGCTACCAGCAGCGCAACCACCGCCAGCGTCAATGCAACGGTGTGCACCTGCGGGCGGCGGCAGCCACCCTGCATCAAGGCGTGCCGCGCGCCTGCTGCGCGTGCAGAAGCTGGATGCGTTCTCGCCGCAGCAGCCGGCCCTGGGCGTCGAGGTCGCGCACTTCGATGGCCACCGGGTGCTGCAGTTTCGGCGAGTAGTAGACGGTGCGTGACCACTGCCCCGTGCTGCGCGCGCCGCTGGCCAGGGTCTCGCTCCAGCTGCCCCGGCTTTCGATGGGCAGCACGTCGAAGCTGCCGGCCGGGGTGTCGATCTTCGTGGCGCGCGCCACGAGACTGCCGCCGCGCCATTCGGTTTCACCGCGCATCTGGTCGGCGCGCTGGAACTTCTCGATGAATTTCACCACGCGGCGCTGGCCGCGTTCTGGCTTGGCCCACCACAAGTCCTGGTGCGGCTCGAAAACCGAGAAACTGCCGTCGGGCCGCGCCAGGCGCGTCGGCCGGCCTTGCGGGTCCATCTGCATCTGCTGGCCGTTGGCGCGCAGCTGGCCGTTGGCCAGCACCTCGTCGATGGCGGTGGTGTATTCGCCCACCACCTCGTCGGCCCAGGTGTCCAGCACCTGGTAGCTGAAGCTGTCGCCTTCGGTGTAGCCGTAGGCGTTGCGGCGCGGCAGCGCGCGCGCGGCGGCTTGTGCGGCTTGCGCGGCTGGTGCCGCGTTGGCAACGCGCTGGCTGCCTGGCAGGGCCTCGGTGGCGGCGGCGGCGGCCTGGGCTGCACGCTGGGCAGTTGTGGTGCTCGGTGAGGCGCCGGGCGCCGGGATGTCCGACGCCACAGTGTCAGCCGACACGGGCGCCGTGCCCACGGCCGCCGCAGCGGGCAAGGCAGCAGTGCTGACTGCATTTGCAGCGCCGGCAGGGGCCAGCGCAAGAGGTGCTGCCGCAGGCACCGCAGCCCCCGCCGTCCCCGTCGCCCCTGCTGCAGCAGCGCCAGCCACGGCAGCCGCTGGGACCACGATGGCCACCGCAGCCGGAGCCGCCGCAGCACCGGCCACCGCCGCGCCGCTTGAAGACGTGCTGGCGGCGCGCGCCGCCAGCGCCACCGCCGTGCTGCCCAGGGCGCTGACGGCGCTGCCGGCCACGCCCACTGCCGTGGTGGCTGCGGCAGTCGCGACGCTGACGGCCGCAGCCGTCTGCACGACCTGCGCGGTCACGGCCACGCCCGCCACTGTGCTGGCCACCGTGCCCACCACGCTGGCCGCCGTGCCCAGGGCGCTGACGGTGCTGGCGAGGCTGGTGCCCGGTGTCGTCGAACCAGGCCGTGTCGCGGCCGGCTCGGTTGTCGCAGACACCGGTGCCGCGGCCGGGGTGGTGTTTTGTGCCATGACCTCGGCCACGGTTTGTTCACCCGCCACCCGCGCTGCCGGGCGCGTGAGACCACGCGAACCCTGGCGCAGCGCCTCGCGGGCCACTTCTTCCGGCGTGCGCGGGATCAGGCCATCCAGCAGCGACGCCTCGGCCAGCTCTTCCTTGTCGTCGGTGTCACCGCCCAGCCAGGGGCTGGATTGGCCCAGCGTGGCGTCGGCAATGCTGCGCCGCGTGCTGCGCAGCGCGTCGGGGCCGTTGATGCGCGGCTTCAGCAAGGCGCCCACCAGCGTGCGCATGAAAGGCGTGGCGGCGATTTCCGCCGCGGCCGTCGGCGCCGGCAGCGGCAGCGGTGCCACCGCAGGCACTTCCTGCACGCTGCCCAGCGGCTGGCTGAACAGCGCCATCATGCCGTGCGGCAGGCGCGGTTGCGCGAGGCCGGCTTGTGGCAAGGCCGCCAGCGCCGGGTGTTGCCAGGCTGCGTCCACCACCAGCAGGCGCAGGCTGTCTGGGCTGCCGATGAGCGCATCGCTCACCTCGTCCAGCGGCACGGCGGTCTGGCGCAGGCGCTGCGCGAGCGCCGGCGCGGGGGTGTCCAGCAAGGCGTCGCGGGTCAGCAGCAGGTTCTGGCCGTCGACCTGCGCGCCCAGCGCCGTGACGTAGATGAAGCCCACGCCGCCGGGCTGCAGGCGTTCGCGGAATTCTTTGAGCGCAGCGCGCAGGTCGGCCGCGCCGAGGTCTTCACGCAGCATCACGACGAAGCCGCCACTGCGCAGGGCCGAAGCCACGGCCAGTACGTCGCGCGGCGCGCTGTCCACCACCGAACGGCGGCCCACCTGCCCAAGGCCGAGCACCAAAGCCAGCCGCTGCTTGCCCATGCCCAGGGCGGCCTGCGCAGCGCGCACCGGGCGCGGCACCGCAAGCTGAATGTCCCGCAGGTCGGGCAGGCGAATCTCGGGCAGCGTGGCTGGCACCATCAGCGCAGGCGCCGAGCCTTCGCTGGTTTGCGCTTGCACCGGGGCCTGCACCGGGGCCTGCACGGGGGCTTGCACGGTCGCTTGCACGGGGGCCTGGCTTTGCGCACTTGCCGCAGCTGCTGCCAGCAACGCGCCCGCAGCCAGGACGCGCGAGTTCAAGAGACAGGGCGGGGGGCGCAGAGGCATGGTGTTCTCAAGGGCAGAGCCGGCTGAACTGGCCGAGTGTATGCATCAATGTGACAGAAGGTCACAGTGTCGCCATCCAGTGCCTTGGGGTAGGTCAACGGCGCGGGCGTTTCGATATCTGCGATGCGCACCGGGCTGACACTCCTGACATTGCTGATGTTTCTCCCGTTCATCACGTTTTTCACCATACCGAATGCAATTCGTCGTGAGCGCGCTTGGCAGCGCCGGAGATGTCCACCCCTTCATCGCCATCTCGCAAGCGCTGATGGCGCGCGGACACAGGGTGCAGATGATCGCGTCACCGTATTTCGAGCCGCGCATCCGCCGCGCCGGCATCGAGTTCACGCCGCTGGGCACGTCGGGCGATTTCGAAGGTCTGCTGCAGCGGCCGGAGCTCTGGCACCCGCGCCAGGGCGCCCGCTTCCTGTTCGAGGAGTTACTGATCCGCCTTCCCGAGGCGTTCACCGTCACGGCGGCCCTCAGCCAGCCCCGCGACACCGTGCTGGTCGGCAGTTCGCTGTCCTGGGGCCTGCGCCTGGTGCAAGAGCACAGCGGCTTGCCCGCTGCCACCGTGCACCTGTCACCCATCTTCCTGCCATCGGCGAGCCTGCCTTCGGTGCTGCCCGGCATCGGTGACCTGTCGTGGCTGCCAGTCTGGGCCTTGCGTGCCCTGCAATCGGGCGCCGAGCGCTGGCTGGTCGACCGTTGGGTGGCGCCGCGCCTGAACCGCGTGCGCGCTGAACGGGGCCTGGCCCCGGTGCAGCGCGTGCTGAGCCGCTGGATGCATTCGCCCGATCTCGTCATCGGCGCCTGGCCCGACTGGTTTGCGCCACCGCAGCCCGACTGGCCCGCACAGACGCAGACCAGCGGCTTCCCGCTCTTCCACGAAAGTTTGGGTGGCGGCCTGCTCGACCCCTCGCTCGAAGCATTTCTTGCTGCCGGCCGCGCGCCCGTCGGCATCACGCCCGGCTCGGCCATGGCGCATGGCGCGGCCTTTTTCGCCAAGGCTGTCGATGCCTGTGCCTCGCTCGGCGAGCGTGCCTTGCTCATCACCCCGTTTCGCGGCCAGCTGCCGTTGAACCTGCCTGCCGGCACGATGCATGTGCCCTACGCGCCCTTCAGCGCGCTGCTGCCGCGCCTGGCCGCGCTGGTGCACCACGGCGGCATCGGCACCAGCGCGCAGGCCATGGCGGCGGGCATTCCGCAGTTGGTGGTGCCCTTCGCCCACGACCAGTTCGACAACGCCGCGCGTCTGCGCCGGCTGGGGGTGGCCGACACGCTGAGCACTGCGGCGCCCGTCACCGAATGGCGGGCCGCGCTGCGTGGCCTCCTCGATGCCCCCGGCCGAGCGCTGGCGCTGCGTCATTGCGCCGAGCGCATGTCCGCAGAAGGGCCGGCCGCTGCCCGCATTGCCGACCAGCTGGAGGCGCTGGGACGACGCCCACGGTGATGTCGATGCCGCCGGTGGAGGCCGTGGCGGCGTTTTCCAGCACTCACGGTCGACACCCACGGTTGACACCCACTCGTGGGCGTCGGCATGATCGGGCAAGGAGGTGATGCGATGTTCTGTTCCAAGTGCGGCACGGAAAACCCGGACGGTGCGCTGTTTTGTGCCAGTTGCGGCGCAGCGCTGGCCGCTGCTGCCCCGGTGCAGGCGCCGGCCACGCCACCGCCGACGGTGCGTGGCCCGCAGCCCATGCCGCAGGCGCTGTCTGACAGCCCCACCGGCAAGACGCCCTGGGTCGCCGCCGTGCTCTCGGCGCTGATCACCGGTGTCGGCCAGCTCTACAACAACGACTGGAAAAAAGGCGTGGCGATGTTCGCCGGCGCCGTGCTCGGCCTGGTGTTTACCGGTGGCCTGCTGACGATCGCCGTCTGGATATGGTCCATCGTCGATGGCTACCAGGTGGCATCGGGCAAGGGCAAGGTCTGGTGAGGCGATGGCGATGGCGAGACGCCAGCTCAGCGGTCTGAAGCCACAAAGCTACGAACATCCGCTCGACAAGAAGGCGCTCGATGCATTGCAGAAGACCGGCGGTCTGGAGACGCTGGTGCGCAAGGTCAACGAATGGGGCTTCGAGCGCATGCTGCGCATGCAGCTCACCGGCAGCCATTTGCAGGTCGGCGCTGATTCCTTCCCCGAAGTTCATGCGTTGACGCGCGAGGCCGCGGCCAATATCGACTTGCCGTCGATGCCCGACGTCTACATCGCGGCCGGGGGCGCCATCAACGCCTTCACCGCCGGCACCGGCAAACCCATGATCGTGATCAGTGCCGAAGCCATCGATGCGCTGACACCGGACGAGCTGCTGTTCGTCATCGGCCATGAGATGGGCCACATCAAGAGCGGCCACGTGCTGTATTACGAGATTGCCGAATTCCTGCCGGTCATCGGCAGCATCGTCGGCGGCCTCACGCTCGGCCTCGGTGAACTGGCCGGCACCGGCTTGCAGGTGGCGCTGCTGAACTGGAAGCGCATGAGCGAATTCAGCGCCGACCGCGCCGGTCTGCTGGCCTGCCAGGACCCGAACGTCGCGTTGACGGTGATGATGAAGCTCGCCGGCCTGCCGCGCAGCTGCTACGACAGCGCCAACACCGAAGACTTCATCGCGCAGGCACGCGCCTTCGAAACGCTGGACGGCGAGGCGCTGAACTGGATCGCGCGGCGCCTGTCGGCGATGGACCAGAACCACCCGTGGACCGTGCACCGGGCGCAGCAGTGCCTGCAGTGGATCGACACCGGCGACTACGACCGGCTGCTGGCAGCCGACCATCAAGGCCCGCGCCCGATGATCGGGGCTGCGTTCTGCACCTCTTGCGGCGCCAAGCTCGCTGCGTCGGCACAGTTTTGTTCGGGCTGCGGTCTGCAGCTGCGGGCTGCGGGTTGACGCCTGCCCACCCGATGCAGCTGACACGGATGGTGGGCCCCGGCGGTGAGCACGGCGCGGGTGCATGGGCCGGCGCACTCGAAGCGCTGCGCAGCGCGGGCTGGCAATGCCAGTGCCCCGCGCCTGCCACCGAGGCCATGCTGCGCCGCGAACTCGGCGCCACCGTGGTGCTGCACCTGGTGGCCGATGCCAGCGCCGTGGGCAGCAGCTACGTCACGCTGCGGCTGGCCGATTCATCTGGTGGCGCGCGCAGCCTGAACGTGCAGGCCCTGGCCACGCTGCTGCGCCAGACCGCGCCGGCGCTTCGGCTGCTGGTGCTGCAGCCGGCGACAAGCGAGCCGGGCGCGCACGCAGCGCACGCCCTGGCGATGAAGGCGCTGCAACGCGCCGGCCTGAGCGCGCTGGTCTCGATGACCGCCCCCACCGCCGCCGCGCTGGCCGCCTTCTACCGCGCCCTCGCCGCCGGTGCGACTGTCGATGAGTCCAGCGCTGCGGCCAACGCCGCTGCGCTGGCGGAGCTCGTGGTCGTGCAGGCCGGCGGTGAACTCCGACCGGCTTCGCCTTCGCCCCCTGCCGCTGCGTCGCAGCCGCGAACATGGCCAACCGCAGCGCCAACCGCAGCGCCAACCGCATCTGCAACGGCTGAAGTGAAGACATCTGCCGCAGCGGCTGAAGACGTCGCGCCCGAGGCCCTGCGCAGCAAGCGCGAGTCGGGCTGCTTCGACGTCTTCCTGTGCCACAACTCTGCCGACAAGCCGGCTGTCAAACGGCTGGGCGAAGGCCTGAAGGCACGCGCCCTGCTGCCGTGGCTGGACGAATGGGAGCTGCCACCCGGGCAGGCTTGGCAGGAACTGCTGGAAAGACAGATCCTGCGCATCGGCAGCGCAGCCGTGTGCATCGGCCCGGCCGGCATCAGCCCTTGGCACCAGCAGGAGATGCGAGGCTTCATCAGCGAATTCGTCGACCGCCGATTGCCGGTGATCCCGGTGCTGCTGCCCGGCGCACCGGCCCAGCCCGAGCTGCCGCTGTTCCTGCGTCAGTTCACCTGGGTCGACTTTCGCCGCGCTGAACCCGACCCGTTCGAGCAACTGGTCTGGGGCATCACCGGCCGGCGGCCGCAGGGGCGCTGATTTCTGCCCCACACGCGGAGCCCGGCGCATTTCGAAAACTTCAGATCACCTGGCACAGCGCACCGATCAGTGGCCAAGGTTATGGTCGAAGCTTCCAGCGAACGAAAGCTTGAAACATGCACCTCGAGATGGATAGCGATTCCGACGAACCCGGCTTCGGCCACAGACTGCCGCTGTTGTTCAACGTCGTCTATTGCAGCCGCGCGGCCACCGATGTGGACGCCGCCGCCGTCGACCACATCATCGCGACATCGCGTCGCAACAACCCGCGCTGGGGCATCACCGGCATGCTGGTGTTCGGTGAGGGCATCTTCTTCCAGTGGCTGGAAGGCCCGCGCGCCAGCATCGCGCGCTTGATGGAGCTGCTGCGCAGCGATGTCCGCCACGGACAGATCATCATGCTGAGCGAGGTCGAAGAGTCGCGCGAGCGCCTGTTTCCGCAGTGGGACATGGAACTCGTGGAGGCCGAGCAAATTCGCGTCGTGCTGCTGGACGCCCTGGAAGTCGACCACGAACCGCACAACGCCGAAGCCTTGAGGGCGATGCTGGCCGGGCTGGATGCCCGCCTGGGTGCACCCGCGTTGCCGCCGTCCGTCTGAAGTCGGGCCCGGGCCCGAGGCGCCAGGTTGCGAGCAAGGTCGCCGCAGCGGGCCTGCAGTTAAACCGTTTGAAATCGCGGCTCGCGTGGGTTGCTATCGCGACAACAAGCTCCTGAGCGCGTTGCCCAAAGCCCTGGCCACAGCTTTGGGGCCCTCGCGTTCGCCGGCCGACGCAGCAGTTCCGGCCGGGGCGGCAGTGCCACCCCCCCCGGTTCACGGGGTTCGCCTGCCCCGATGCGGACTTCTGCGGATTGCGTGTGTTCCACTGAACGTATCAGGCAGAAAGTCACACGCCTGACACTTTGACAGTCATCTGGTCCACGGTTCTGGCAACGCACCATGCAGCGGTCCATCCACCTCACCTGGAAAGCATCGACATGAAGCTCAAGACCTTCCTGGCCGCCGCTACGTTGGCCGTGTCCGGCCTGCTCGGTGCGACCGCTGCACACGCCGTCACGATATGGAATTTTTCCTACAGCGGCCCGGGCGTCACGGCCAGCGGCAGCTTCACCACCGCTGGCGCGGCGCTGACACCCGAAGCCCTGCTCAGCATCAGCGGTGTGCGCAACGGCGTGGCCATCACTGGCCTGGTACCGCTGGGCGCCGACCCTGATTTTTTCTACGACAACGAGTTCACGGTCGCCAGCCCCAATTTCACTGACGGCGGCATGGTGTTCAGTCAGGCCGGCGGCAACCCCAACATCAACGTTTACTTCTTCAACGGCGCTTACCAGGACTTGTACATCGACGGTTTTGGTGACCCGATCGAGACCGCCATCAGCTGGGCGGCTGCGCCGGTGCCCGAGCCCGCCACCGCGCTGAGCCTGCTGGCCGGCCTGGGCTTGCTGGGTGCGGCGGTGCGCAAGTCGCGCGCTGCGGTCTGAGGCGCCGCTCGCGGCTTCGCTCAACGGCTGCTTGGGCAGCCCGCTTTCCTTGTTCGGGCTGCTTGGGCAGCCCGCTTTCCTTGTTCGGGCTGCTTGGGCAAACGCTTCGAGTCCCTGCCGCAGTCTAGACATGCATGCTGCCCACCCGCCATTCGCCGATTGCCAGGGCCGCACAGGCGCGGTGACTCTGGCGGCCCGTCTGCGCACGGAAACAGGGCATTGGTGCATGAACCCTGTGCCGATGCCACCAATAAGGTGATGCGTCGGCGTTCTTGCGTTGGCATCGCTCTTGCTGTCGCCGTCTGAAGCGCGTGGCAACATGACGCGACAGGCCTTGCCTTCTGGCGGGCCGAAGAATCACGAGAAGCACCGATGGAACTGACGCCGCGAGAAAAAGACAAGCTTCTCATCTTCACAGCAGCGCTGTTGGCCGAACGCCGCAAGGCACGCGGCCTGAAGCTGAACGTGCCCGAGTCGATTGCGCTGATCAGCGCCGCCATCATGGAAGGCGCGCGCGACGGCCGGACGGTGGCGCAGTTGATGAGCGAAGGCAAGACCGTGCTCTCACGCGCTGACGTGATGGAAGGCGTGCCGGAGATGGTGCCCGAGATCCAGATCGAAGCGACTTTCCCCGACGGCACCAAGCTGGTGACCGTGCACCAACCCATCACATGACGACAGTGCCTGGCGCTGCCTGCAGCGCCTGCCCCGGCTTGCACGGCCTGGCGCTGATTTCGCACCCCGGAGTTCCCATGTCCCGCTGCCTGCCTGCCACCGTTCTCCATCGCTTTCTTCATTGCTGTCTCAATCGCCGTCTTGATCGCCGTCTGCATGCGGCCCGCCTTTTGCTGCCTGCGATCCTGCTGATGCCGGCCTGGGCCGCAGCGCACGGCAGCGCCGATGCCGGGGCGC
>Ga0209591_10004554_pt1 | contig 15668 bp, 16 predicted proteins | sample MAT01_FD_187207 | JGI IMG/M metagenome (GOLD analysis project Ga0209591, IMG submission 187207) | Freshwater microbial communities from Lake Fryxell liftoff mats and glacier meltwater in Antarctica - MAT-01 (SPAdes) (version 2) | ecosystem: Environmental > Aquatic > Freshwater > Ice > Liftoff... | reverse complement strand
GAGTCGGCGCATCGACCTCTCGTGGCACGGCCGCTCAGCCCAGCTCGCGCTCGTCACGAGCGGCATGCTCATGGCCGTGGGGTACGACGGGCTCGAGGGTCGTGGCGGGATGGGCCTCTGGGGTCCGCTGTTCTTCAGCGTCCCGCTCCTGGCGGCGTGGTACTCGTTCGAACGCCTCGCCGCGATTCGTCGCACCTACACCCAGACGTTGCGCGCGCTGTCGATCGTGCCGGAGCTCGGCGGACTCGTGCGGGAGGGTCACGCCGAGCGGGTCGCGGCGCTCGCACTGTCGATGGGCCGGGACCTCGGTCTCGAGCCGCGCGACCTCGAGTACCTCGAGGCGGCTTCGCTCCTGCACCACATCGGTCATGTCTGTCTCGACGACCCGTCGGTCCTCGGTCGACCGGTGGAATCGTCCGAGGTCGCGCAGGCGAGTGCCGAGATGCTCCGCCAGGCCGAGTTCCTCGCGCCGGCGGCGGAGCTGCTCTCACCCGACCCGCACCCCTTCGGTGGCGCGGAGCGCTCCTGGACCTCGGTGAGCGGCCAGGTACTGCGGGTCGCCAGCGCGTACGACGAGCTCAGCGAAGGTGGTCAGGCACGGCTCGAGAACGGTGCGATCGAGGCGCTGTACTCGGGGCCGGGCTACGTCTACGACCCGCGGGTGCTCGCGTCGCTCGAGCGGGTGCTCGAACGTCGCCCGGTTCCGGCCGGCGTTCGCTGAACCGAGCCCCGCAGAGCACGCGGCTCAGCGACGGTTGCCGCTGCGAACCGTTTCTGGTTGCTCCGCCGACACCAGGTCGATCTGCGGCGCGGTGGCACCGTTGGAGGGCAACTGGATCCGCGGTGTCGGCCCGGTGTCGGCCGTCGCCGCGGAATCGGCCGCGGAGTCGAAGTCGGGCTCGGACGGTACGCGGGACACGCGTGCGCTCCGTCGGACGCGCCGGCTCCCGCTGTAGGCGACGTTGACGATACCCAGCGCGAGGATCAGGTCGCCGAACGACACTGTCTGTTCGAGCGGGCCCGGGATGATGATGCGATCGTCGAGGATCTTGAGCATGTCGTCTTCGCGTTCGGGTCGGTGCTTCGCGCTGGTCTCGAGTCCGTCACCGGCGGTGACCCGGTACGGCATGCCCTGGTTGAGTGCGATCACGAGCAGGTTCAACGAGATCCCGATGACGATGATCGACATCCCGGTGACGCGCAGGTTCAGGAGTCCGAACGAGACGATCAGCACGTAGGATCCGAGCAGCAGCGCGAACCCGACGTCGTCGGTCCGTGATTCCGGGATGAGCGGCGTGAACTCGACCACGACCTGGATCGCGAGGCCCGTGAACAGCAGCCCCGGCGAATCGAACTGGAGCCGCGAGAGGCGGCGGAAGCTCCCACCAGTGACGGGCACGATCACGAGGGCCAGCAGCAGCGCGACGACCTCGACCATCGCGCCACGGTAGGCCGTCGGTCCGTCGCAACGAGGGATATCAGGGGGATCGGCGACTCAGCCTTCGAGGTCGCGTGCGGCCTTCGCCCAGTCGTCGTCGGTCGCCGTTCGAGCCGCCACGGCGTCGCGGAACGCTCCGAGTCGTTCAGGGGGGAGTTCGTAGGCGCTCAGGTCGAGCATCGCCATCGGTTCCTCGTCGACGGCTGCTTCTTCGTGGGCGCGTTCCTTGCGTCGTTGCAGCCAGCTGGGACTCATCGTGTTCCTCTCGCCCAGAACTCTTCTTCGAGTTCGAGTGTCGTCGACGGGGTGGTGTCGGGTGCGGGTTCCGCGGAGCCGGGCTCGGCTCCCCGCAGTTCCTTCGCGAGCTTCGACCACGGGCCGTCGGACGCCTCAGCCACCGACGGGTCGGGGCTTGGTGTCCAGGCATCGTCGGAGTCGGTGTCTTCGAGCGCAGCCAGCGTGAGGTCGGTCCAGGCGTGCTCGTCCGAGTCGAGCAGGAGGTCGTCTTCGGCGGCGAGGGCAACGAGGTCGAGGTCGGCCGGGGCGTGGGAGTTGCTCCGTTCGGCCGCGCGGTTCCTGCGTCGCAAGGACCAGCCCCGCCACCGACGGATCATCGCTTCGGAGCGACCGAACTCGGCGAGCTCGCCGGTCGGGACCCCGAGGGTGTCGTGGTTGTCGGTCGCGGCCTCGGCGGACGCGGCGGCGCCGGTCGGCGGAACCGGTGCACTGTCGATCCAGGCGTCGGGGAGACCCGAAAGGGTGGTCGTGACCGAGGGGACCCGCCAGCCGGCCGCGCGTGTCACCGACGCCGCGGTACGGCTTCCATCACCTTCCGCGGCGTCCGTGCCCGGTCCAGCCACGTGGCGAGCGATCCCTGCTCCGATTGCCACTGGAGGGAAAATTACCAGGCGTCCGCTTCCGGTGATCTAGGCCATCGGGCCCACCTACGATGCGGCCGGAAGAGGCTCGGGTGCCGCGATCGGGGAGAGGAGCAGCCGGTGGAGGACCTCCGCTACGAGGTGGACGGGCCGGTCGCCCGCTTGACGATCGATCGACCGGAGCGTCGCAACGCCATGTCGTTCGAGGTGATGCAGGGCCTCCGGGAGGGCGTCTCGGAGGCCAAGGCCGACGACTCCGTGCGTGTCGTGGTGCTGACCGGTGCGGGAGACAAGGCCTTCTGCTCGGGCGCCGACCTCGGCGGCATCGCCGGCACCGACGGCGCGACCGCCGCCCACGAGGGGCGGGGACTGCTCGCCGACCTCTTCCGTGAGCTCTGGTCGCTCGGCAAACCGACGATCGCCCGGGTGCGCGGGTACGCGCTCGCCGGCGGGTTCGGCCTCGCCCTCGCGTGCGACTTCGTGATCGCGGCCGACGACGCGCAGTTCGGGACCCCCGAGATCAACGTCGGGTTGTGGCCGTACATGATCACGGTGCCGCTGCTGCGCAGCATGCCGCCCAAACGGGCCTACGAGCTCATGGCCACGGGCCGACGCGTCGACGCGGGGGAGGCCGAGCGCATCGGGTTCGTCACGCGCGTCGTTCCCGTCGACGAGCTCGATGCGGCCGTCGACGAGCTCGCGAGCGGGCTGGCGTCGAAGTCGCCGTTGATCATGCGGTGGGGCCGCGACGCGTTCCAGCACGTGCTCGGCATGGATCCCGACCGCGCCCTCGACCACCTCCAGGCGATGCTCACGATCACGAGCTCGTCGGAGGACACGGCGGAGGGCGTCGCGGCCTTCGCCGAGAAGCGCGCGCCCGAATGGAAGGGCCGGTAGTGCGGGCGTCGGCGTCGTGATCGACGTGCCGGAGACGCGGTACGCCAAGAGTGGCGACCTCCACATCGCGTATCAGGTCGTCGGCGACGGCAGGCACGACATCGTCCACGTGCCGGGTTCGCTCGACTCGCTCGAGATCGGGTGGCAGCACACCGGGATCGAGTGGTTCTACCGGCAACTCATGCGGTTCAGTCGGCTCGTCCTGTTCGACAAGCGCGGGACGGGTTCCTCCGACCGACTCCCGCCAGAGGTCGTGCCCCCGTTGGAGGATCGTATCGACGACGTGCGGTCGGTGATGGACGCGGTCGGTTCGGAGCGGGCCACGCTGTTAGCGGTCGCCGACGGTGGGCCGGTCGCAATGCTCTTCGCGGCGACGTACCCCGACCGTGTGGAAGGCCTGATCCTGCACTCGACTTCGGCCCGTGTCGCCTGGGCTTCGGACAACCCCTGGGGTGCGAAGCCGGAAGTCGCGGAGTCGCTCGTGGCGGTGGTCGAGAAGCAGTGGGGCACAGGTCTGCTCTCCTCGTTCTTCCCCGAGACCGAACGTCGCGAAGTTGCGCGGATGGAGCGGCTCGCCGGCACCCCTCGCGACGCGGCCGCGTTCTTCCGCACGTCGTTCGCCACCGACGTGCGGTCGGTGCTCCCGCTGATATCGGCGCCGACGCTCGTCTGGCACAACACCGAGCATCGGCTCTGGCGGGTCGAGGGTGGCCGCTACCTCGGCGAACACATCCGAGGTGCGGAGTACCGCGAACGCCCGGGAGAGTCCGGCGGTCTCGGATGGGACCGCGAGGAAGGCGCCGAGCTCGCCGGCGCGATCCAGCAGCTCGTCACCGGCACACGGGGCGAAGTCGATGCAGAACGGGTGCTCAAGACGGTGTTGTTCACCGACATCGTCGACTCGACCGCACGTGCCTCCGCGCTGGGCGACCGCCGTTGGCGGGAGCTGCTCGACGCGCACGATGTCGCGGTCGCCCGAGAGGTCGAGCATGCGCGCGGTGGCGTCGTGAAGTCGACCGGCGACGGATTCCTGGCCTCGTTCGACGGTCCGGCGCGTGCGATCCGTTGCGCCGAGGCGATCGTCGTCGCGGCCCGGCACCTCGACCTCGACGTCCGCATCGGGTTGCACACCGGCGAGTGCGAGGTACGTGGTGACGACCTCGCGGGGATCGCCGTGCACATCGGCGCAAGGGTCGCGGCGATCGCGCAGCCGGGCGAGGTCCTCGCGACCAGCACGGTGCGCGACCTCGTCGCCGGTTCAGGCATCGAGTTCACCGACCGCGGCAGCCACGTGTTGAAGGGCGTGCCGGGCGAGTGGAAGCTCCTCGCGGTGGTGCGGTGAGTCGAGACCCAGTCGTTCAGCTGCTGCTCGGGATGCGTGACACGATGACGCGATGACGACGACCGGTGGGGGAGAGAAGCACGACTGGGGGCCGCTCGTCGGCGACCTCGCGCAGCGCAGGGAGCAGGCGCTCGGGCTCGGCGGGCCCGACCGGGTGGAACGTCAGCACTCGCTCGGCAAGCTCACCGTCCGCGAGCGGCTCGACCTGCTGCTCGATCCCGGGACCTGGGTCGAGTACGGGATGCTCGCCGACCACATGGACGCCGGCCTCGGCGACCGGTACCTCGCCGCCGACGGCGCGGTCACCGGCATCGGCGAGATCGACGGCCGCAAGGTCGCGGTCGCGGCCTACGACTTCACCGTCATGGCGGGATCGATGGGAACCGTCGGCGAGAGCAAGATCCGGCGGATGCGACACCACGCGATCAGTCAACGCATCCCGATGGTGTGGTTGCTCGACTCCGCGGGTGCGCGGATCCAGTCGACGAGCGGCTCGTCGTTCGCGGGTGCGGGCGACCTCTTCCGAGAGCAGGTCGCGATGAGCGGCGTGGTGCCGATGGTCGCGGCGATGCTCGGTCACTGCGCGGCGGGTACTGCCTACATCCCTGCCCTCGCCGACTTCGTGCCGATGGTGAAGGGCACCAGCTCGATGGCGCTCGGCGGCCGCCATCTCGTGAAGGCGGCGGTGGGCGAGGACGTGACCGAGGAGGAGATGGGCGGCTCCGCGGTCCACACCAAGATCAGTGGGGTCGCCGACCTCGAGGTCGCCGACGACGCGGCCTGCCTCGAGATCGTGCGGAAGTACCTCTCGTACTTCCCCGCCCACAACCAGGAGTCACCGCCGGTGCGGACGACGGCCGATCCGGTCGACCGCCGGGTCGAGGAGCTCTACGACATCGTGCCGACCGCGCCCCGGCGGGCCTACGACATGCGCAAGGTGATCACCGCGATCGTCGACGACGGCGACGTGTTCTGGATGAAGCCCGACTGGGCGAAGAACCTCGTCACCGGACTCGCGCGCATCGACGGTCAGTCGGTCGGCATCGTCGCGAACCAGCCGATGGTCCTCGGCGGCGCGCTCGACGTGAACGCGGCCGACAAGGCAGCGCGCTTCGTGTGGCTGTGCGACGCGTTCGGCATCCCGCTCGTGTTCCTGCACGACGTTCCCGGCTTCATCGTCGGCTCCGCGGTCGAGAAGCAGGGGATCATCCGCCACGGGGCCAAGATGCTCTTCGCGGTGAGCGAGGCGACGGTGCCGAAGGTGAGCGTGATCCTGCGCAAGAGCTACGGCGCGGGCTACTTCGTGATGAACGGCCTCGCCTACGAGGCCGACTACATCGTGGCCTGGCCGACCGCGGAGATCGCGGTGATGGGTCCCGACGGCGCGGTGGCGATCATCCACCGCAAGACGCTCGAAGCCGTTCCCGAAGACGAGCGCGTTGCCAAGCAGCTCGAGCTGGCCGAGGAGATCCGCGCCAACATCGACCCCTACGTCGCCGCGGGCCACGCCCAGCTCGACGACGTGATCGACCCCGCCGACACCCGTGCCGCCATCGCCCGCGGCCTCGCCGTCAGCCGTGACAAGCGCGTCGACCGCCCCTGGCGCAAGCACGGCGTCCTGCCCGTCTGACGACCCCCGAGAAGCACTTCGGCGTCGCTGGTCGCCAACAGTTGGCGTCTTGCGACGCCAAAGCGGCCGGGGTCGAGGTCGGGTCGTCGCGGTTCAGGGGCTGAGGAGCTCGGCGACGGCGGCGGCGAAGACGTCGGTGTGGTGGTCGACGTCGGCTTCGGTCGTGGCGGGCGACATGAGGGCCATGTTGTGGAACGGGGTGAGCAGGATGCCGCGGTTGAGCGCGGAGAGGTGCATGAACGCGTCGAGTTCGTGGTCGATTCCTGCGGCGGCCTCGCCGCCGTTGCGCGGCCGTTCGGGCGCGAACCAGTACTCGGCCCGGGCGCCGAGACGGGTGACGCTCCACGGCACGTCGTGCTCGTCGATCACGCCCTGCACGCCGTCGGCCCAGCGTTGTCCGAGGGGGAGCATGTGCGCGAACGCGTCGTCGGTGAGGACGTCGGCCAGGGTGGCCCGGATCGCGGCGAGCGTGAGCGCGTTGCCCGCGAGGGTGCCGCCGATCCCGGCGACGTCGCTGTCGGGGCCGGTCACCAGGTCGTGCACGCGCTCGGCGACCGCAGCGGTCATGCCGTAGGCACCCGCGGGGAGCCCGCCCGCGATCGGCTTGCCGATGGTGAAGAGGTCGGGTTCGAGGCCGTGCTCGCGCGTGTAGCCGCCGGGGCCCGCGCAGAAGGTGTGCGTCTCGTCGATGAGCAGCAACGTGGCGGTCTCTCGGGTGATGCGACGGAGCGCGTCGTGGTAGCCGGGGTCGGGGTGGATGATCCCGATGTTCGTCATCACCGGCTCCGCGATCACGACCGCGATCTCGCCGGTCGACAACTCGCGTTCGAGTGCTTCGACGTCGTTGAACTCCACGACGGCGGTGGTGAGCGAGGGGTCGACCGGCGGGCCGAGATGGCCCTCCCGCGCGACGCTGCGGCCGTCGGCGGCGAGGGTGACGAGCGTCTCGTCGACGGTGCCGTGGTAGCACCAGTTGAACGCGAGGATCTTCTGCCGGCCGGTCACCTGACGGGCGAGCCGCAGCGCGAAGCGGTTGGCGTCGGTGGCGCTGGTGGCGATCTGCCAGAACGGCAACCCGAACCGGCGGGCGAGCTCGTCGCCGACTGCGATCGCGTCGTCGGTCGGGAGCATCATCGACAGACCACGGCCGGCCTGCTCGGCGATGGCCGCCACCGAAGCCGGGGGCGCGTGCCCCGTCATGGCGCCGGTGTCGCCGAGACAGAAGTCGATGTACTCGTTCCCGTCGACGTCGACGAGGTGCGCGCCCTGGGCCTCGGCCGCGAACACCGGGAACCGTCCGGGCCAGCGCGCCATCCAGTTCATCGGGACCCCGCCGAGGAGGTGCGCCGCCGCAGGACCGACCCGAGCGCCCGAGCCCGGGTGGCTCTCGGCGAACCGCTCCTCTTCACGTCGGTGGAGGGCGGCCAGTCGGGCGCGGTCGATCACGAACCCGATCGTAGGTGCGATACTGCGACGGATGGCTATGTGGAGCGAACGGCTCAACGGGTCCCGGTCGACCGCACCGACCGACGAGTGAGCGGAACGATGCAGGATGGCTGAGATTCGGGCGGAGATCGCTGCGAACGTGTGGCAGGTCGTGGCGGAGGAAGGGCAGACGATCGCCGAGGGCGACGAGATCTGCATCCTCGAGTCGATGAAGATGGAGATCCCGGTCGTCACCGAGACCCCGGGTGTGGTGCGCGAGCTCCACGTCGAGCCCGGTCAGGTGATCCAGGAGGGCGACCTCATCGCGATCATCGACGAGTCCTGAACGCCGCCGGCGGCCACGCATGATCAGCTGGGAGGAACCGGCGCCGTTCGTCGGGCTCGCGACCATCGACCGGCCCGAACGCCGCAACGCGCTGAGCGCCGAGCTCTGCGACGACCTCCGGGCGCGACTCGAGGGTTCACACCACCTCCGGGCGCTGGTGATCACCGGCGAGGGGACCGCGTTCTGCGCCGGTGCCGACCTGGCCCGACGCGCCACCGACACCGCCGGAGCATCCGGGAGCGCAGCGAGCGGCGGACTCGAGCACGGCGGCGGCGACACGTTCCGGCCCGCGTTCGAGTTGATGCTCGACGCGATCGTCGACCACCCGGCCCCGGTGATCGCAGCCGTGAACGGCGCGGCGCTCGGCGCCGGGATGCAGCTCGCGGTCGCGTGCGACCTGCGGGTCGTCGCGCCCGGCGCGAAGCTCGGGATCCCCGCCGCGCGCCTCGGCGTGCTGCTCAGCGCGGTGAACATCCGGCGACTGGCGCTCCTCGTCGGTCACGGGGTGGCGCGCGACCTCCTGCTCACCGGGCGCGCCGTCGACTGCGAGGAGGCCGAGCGGGCCGGTCTCGTCCATCGGGTCGCGACCGACGCGCGCGCCGCGGGACTCGCGTTGGCCGAGGAGCTCGCCGTACTCGCGCCGCTCACGGTGCAGGGCCACAAGCGTGCCCTGAACCTGGTGGGCGACTCGGCACCCTTCCCGGCCGACGCGCTCGCCGAGATCACCGCGATGGAGACCCGCAACTTCGCGAGTGTCGACCTCCAGGAAGGCCTCGCCGCGTTCGCGGAGAAGCGCAGCCCCGAGTTCGAAGGTCGCTGATACCCGATCGGCTGACCGCCGGACGCCGGACGCCAGATAGCGCGGGAGGAGCCGGCCTCAGGCCGGGAGCCAGCTCCCGTGGAATCCGAACGGCACCCGCCGCGCCATCTTGACCTCGGCGACCACCCGGAGGTCGTGCGCGTCGAGAACCGCGAGCGTCGAGCTGTGGTCGTCGCCCACGTAGGTGAGGATCCAGCCGTCGTCCTCTGCGGTGCCGTCGGGATCGGCCGCGAACACCGGCTCGCCGGAGACGCGCCCGGGGAAGCGTCGGATCGTCTCGGTGCCCGCGACGAGGTCGTACTTGGTCACGGCGTCGAAGAGGTCACTGCCGGACCCGCGATCCGAGAACGTCGCGGTGTAGCCGAACCGGTTCTGGATGCCGATCCGACGCTCGTCGATTCGCGGGAAGTCGCCCGGGAGCCGACCGATTCGCTCCGACGCCACCCGACCGGAGTCGAGGTCGACCGTGAACCGGGTCAGGTGGCCATCGGGGTCGGGGGGAACGGTGTCTTCGGAGTCGAGGCCGATGTCCATGCGGGCGCGACGCGACGCGTCGATCGTGATCGTCGAGCCTTCGCTCCAAGCGTTCATGAAGTGGAAGACGTAGCACGTGTCGATGTCGAACCAGCGGACGTCGGTGCCGTCGTTGTCGCGCGCCATCACGCCGATGCGGGTGCCGAGCTCCGGCTTCCAGGCGAGCATCGGGCCGCCGGCGGCGAACCCCGCGAAGTCGAAGACCGCAGGTGCGTCGAAGAAGATCACGTGTTCCGCGGTGGTCACGAAGTCGTGGATCATCACCGGGGCGGGCAGGTCGATCTCGACGCTGCGTACCAACTCGCCCGACGCGTCGGCCACGTGGAACCGCAGGTACGGCGGGATCGCCGAGTACCCGAAGAACAGCATCTCGCCGGTGACCGGGTCGATCTTGGGGTGCGCGGTCATCGCCCCTTGGAGGCGACCGTCGAAGTCCCAGGGCCCGATCGTGCCGAGGTCGGCGCCGACGAGTGTGGGAAGGCCGGCTTCCCAGAGGCAGAGAATGCGACCCGCGTGGCGGACGACGTGGGTGTTGGCGACGTTCTTCATCGGGCCGGCATCGCCGACGACGTCGCTGTCGGGGAAGTCGGCGTTCGCCATGCCACCGTAGAGTGACCGACCGGCCGCGATCTCGGCCTCGAGCCCACGGCTGTGGATCCACCGGTTGCGATACGACGCCCGCCCGTCGGCGATCGTCACGCCGTGGAGCATCCCGTCGCCGTCGAAGACGTGGTAGCGACCCGCCGGTTCGAACATCGGATTGGGCCCGTTGCGCAGGAACTGGCCCTGCAGCGCCGAGGGCAACTCGCCCGTCACAGCCAGCTCGGAATCGTCGCGCTCGTCGGTGACCGGCTCGTACACGCCGGTCAGGTAGGGCTCCAACACTGTGTCCATGCTCTGCTCCTGCTTGACGGGACTCGTACCGTAGCGTTCACTTTACAGTGTTCACCGGCGGCGGCTCGTTGCGTCGACGGTGGGCTCGACCGAGAACGTGCAACCAACCCACCCAGCGGAGGACCCGATGCCACTGCCGAGGACGCTGCTCGATCGCGCCGAACCGACCGATGCCGACCTCTCGGTCGTGCAGGGCGCATGGCCGGCCGACCTGACGGGCGAGATCGTGATCAGCGCGCCGCATCCCGAGACGTTCGGCGGGCTGCATGCGTTCTTCGGCGACGGAATCACCTACCGACTGTCGTTGCAGCCGGGTTCACACGGCGCCGACGCGGAACGGTTCGCGTGGCGCTGGGGTTGGATCGACTCGCCGTCGGCCCGGTTGCGCAAGAAGCGCCCCGATGTCTTCGAGTCGACGATGCTCGGCGTGAACTCACCATTCGGGCTCTCGAACTCGGCGAACACCGCGCCACTGCCGTGGGGTGACCGCCTCTTCATGACGTGGGACGTCGGTCGGCCGGTCGAGATCGACCCGGTCACGCTCGGGTTCCTCGGTGAGGTCGGCCACCGGAGCGAGTGGAAGGAGTTCCTCCCGCACCCGGTGTTGCCCTTCATCACCTCGACCGCGCACCCGGTGATCGACCCCGACCGCGACTGCCTCTGGACCGTGAACACCCACTGGGGGCAGCTCCACGTGGTCCGGTGGGACGGCGACGGTCGCCTGCAGTCGTGGCCGATCGAGGGCGCGACCATCCCGCAGTCGCTCCACACCATCACGGTCACGCGCGACTGGATCGTCGTCGCCGACTGCGCGTTCAAGGTCGAGCCGCAGATGCTGAACGGAGGCGAACGCACCGAGCCGAACAACCCGTCGGAACCGCTCTACCTGATCCGAAAGGCCGATCTCGACCGGACCCCGGTCGGAGACGCCGTCTCGTGCAAGACCTTCACGGTCGCGCCCGAGGTCATGCACTACTACGGGGTGTACGACGACTCCGACGGAGTGCGGGTGGTGTTCGAACACACCGAGAACAGCGAGCTCGGGCTCGCGCAACGCGCCGGAGACGTCGACGCGCTCGGTCGGCCGTGCGATCCGGCGTTCGTGGGCCTCTACGGGTTCCCGATGAGTCCGTCGCGCATGAGCATGATCGAGTTCGACCCCGAGACGGGCCGCCAGACCGAGCAGGCGTCGCTGTACGAACCCGGTCGGTACTTCGCGCAGCAGTTGTCGGCGCTCGACTGGAGCACCGAGGGGGTGACTGCGCCGACCGTTCGCCACATGCTGTACCACGGGTGGCGACCGGAGGCCGTCACGCAGCGGCACCTCGCCCTCTACGGCGACCGGGTCGATCGTACGCTGCTGCCCACCGAGGAGACGCCCGCGGTGCTGGCGTCGTTGTCGATGCCCGATCTGCGACCGCTCTCCGACTACACCTGGCCGCTCGATGATCTTCCGTCGTCACCCATCTTCGTGCCCCGCGATCCGGGCGCAGGCGCAAGCCGGTACGCGGGCTCGAAACCAGGTGGGCACGACGGCTACGTCGTCGTCCCGGTGATGAGCGACGCCGGGTTCCGGGTCGAGGTGTTCGACGCCGACGACGTCGGTCGTGGCCCGCGTGTCACGCTCGCGGCGCCGAACCATCGCGTCGCGTTCATCCTCCACTCCGCGTGGATGCCGCGAGCCGTCTCGGCACCCGACCTCGAACGCACCCGCTTCGCGACCGAGCTCGATGGTCTCGAGGCACTGCCCGACGATCTCGCGGCGGCGGCCCGAGAGGTCGCACGCGAGCTCGACGACGGCGTCGCCATGCACGCGGGCGTCGCTCAGTAGTTCGACGGGAGGACGCGCTCCAGGTTCGTGTAGAAGGAGAACAGCACGATCAGGAACGGCACCACGCCGACGAACCAGGTCGTCCAGCGTCGGTAGCGGTGGAAGAGCCACCACCACAGGCCACCGACGAAGGCGAGGATGATCCCCCAGCCGATGAGGGGGGAGATCGAGCTGGACTCGCCGGAGAGGCCGAGGTTGCTCGCCGCGACGGTTCGCGTCGACGGTTTCGTCGGTTCGGGGCTGACGTCGGTCGCGGGTTTCCAGGTCGCCCTCACGATGAGGCGTTGCGCGGCGGAGAACTTCGGGTTGCAGGTCGTGAGCGTGAGCGTCGCGAAGTCGGTGCCGGGCAGCGTGGGGTTCGGGGTCGGCTGCAACACTTCGACCTGGTTCGGTTGCACCACGACGTGGCCGCTGACGTTGCCGTCGGGGTCGGTCTGGGGATCGACGACGTACCGGTACGAACCGGCGAGCGTCGTCACCTCGATCTCGTCGCCCGGGCTCAGCTCGTCGAGCCGGTTGAACGGCTGGCCGTAGGTGGTGCGGTGCCCGGCGATCGCGGCGTTCCCGAGTTGGCCGGGGAGAGGCGTCTCCGGATAGTGGCCGGGCCCCTTGCGGAGATCCTCGACCCCGACGCCCCCGACGACGGCGCTCTCGATCCCGATCTTCGGGATCCGGATCACCGCCATGGCTTCACCCGACGGTGCGGGCGGTGGGGGCGTCGTCGTCGCCGTGGGGGCAGGAGAGGTGTCGACCTTCTCGAGCTGCTGGGCGAACTGGTCCTTCAGACGGGACTGCTCCCGGGCGGTGTAGAGCCCGGTCCCCCAGAGCTGGTATCCCACGAAGAGCAGGATGAGGATACCGACGGTGACCAGGATCCTTCCGAAGGCACCGATGGCTCTGCGCACAGCGGCCCAGCGTACGGCGTGCCGGGGCGGATCGATGGTCACTCGGAGTCGGTTCGCGGCCGACGCGCCAGTTGGCTCCGACGGGGGGCGCGTCCGTACACTCGGGCGTAGCGAAGACCCCGGTCCGCGGGGTCTCGGAGGCCTGTTGGGCTGTGGTTCCCCTCGTCCGTCTGCGCTCCGTCGTGTGTCTGCTCGGCCGCTTTCCCGCCCTCGCCGGCGTCGATCTCGACGTGGTGAGCGGAGAGATCGTGCTGCTGACCGGACCCAACGGGGCCGGGAAGTCGACCCTGCTCCGTGTGCTCGCGGGTCTGCTGCCGACCCACCGCGGCGACGCCGAGGTGCTCGGCCACGACCTCGGCGTCGATCGCCGCGCCCATCGTCGGGATCTCGCCCTCGTCGGTCACGAGACCTCTTGCTACGACGATCTGACCACCCGCGAGAACCTGCGGTTCGCGGCCCGCGCGTCGGGACGTGACGCGGCCGTGGGCGACGCAGCGCTCGAGCGCCTCGGCCTCGGCGGTCAGGCCGACGTCGCCCACGGCCGGCTCTCCGCCGGCCAGCGCCGCCGCCTCGCCCTCGCCGTCGGCCTCGCCCGCGACCCGAAGCTGCTCCTCCTCGACGAACCGCACGCCGGCCTCGACGCCGAGGGCCGGGTCCTCCTCGCCGAGATCCTCGTGGCTGCGCCCGGTGAGGGTCGTACCGTGCTGCTCGCGTCGCACGAGCTCGACCTGACCCGGCCGCTCGCGACCCGTGAGGTCGTGGTGGTCGGAGGTCGGGCATCGGGCCGGTTCCCGCCGCCTGCGCCCGATCCTGTGGTGTCGGGGGTCGACGGTGCGCCGGCCGTGATCGTGGAGCCGGCGCCATGAGCCTCGCGGGCGAGGTCCGGCTCGTGGCCGGCAAGGACCTCCGGATCGAGGCGCGTTCACGCGTCACGTTGGCCCAGGTGCTCCCGTTCGGCGGAATCGTCCTCTTGCTCTTCGCTTTCGCACTCGACCCCGACCGGGGTCGTCTCGCGGCGGTCGCGCCCGGTCTCTTCTGGGTGGCGGTGCTTCTTGCCGCGCTCCTCGCCATCGGCCGGTCGTTCGCCATCGAGCAGCAGAACGGGGCGCGCGACGGGCTCCGCCTCTCGGGGATCGACGGGGCGGCGGTGTTCCTCGGCAAGACGATCGCCGTTGCCGCTCAGCTCCTCCTCCTCGAGGTCGTGCTCGGCCTCGGGGTTGCCGTGCTCTACGGCGTCGACGTGACCTCGGTCGTGGTGCTCGTCGTCGCGGGGGTGGCCGCGACCGCCGGACTGGCGGCCACCGGTACCCTCTTCGGGGTATTGGCAGCCGGTCTCCGCACGCGCGAGACGTTGCTGCCGTTGCTGTTGTTGCCGGTCATCACGCCGGTGATGCTCGGGGCGACCCGGGCCTTCGAATCGGGCCTCGGCGGCGAGCCGGCCGAGGCGTGGCCGTGGATCGCCCTGCTCGGGGCGTTCGCGGTGCTGTACGTGTCGGTCGGTGTGCTCGCCTTCGGGCCACTGTGGGAGGACTCATGAGTCGAGGACCAACGGACACGGGGTCCTCGGTACCTCGCGGTGTCCGAGGCGGGGCCCGAACGGCCCGTCGCCGCAGGCGACAGGAGTGGGAAGCATGAGTCAGGGTTCCCGAGATCACGATGTCCGGGAGGCGAGGTTGCTCGGTCCCCGGGTCTCGACGGGGATCGGATGGGGCGCGCTCGTCGCGCTCTTCCTCCTGGGCCTGTTCGGGCTCTGGGGTGCCCCGCCCGACGAGGTGCAGGGCGACGCGCAGCGCCTCATGTACGTGCACGTGCCCACGGCCTGGCTCGCGTACCTCGCCTTCTTCGTGACCGCGATCGCGTCGGCGCTCTACCTCTGGCCCCGCACCCGGGCCCGCGTCTGGGACCGGCTCGCCGGGGTGTCGGCCGAGCTCGGTGTGATCTTCACAGGTCTGACCCTCGTGCTCGGTTCGATCTGGGGGCGCGCGGTCTGGGGTGTCTGGTGGGCGTGGGATGCCCGCCTCGTCACCACCGCGGTGCTCTTCTTCCTCTACCTCGGGTACCTCGCGTTGCGACGCACCTCGGAGGACCCGTCGGTCGGCGCGAAGCGCAATGCGATCGCGGCGTTGATCGCGTTCATCGACGTGCCGATCGTGCACTTCTCCGTCGAGTGGTGGCGGACCCTCCATCAGCAGGCCACGGTGTTCAACCCCCGGCTCAGTGCAGAGATCAGCGGTGTGATGGCGTGGACGCTCTGGCTCAGCGTGTTGGCGTTCACACTGTTGTACGTGTTCCTGCTCGATCGCCGGTACCGGCTCGCAGCGCTCGAAGACGATCTCGACGACCGTGAGCTCGACCGCGCCATCGCGGCGCGCGTCGCCGACGCCCAGCCCGCCGGGATGGCGTCGTCGTGACCGACGTCGGCTACGTCGTCGCCGGTTGGGGCATCACGGTGGTGGTGTTGGCGGGGTACTACGCGCGCATCGTCGTCCGCACCCGTCGGGCGTCGAAGAGCAGCGAGCAGCGGTGACCACCACGACCGCGCCGGCGCCACCCCCGTCGTCGGAACCCCCGTCGCGAGGCCGACCGCGTCGCCTCCGCTACATCGTCGCGGCGGTGCTGTGCGTCGCCGCGATCGGCGCCCTGCTCTTCCTCGGCCTCCGCGGGAACATCGTCTACTTCCGCACCGTCTCGGAAGCTGTCGACCGACGTGCCGACGACGGAACCGACC
>Ga0209591_10004553_pt1 | contig 15669 bp, 13 predicted proteins | sample MAT01_FD_187207 | JGI IMG/M metagenome (GOLD analysis project Ga0209591, IMG submission 187207) | Freshwater microbial communities from Lake Fryxell liftoff mats and glacier meltwater in Antarctica - MAT-01 (SPAdes) (version 2) | ecosystem: Environmental > Aquatic > Freshwater > Ice > Liftoff... | reverse complement strand
AGCGGGAGATGAACGCCGCGTCGGTGTCCTCGATGACGCTCCAGCTTTCCTTTGACTCTGGTGCCTCATAGTTGAGCCGCACCGTGATCACGCGCACGGTTCCGGGTACGATCGCCTCCGGTTTTGCGCGGCTTTCTCCGTGACGAGCCATATAATCCATGCTGCCGTGGAAGCCCGCTGCCAGCCATTGCATGAGTTTTGCAGACTCAGCAGTCAGGTCGGTATCGGCAATCCCAACCTGCTGAAAGCCCAGCGTCTCGCCCCATCGTTTGATGTCCGCGCCGAGCTGTTGGTAGTCAGTTTTTTCCATCACTGCAGTCTATCGGATGACCGAACTTTTAACGCTGGCGATGGATTTGCAAGACGAGGGTGCCACAGCGGCCGCCGCGCGGAAAATTGCGACGGCGCTTCTGGCGGCGGCGGCTTGCGGCGAGCTCCCCATCACCATTTTCCTACGCGGCGACCTTGGCGCGGGCAAAACCACGTTGGTGCGGGGCGCCCTGAGGGCTCTGGGGTTCGAAGGGCGGGTGAAAAGCCCTACCTACGGATTAGTTGAAGTTTATGCAATTTCTAGCTTAAACTTGTATCACTTTGATTTTTATCGCTTAAAGGATCCCGACGAATGGCACGAGGCTGGCTTTCGCGATTCTGTCGCCGAACAGGCGATATGCCTGATCGAGTGGCCCGAGAAAGCGCGCGGGGCACAGGTGCCGCTGCCGACACCGGATCTGGACATCCAACTCAGTACGGACCCAGACAACACGAGCCTGCGTCACGCGATTTTTTCGGCGTCGAGCCCGCTCGGTCAAACGCTTCTTCAAGCGCTGTCTCCTTAGCGCGGGGCGATAGCCCAGTCGCAACCGTCACCGGCGTATCGATTGCGCGGCGCACGCTGCTGACCTCGGCAACCTTACTGCCCTTGCTTGGTTCGTCGTTGCTGGCGCATGCAGCGGCTGCGGCGAAAGTCAGTGCCGCGCGCGTCTGGCCGGCCAACGAGTACACGCGAGTCACCTTCGAAGCGCCGACCGCTTTCAAGTACCAGCACTTTTTTGTGAAAGATCCCGAGCGGCTGGTGCTCGATATCGAGAATGTCGAACTGGGTGAAGCGTTGAAGTCGCTGGCCGCTAAAGTGGGGGCCGACGATCCGTATATCAAATCGGTTCGCGTTGGGCTGAATCGGCCAAATGTCGTACGCGTGGTGCTCGACCTCAGAACCGAGGTGCTGCCGCAAGTCTTCGCCGTGCCGCCGGTGGGTGAGTTTGGTCACCGGCTGATGCTCGACATCTATCCGGCCAAGCCGATCGACTCGATGCTCGCGTTGCTCAACGAGGATACGGCCGCGTTCGGCAGGGGCGACGAACGTGAACTGCCGCACGCGAGTACCGGAAAGCCGGTAGAGCCAGGCAAACCCGGTGCCAGCGTCGCTGCGCCACCATCTTCCGATAAGTCTGACAAGTGGGCCTTGGCGGATCCCGCCAAAGGCGCTGGCAAGAAGCCAGAGTCCCCCGCCATCATCGCAGGTAAGAAGCCGCTGAGACCGTTTGTGGTGGTGCTCGATCCGGGCCACGGCGGCGAGGATCCCGGCGCGGTCGGCAAGCGCGGCACGCGCGAAAAAGACGTGGTGCTCACCATCTCACGTTTGATCAAGAACAAGCTCGACAGCGATGCACGGTTTCGTATCGCCTTGACGCGCGATGCCGATTTCTTCGTCCCGCTGCATCATCGCGTGCAACGGGCAAGACGCTTGAAGGCGGACCTGTTTATCAGTGTGCACGCCGATGCGTTCATTCATCCGCAGGCAAATGGCTCGTCGGTGTTTGCGTTGTCCGAGCGCGGCGCGACGTCAAGCGCCGCAAGATGGATCGCCAACAAGGAAAATGACGCCGACTTGATCGGCGGCATCAATCTGAATCTGCGCGATCAGGGACTGGCGCGCATTCTGCTCGACCTCTCGACGACCGCTCAGATCAACGATTCGCTCAAGGTGGGTCGCTACGTGCTCTCGGAGCTCGGTGAAGTGAATCGTCTGCACAAGCCGGTGGTAGAGCAGGCCGGATTCGCGGTGTTGAAAGCACCTGATATTCCGTCGATCTTGATCGAAACCGCGTTCATTTCGAATCCGGAAGAGGAGCGCAAGCTGCGCGATGCGGCCTATCAGGACAAGATGGCCGACGCGATCGCCGACGGCGTGCGCACCTACTTCAAGAAAAACCCGGCGCTTGCCCGGGCTTGATCGTCGCCCAAAGTCACCATTCGGCGGGCGTCTACAGCCCATTTGCCTTGAAAACGCCCGACAGCTAAGGACTTTGCCGGAACAGCTTTGCCGAAGCGGTTTCAGGCGGCGGCGCGTTGGCCCTTGAGCAGGGCGGTGACTTCTGGTGTTGTCAGCGGTTTGGCGAACAGAAAGCCTTGGAACGCATCACATTGGTGCGTGCGCAGGAATTCCAGCTGCGCTACTTGCTCGACACCCTCCGCGATCACGCGCAATTTCAGCCGCTTGCCCATCGCAATGATCGCCTCGGTGATCGAACAACTGTTGGCGTCTTCGGGGATCTGCGAGATAAAGCTGCGATCAATTTTCAGTGTCTGCGCCGGCAGGCGCTTGAGCTGCCCGAGCGACGAATAGCCGACGCCGAAGTCATCAATCGAAATGGTGGCGCCGAGCCGTCTCAGCTCGGTGAGGATTTCAATCGACTGATCGAGGTTGCGCATCGCCATTGTCTCGGTGATTTCAAGATCGATGCGGGTTGCCGAAATGCCCGATTCGAGTAGCGCCGACTTCATCGACGGCAGCAACTTGCGCGACACAAACTGGCGCGGCGACAGGTTTACCGATACCGTCAGATCTTGGTAGCCCTCCTGATCCCACGCCTTGATTTGCATGCAGGCAGTGCGGAACACCCACTCGCCCAGCGGCACGATGAGGCCGAGCTCTTCAGCGATGGAGATGAAGTCTTTGGGATAAATTTCACCATGCTGCGGATCGTTCCAGCGCAACAGGGCTTCAAGCCCGACGATCTTGCCGCTCAAGACATCGACTTGCGGTTGGTAGCGCAAGAAGAATTCGTTGCGTTCGATCCCGCGGCGCAATCGCGATTCGACTTCGAGACGCTTGGACAGCAGGAAATTGAGATCCGAGGTGAAGAAACGCGCCGTGTTGCGGCCGGAGTCCTTGGCTTGGTACATTGCCGAATCGGCGTGCTTAAGCAAATGCTGGATATCGGTTGCATCGTTCGGGTAATGTGAAATGCCAATCGAGGCGGTGACGGTCAATTCATGACCCGACACTTCGATCGGTCGGGCCAGTTCGGCGAGAATTTTGTTGGCGACAATTTGCGCGAACTCGGGTTTGTCGAGATCCGGCAACACGATGACAAACTCATCGCCGCCCTCGCGTGACACCGTGTCCCCTTCCCGTACCACCTTTGCCAGGCGCTTTGATACATCCCGCAGCACGTAGTCACCGGTTTCATGACCAAGGGTGTCATTTACTAACTTGAAGCGATCCAGGTCGATGAAGAGCAGGCCGACGTGGCGTTGCTGGCGGCGCGCCGACAGGATGGCCTGGTTGAGGCGATCCTGCATCAGTCGCCGGTTCGGCAGGCCGGTCAGTGCATCATGGTGCGCCATGTAGTGGATGGTGCGTTCGGTATTCAAGCGCTCTGTCACGTCTTGGACGAGGGAGGCGACGCCGATGACCTTGTTGTCTTCATCAACCAGCGGCGTGTTGTACCACTCGGTCTGGATTTCCTCGCCGCGCTTGGTTTTGTTGCTCATCGATACGCGCGTTGAGTGCCGCGTTTGCATCAGTTCCATCCACATGCTGGCGAGTCGCTCACTCTCGGGCTGACCATTGACCAGCAGGTAGCCGGATTCACCGACCATTTCAGACGCCATGTGGCCAAAAATGGTCTCGGCGGCGGGATTCCACGAAGCCACGCGGAACTCCATATCCCACTCGATCACGCCCAACGGCGTGCGCTCTAGGTGGAGTTTCAGCCGCTGCAGCGCGAGCAATTCAGAGCGCTCGGCTTTGCGCCGGTCGACGGATTCCTGTTCAAGCGCACGTTTGGCGGCCTCCACACGCGCTTTCTCTTCTTCGAGTCGCATGGCAATGAGTACGTTGTCAAAGCGCGCCGTCAGTGAGTCGAGCAACGCCTTGTGAACCTTGCTATGGACGATCACCAGCAGACCAGCCAACACGGCGATCGCGGCGCCGATCAATGAGCCGACCCCGGCGCTGAGTCCCATGGTGATGGCGCCCATCGGCAGCAGTGAGACCAACGCAACGAGCGTGAACAGTGAGCGGTGTGGCGCCATGTAGGCGACCGCACCCGTCGTCAGCAGCGCGACCAGCATCATGACCGGTAACTGGGTGGGCCCCGCTTTGGGTAACAACAGCGAGCCCATCAAGCCCCAAAGTGCGGCCATCAGCAGCGTGGCAATGACGAACTTGGTCTCCCAACTGCGCAGCCGTTCCGGGCTTGGGTTGGCGCGGATAAATATTTTGTACAGGGCGTAGCGGCCGAGCATTACCGCAATAGCAGCGAGGAACCAGAAGAACAGTTCGGGACGCTGGCCGAGCTCGTTCCAAAGAATCGCCCCCAGCAGGAACGTGACCATGAACTCTGCAAGGTAGCCGACCAAGGAGAAGCGGTACAGCAGACGCACCTGCTCGGCAAAAATGTGCTTTGCCACAAAGGCGCGATCTTGCGCGGATACGGGCGCCACCAGCGACAGGCTCGGTGCGGTCAATTCAGACAGCTCCGAATTGGCGGTGGCAATCTCGGCGTTCGCTGGATTCGATTGATGGATGGCCAAAAAAGTTTCTTTCTTGTTCTTGCGAGTCCGCGCGGTTGCCGATCCGGTGATCCAGCGTCGGACGACATTGCCGACCATTCGATGACAAATCAACGCGCTTCACTTTGAATTTGTGCGTTTATCAACCAACACATCTCAAAGACATCGTATGTAATTGTTCCACAACATCTAAACGTTAGTGTGTTCCCTTGCCAGCGTCAAGCGGCAAAGGGAGAAAAGCGGGCAAAAATGGGACTTATGCCTTAATTGCGGTATGTTTTGTCACAAAGTGTGAATCGGTTCACGTTTATCCGCATGTTCGGCTGACGGAAAAATATGCTGGGACAGTCGATAAAATAGTGAAATCAACATACGGTTGGACGCGGTTTTGCGCAGTTGCCAAACCGATGCTCTCTTGCACGCGGCCCCCGTCGTCCCGCGACCGCATCCCATCGCTGCGCTAACTTCGCCCTACCGAATATTGTCTGCAATGACCCACGCCATCGAGTTGCTTCCCGAATTACTGATCAACCAGATCGCCGCCGGCGAGGTGGTCGAGCGCCCGGCGTCGGCAGTGAAGGAATTGGTTGAAAACAGCCTCGACGCGGGCGCCACGGAAATCGGCATCGAACTCGTGGAGGGTGGCGTCAAGCGCATCCGTGTTGCCGACAACGGTGCGGGAATTCCGCAAGCACAACTTGCGCTTGCGGTTGCGCGTCATGCCACATCCAAAATTCGTAGTCTGGATGATCTTGAGCGTGTTGCCTCGATGGGCTTCCGCGGTGAGGCGCTCGCCAGTCTCGGCGCGATATCGAGGCTGACGCTGACCTCGCGCCGAATCGATGACGCGCACGCGTTCCGGCTTCAGGTGCTGGGCGGCGAGGTGGGCGCGATCGAGCCGGCCGCCCTAGCGGTCGGGACGGTCGTGGAAGCCGAGGATCTTTTCTTCAATACACCCGCCAGGCGCAAGTTCCTCAAGACAGAGGGCACTGAATTCGGCCACGCTGATGACGCGGCGACACGGATTGCAATCGCCTTTCCGGGTGTGGCGGTTTCACTGACCCATAACGGCCGGCGCATCTGGTCGCATCCCGTGCAAAGCGCGGACGTGCGCGTGATGGCGATCATGGGTGATGAATTCGCCGGGTCGTCGGTACTCATCGACGCGCAGCAACCCGCATTTGGTATCTCGGGCTTCATCGCGCTACCGCGCTATTCAAGAGCGGGGCGTGATCAGCAGTACGTGTTTGTCAACGGCCGCTTCGTACGCGACAAGCTGCTGCAGCACGCGATTCGCGAGGCCTATGCGGACGTACTGCATCACCAACGCCAGCCGGCCTATTCGCTGTTTCTGAGCATCAGTCCCGACTTGGTCGATGTCAACGTGCATCCGGCGAAAGCTGAAGTGCGGTTTCGTGATTCACGAGGCGTCCACCAGTTTGTATTTCATGCGCTCAACAAAGCGTTGTCGCAGTCGAGCGCCAACATCTCGACGCCAACAGCGGATCCAACGCAGTACGCCAGTCCAAGAGCGGCCGGGGAAGGCTGGCAACTGACGTTGCCGGCGAGTCAGGCGCGGTGGGGAGCGTCGTCGCCGCCTGGCGCGGCCGCGGTTGCCGGTGGGTTTGCGCGCCAACCCGCGATGGCTGGCGAGCCGGATCGATTCTACGAAGTCCTGCGCGGCGCGACGGCTGGCGAAGCGCTGCTTCAACAGGTGTCCGATACGGGTTTGCCGCCACTTGGATATGCCCTCGCACAATTGCATGGCATCTACGTGCTGGCACAAAACGCGGCCGGTCTGGTGTTGGTCGATATGCACGCCGCGCACGAGCGAATTCTCTACGAGAAATTCAAGAATCAAGTCGACTCGGGGACGACGGCTTCGCAGCCGCTGCTTGCGCCGATTGCGTTCGCACTGAGCCAGCGCGAGCGTACGTTGCTCGATGAAAATCGTGCGTTGTTGGCGGGGTTGGGTTTCGAGTTCGGCGACCTCAGCCCGAATGAGATCGCGATTCGTGCCGTGCCGGCGATGCTGGACCGGCGCGAGCCGCGCGACCTGTTGCGTGAGCTGGTTGTCGATTTGGCCGAGCATGGCGCGTCCCGCGCTGCCGAACAACGTCGTGACGGCGTCTTGTCAACAATGGCGTGCCACGCCGCCGTGCGCGCCAACCGCCAGCTCGCCATCCCCGAAATGAATGCCTTGTTGCGTCAAATGGAAGACACCGAGCGCAGCGGGCAGTGCAATCATGGTCGACCCACTTGGTATCAATTTGCCATGTCGGATCTTGACCGTCTGTTCATGCGCGGCCGCTAGCGGCGCCGTTAAAGTTCGCAAACGCAATGAATCAACCTCCGGTGCTGGCGTTGCTCGGACCGACTGCATCGGGCAAGACCGCGCTCGCCTGTGAGTTGGTCGACGCGCTCAACGGAGAGTTTGGCGTTGAACTCGTCAGCGTTGACTCCGCACTGGTGTATCGGGAAATGAATATCGGCACGGCCAAGCCGGACGCCGCGATGTTGCATCGTTACCCGCATCACCTCATCAATCTGATCGCGCCGACTGAAGCGTACTCTGCGGCGGATTTTTGTCGCGATGCGCGCGGCGCGATTTCTCAAATTCACCAGCGCGGCAATATCCCGCTACTGGTTGGCGGTAGCATGATGTACGTGAAAGCGTTGTTCGAAGGCCTCAGTGCGCTACCTCCCGCAGATGCGGCAATCCGGGCGGCAATCGAGGCCGAGGCGCTGGTGTCGGGTTGGCCGGCAATGCACGCGCAACTCGCGGCGATTGATCCGCCGACCGCGCTACGTCTTTCGCCCAACGATAGCCAGAGAATCCAACGCGCACTCGAGGTCTACCGGATCGCCGGAGTGCCGCTGTCCAGTTTGCAAACACGCGCTGCGACGGCGCGTGGGATTGACGTCGCGCCCGCGTTCGACTATCCGACGATGACGATTGCGCTGCTAGCGTCGGAGCGATCTCTACTGCATGCCCGCATCGAACAGCGATTTGACCTTATGCTTCGCGAGGGCCTGATCGATGAGGTCGGCAGGCTCCGCGAGCGCCACCAGTTGCACCCTGACATGCCGTCGATGCGCACGGTCGGCTACCGACAGGTGTGGCAGATGCTTGAGGGTGAAATCAGCGAGGGCGCGATGCGCGCGCACGCCGTCGCCGCGACGCGTCAGTTGGCCAAGCGGCAGATGACATGGCTGCGATCCATGCCGGAAGTCGAGGCCTTCGATTGTTTAGCGACGTCAACGCCGGAAGCCGTTACCGTCCGCACCAGAGACTGGCTGCGGATGGTAAGCGGACGGTGACGCGTCAGGGCGGCAACGTTGCCTTGATTTCCGCCTCTGCCTCGCCGTCGTGGAATCGCACCAAGACGCGGTCAGCGGGCTTGACGCCCGCCAAACTTGCGACAATTTCATGCGGCGGCGTGGCACGTCGCACCATCGCGTAGCCGCGCAGCAACACGTTTTGCGGATTTAGCAGGGAGAGTGCCTGTCGGTAACGATCCACGCCTTGTCGCCATTCGTCTTGCAGACGTGAACCGGCATGATGCACCGCCAGACCGGCAGCGTGTATCCGCGCTCGATAGCGGGGCAGGTTGGGTGCAGCGGCGGCAAGCCGGACCCGCTGGCGCAGCAACTGCTGCCGATGCGTCGCCCGCACGAAGTCAAGGCTCCGCGCGAGACGGCTACGCAAGTGTCCGAGCGTTTCGCGCTCTCTTGCGATCCGCTGTTCGGGCGAGACCAGCGCGCGCGACGCCAGATCGACATGCTGTTGCAAGCGCGTGACGACACGCATCGCCGCACGGTGAAGATAGGTCATCCGTTGGGCCACATCGAGGCGCAAGTTGTTGGTGTCGGGCGACAGCATTTCGGCGGCGGCCGTTGGCGTCGGTGCACGCACATCGGCGACGAAATCGCAGATAGTGAAGTCAGTTTCGTGACCCACGCCGGAGACAACAGGAATCGACGTTTCGCGTTGCAGGCGGTGCATGGCACGCGCAACGATTTCCTCGTTGAACGACCACAAGTCCTCAACGGCACCTCCGCCCCGGCAGATCAACAGCGCATCAACTTCCTCACGTACCCTCGCCGCATCAATCGCGGCGGCAATTTCGCGTGCGGCATCCGCACCTTGCACAGAACAAGGATAGAGGATGATCTTGATCATCGGCGCGCGTCGCTTGAAGGTCGCCAACACGTCGCGCAATGCCGCCGATTTGGTTGAGGTGACGATGCCGACGGTGCGCGGAAAACCCGGCAGTGGCCGCTTGCGAGCCTCGTCAAACAGGCCGTCGGCCAAAAGCTTGCGCTTCAATTGCTCGAACGCCTCGAACAACGCACCGACCCCGGCGCGGCGCATCGCTTCGACGCCCAATTGGAATTCACCGCGTGCCTCGTACAGTGAGGGTAGCGCACGTACGTCAACCTGAATGCCGTTCTCAGGGGTGAACGCGACCGATTGCGCCCGTTGGCGAAACATCACGCAGCGCACCTGTGCAGTGTCATCCTTCAGTGAAAAATACCAGTGTCCGCTGGCCGCGCGCATTACGTTTGACAATTCGCCGCGCACCCAGCGCAACTCAAAGTTCGCCTCGAGCAATCCTTTGACACGGCGGTTGAGTTCGGAAACCGACATGGGCTCGGCCGCGCGGGTTTCTCCAACCGAGTGAGTTGCCGAACGCGCCGACCCGCCTGCTGGCGCGGGGTTTGGCGGGGTTTTGGGCGTTTGAAAAAGTGGCAGGTCGTCCGATTCCATCCACCGAATGCTATCACTGCGGTGGGTGGGCGGACGCTGTGCGCGTACCATCCGGCCTCACCCACGTGGGGTTGCTTAAGTGATTGAGTATTAAGAAGATTTTTTCCGGTCAAAAAATGAGCGAAAAGAAAAAAACCGTTACAGTTTCGTGACTTAGGTGGTCTTGCCAAGCTGAATTCACAGACTTATCCACAGTAGCTGTGGATGAAATGCAACGACGCTGGCGAAACTCGTCAGCCCATCTGGTCAACCAAGGCAAATCGGCTGGAATCGCCCGCTGTTGCTGGTGTTTTGCGCGGCGACTGGCGACCTTTAAGACCTGTTGCAGGCACCAACGGATGAGAAACGAAAAACAGGGCAGATACGTTAAACTTTGGCACGTTAATGCAGGCGACTACGCAGCACTCTTGGAGACTTAATTGCTATCGATCATTCAAGCGGCAGGCTGGACGATTTGGTTCATCATTTTGTGTTCGGTGATTTGCTTTGCCATCATCGGTGAGCGTTTCTGGACGCTGCGGCGCAAGACGGTCCTGCCGCCCAATCTGTTCGCGGATACGATTGAAGCGTTTCGGGTGCAGGGTGCAACGCCTGAGTTACTCGAAAAATTGCGCGCCAACTCGTTCTTGGGCCGTGTGTTTGCCGCCGGCATTGCCAACGTGAAGTCCTCACGCGAGGTGATGAAAGAGTCGATGGAAGAGGCCGGCCGCGCCGTCATGGTCGACATGGACCGATTTCTTACCGGACTAGGTACCATCTCCACGGTGGCACCACTGCTGGGGTTGTTCGGTACCGTGATCGGTATGATCGATATTTTTGGTGCGAGCGGCCCGCAGGGGCAAAATCCTGCGCAACTGGCGCTGGGGATCTCGGTGGCCCTGTACAACACCGCGGCCGGTATCGCGGTGGCGGTGCCAGCATTGATCTTCTACCGCCATTTTCGCGGCAAGGTTGATGTGATGGTGATCGACATGGAGCAGCAGGGCATCAAGCTGGTCGAAACACTGCACGGGGATCGTACGTGAACTTTCGGCGCGGCCGCGTTCGGGAGGAACCGGAGATCAACTTCATCCCGTTGATCGATCTGCTGCTGGTGATCCTGATTTTTGTGATGGTAACGACGACGTATTCGAAGTACGCAGAATTACAGATTAATTTGCCCGAGGCATCTGCCGAAAAAGCCCCTGAGCGTCCGCAAGTGTTGAGTATTGCAGTCGATGCAAGCGGCAAATACGCCATCAACAATGTGGCAACCAACTTCAACGGTATTCCGGCGTTTGCCAATGCGCTGCGCGAGGCCGCTGCTGCCGCGCAGCTGAAGGACCCGGTCATTGCCATCGGCGCCGATGCCGGCGCGACGCACCAAGCGGTCGTCAACGTCATGGAAGCGGCGCGCATCGTCGGATTCACCAAGATTTCATTCACCACGCAAACCAAGAGCGGCAAGTAACCAGCCAATGGCTGCTCGCCTGGAAGTTTTTTTGTTGCGAGAGTGGCAGCGGTTTTCCGCCTGGCAAATTCTGCTTCAGCCAATTTCGTGGCTGTTTGTCTTTTTGTCCGAGACCAGGCGCCTTTGCTATCGTATCGGCCTGCTGCGCATACATCGATTGGGCGTGCCGGTCGTGGTGGTGGGAAACATCACGGTAGGCGGTACCGGAAAGACACCCTTGGTCTTGACGTTGGCGCAGCACCTTCGCCGACTCGGAAGTCGGCCGGGAATCGTCACCCGCGGTTACTCAAGAGGGGCAGGAGACCCGATCAACCTGGGGTCGACGGCCGTGCAATCGGCGGCGTTGGAAAGTGCCGGCCGAGCCAATTTTAGCGACGAGGCAACCATGCTCGCCGAGCGCGCGGATGTCCCGGTCTATGCCGGTCGGAATCGGGTAAGCGCCGCTTTGACGATGCTGCGACAAGCGTCCGGCGTCGACGTGATCCTGAGTGACGACGGACTGCAACATCACGCGCTGGGACGCGATCTTGAAATTGCGGTGGTGGACGTTGCACGCGGCTTTGGCAACGGTGCGTGCCTTCCTGCCGGGCCGTTGCGCGAGTCCGTTTCGCGCTTAGCCGACGTTGACTGTATCGTGTTGAACTGTTCGAGCGCGGCCGCCGGCGGTGGGCTGCAGGAAGACGGACGATCCGACCTGTGGCAAGGCGATGAGGCAGCCCGCAGCCTGCGCATGCGGTTGGACGCGGAGACGGGTGGGAAGCCGGTTTTTGAAATGCGTTACGGTCGCGAACGATTCGTGCCGATCAGCGAACACCGGCAGGTCGGTGGCGACATGAAGGTCGGTGGCGATGTGACTCAGAGTGATTTCCTGCGCGAGGTGGAGGGGAAGCGCGTCGTGGCGCTGGCAGGCATTGGCAACCCAGCGCGATTTTTTGGACATGTGCGGCGACTCGGCATCGTGTTGGCCGAAACACGCGCTTTCCCCGACCACCACCCATTTGTGTCCACCGACCTTGCCGGCATCGATGCAGATGTCATCCTGATGACGGAGAAGGACGCAGTAAAATGTCGCCAGTTTGCTGATTCGCGCGCCTGGATGATGCGGGTTGATGCCCAGCTGCCAGACGCTTTCTATGAATTTGTCGTAAAGAAACTTGCCCATGTCGCTCGATCCAAAGCTGCTTGAAATCCTGGTGTGTCCGATCACCAAAGGACCACTGACGATGTCGTCTGACAAGTCGGAACTGATCTCGTGGTCGGCGCGCCTGGCGTACCCGATCCGCGACGGAATTCCCATCATGCTCGCCGATGAGGCGCGTGAACTGGGTGCGGATGAAGTTCGCAAGTCCTGATGAAGCAGCCCTGCGCGCGCGGTGTTCCCTTGGCTATATCCTTGGTCGGGAATCGGTAGCATGACCGCATTCATCTGCGTCATACCGGCGCGGCTGCGTTCCACGCGCCTGCCCGACAAGCCGCTGGCCGACATCGGCGGAAAGCCGATGATCGTGCGCGTGGCCGAGCGCGCAAAGGCCTCTGCCGCGACCGCAGTCTATGTCGCCGCCGATCACGCCGACGTCGAAGCGACCTGCCGCCTGCACAATGTCGACGTCTTGATGACGCGCGGCGATCATGCATCCGGCACCGACCGGCTTGCGGAGGTTGCCGGCCGACTGGCGCTTGATGACGACGCGGTGGTGGTCAATGTGCAAGGCGACGAACCACTGATTGACCCGCAATTGATCAATGCGGTTGCGCGATGTTTGAATGATGCACCAACGGCCGCGATTGCCACCGCCGCGCATCGACTTCACACGTCTGGCGATTTCTTCAATCCGAACGTGGTGAAGGTCGTCTGCGACGCGGCCGGTATTGCGCAGTACTTCAGCCGCGCACCGATCCCATTTCCACGGGATGTGGCAGTTGCGCTGGCGGCCAGCGGCGGCGACCTCGCACTACCGTCGGGGCTTGGTGCCATGCGCCACATTGGCATTTATGCTTACCGCGCGGGATTCCTCAAACGCTATGCAGGACTTGCGCCGGCACCGGCCGAGCTGGCGGAGGCACTCGAGCAGTTGCGGGCGATGCACCATGGTTTTCGCATCGCCGTGCTCGACTGGCAGGGTGCAGTGGCACCGGGCGTTGACACGCTGGAGGACTTGCGCCGCGTGCAGGCCATGTGGACTTGATTGCGGCCGGGCAATGCAAACGGTGGATTCGTCAAACGCGGTTAAACTCAGCCCCTCTCGGAAAATATAATAAAAGGTAAGCCATGCGATTGATCTTGTTGGGTGGTCCCGGCGCCGGTAAAGGCACACAGGCGGGCTTCATCAAGCAACATTTCGGCATTCCGCAGATATCCACAGGTGACATGCTGCGCGCCGCCGTCAAGGCCGGTACGCCGCTCGGCGTCGCCGCCAAGAAGGTGATGGATTCCGGCGCACTGGTGTCTGATGACATCATCATCGGGCTGGTCAAAGAACGGATCAAAGAAGCCGATTGTGCCAACGGCTTCCTGTTCGACGGCTTTCCGCGAACCATTCCGCAAGCAGACGCGATGAAGGCCGCTGGGGTTGGCCTCGACTTTGTGGTTGAGATCGCCGTCGACGACGCGGAGATTATCGACCGCATGTCAGGCCGCCGGGTACACGTGGCGTCCGGCCGGGTGTATCACGTCAAATTCAATCCACCTAAGACGCCCGGCAAAGATGATGTCAGCGGTGAGGACTTGATTCAGCGCGACGATGACAAGGAAGAGACCGTCAAGAAGCGCCTCGCGGTGTATCACGATCAGACCAAGCCGCTCATCGGCTACTACGGCGATTGGGCGAAGTCGGGCGCGCCCGGTGCGCCGAAGTACGTTTGCATCCAAGGCGTCGGTAAGATGGAACAGATCCGCGACAAGATTTTCGCCGTACTCAAGTAGTCAGGCGCGCATTCATGTCAAGCGCTTCGGGGCCAAAAAACGCGTTCTACGCACAATCCGGCGGCGTCACATCTGTTATCAACGTTTCGGCACAGGCGGTCATCGAGACCGCGCGCAAGTACCCGAAAAAAATCGGCAAGCTCTACGCGGGGCGCAACGGCATCATCGGTGCGTTGACCGAAGACTTGATCGACGTTTCCAAAGAGCCGATCGCCAACATTCGCGCGCTGGGGCACACGCCGGCCGGGGCATTCGGTTCCTGCCGCTACAAACTCAAGTCAGTGGAGCAGAATCGGCGTGAATATGAACGGCTGATCGACGTATTCAAAGCGCACAACATCGGCTATTTTTTCTACAACGGCGGTGGTGACTCGGCTGATACCTGTCTGAAGATTTCCCAGTTGTCCTCGGCAATGGGCTATCCGCTGGTTGCCGTACACGTGCCCAAGACGGTGGACAACGACCTGCCGATCACCGATTGCTCGCCTGGCTTTGGTTCGGTGGCGAAGTACGTTGCGGTGTCGATGCGTGAAGCGGGGCTCGATGTCGCCTCGATGGCGAAGACGTCGACCAAGGTGTTTGTGTTTGAAGTCATGGGACGCCATGCGGGTTGGATTGCCGCGGCAACCGGACTGGCGGCAGACACGGCCGGAGAGGCACCGCACATTATTCTGTTTCCAGAGATTGTGTTCGACCCGAAGGCGTTTATTGCCAAGGTTGACCAGACAGTGAAAAAATTTGGATTTTGCGCGGTCGGGGTGTCGGAGGGCATCAAGGGCGCCGACGGCAAATTCGTTTCCGAGTCCGGCCTGGTGGACGCATTTGGACATGCGCAGTTGGGCGGCGTGGCACCGGCGATTGCGGATCTGGTGAAGCGCGAGCTGAAACTGAAGTACCACTGGGCGGTGGCGGATTACCTGCAGCGGGCTGGTCGCCACATTGCATCGAAGACGGACGTGGAGCAAAGCTACGCGCTCGGCAAAGCCGCTGTCGAGTTTGCCGTGCGCGGCATGAACGGCGTGATGCCGGCGATTAAACGCCTCTCCAGCAAACCATACAGGTGGGAAATCATCGCGGCTCCGCTTGAAAAAGTGGCGAACCACGAGAAGACGATGCCGCGCGACTTCATCACCAAGGATGGCTTTCACATCACGCAGAAGTGTCGTAACTATCTGTTACCGCTAATCGCCGGTGAAGCTTACCCGCCGTATCGAAACGGCCTTCCCGACTATGTGAAGTTGAAAAACGTCGCAGTAAAGAAGAAATTGCCGCCATTTAAGCTAGGCTAAACTCCTTTATTGGCGGGCGATTTCAGGCACAAATGTCTGAAATCGCCCGCCAACAAAGGAGTTTTTGTTTCGTTAGCGGGTGCGGCTGTTCGGGCCCGTTTTCTTGGCTTTGGCCTTCATTTGACCTGTCGCACGCATTTCTTCCTGATGTTTGGTCAGGCGCCGCTCGCGCGGCCGCTGCGGGGGCAACGCCGCTTTTGCGCGTTCCTTGGTTTTCTCCGGATTTTCGCGCCATATCACCAGCATCTTGCCAATCGATTGCACCGGCGCCGCCGCCAGCGCGGTGCAAATTTGCGCCATCCAGTCGGCGCGCACGAGGCGATCGTCGGTGTTGGCGCGGATCTTGATCAGTTCATGCGCCTTGAGCGTACGGTCAATTTCTCGAATGACGCTCGCCGAAAGGCCCTTGTCACCGACGATGACAAGCGGATCGATG
>Ga0209591_10004552_pt1 | contig 15669 bp, 14 predicted proteins | sample MAT01_FD_187207 | JGI IMG/M metagenome (GOLD analysis project Ga0209591, IMG submission 187207) | Freshwater microbial communities from Lake Fryxell liftoff mats and glacier meltwater in Antarctica - MAT-01 (SPAdes) (version 2) | ecosystem: Environmental > Aquatic > Freshwater > Ice > Liftoff... | reverse complement strand
TTCTTGGGCACCTTGTCGCGCGACGAGGTTGCCAAGAGAGCTGAGCAAGACGAGCGGCTTCGTCGCCTCGAGCAAGAGCTCGCCGACCTCGACGATGACACCCCCGCCGATCCCGAGCGCTGAGCCGCCCGGGTCGCCTGTGTCTCCCGAGTCGCCGGGTTCGCCGGCGAGTGTCGCGGCTTCTGCCCTGCTTGAGGGGCTCGTGCGAGCCGGAGTCTCTGATCTCGTTCTCAGCCCGGGGGCCCGCTCGCAAGCCCTCGCGCTCACCGCGGCAGCCTTCGCGCGGGTCGGGCACCTGACCGTACACGTGCGCATCGACGAGCGCGTGGCGGGTTTCACTGCGCTCGGGTTGGCAGTCGAGAGCGGTCGCCCGGTCGCCATCGTCTGCACGTCGGGCACCGCTGTCGCCAACCTGCACCCGGCTGTGCTTGAAGCGCATCACTCTGGCGTGCCGCTGATCGTGCTCACAGCAGACCGCCCGGCCGAGTTGCGCGGTATCGGCAGCAACCAGACCACCGTGCAGACCGGCATCTTCGGTGACATCGTGCGGGCCGACTGGGATATTCCGGCGCCCATCGGTGCGCCCGGCGAAGCTGACGACGCGCGCGATCTGGGTGCTCTCGCCGTGCGCGCGAGTGCCGACGGGCCTGTGCACCTCAACCTTGCCTACCGCGAACCCCTCAGTGGCTTGGTGGTCGTACCCGACGATGTCGTGGGTGGAGCGGTGCCCGCGCCTCCCGCTTCGACCGAGCCGACCGTGGTCGACCTGCGGCCCAACGACGCGACGGTCGTGATCGCGGGTCACGGCGCTGGCGCGCGCGCCGAGGCGCTCGCCGTCGCACTCGGCGCCCCGCTCGTCGCTGAAGTGTCAAGCGGTGCACGGTTCGGTCGCCACGCCGTCGTGGCCTACCGCGACGTTCTGCGCGGGCCACACGGCGAGGCCGTCGGCCGCGCAATTGTGTTCGGCCACCCCACGCTCAGCCGCGAAGTGCCGCAACTGCTCGAGCGCTCTGACGTCGAGGTGATCGTCGTACGCACTCCCGGCGTTGAGGTTTACAACCCCGGCCGTCGCGCGCGCGTCGTCGATGACGTGCGCGTCGTCGGAACTCCCGACCCGGCAGTCGTGCGCCGTTGGGTGGGCGGCTGGGTGAGCATGTCGCGCGCCATACTCGAGTCGCAAGCACCCGACGACCCCGCTCCCGACCTGTCGCTCGCCGTGTCGGACGCCAGCGGCGTGCGCGCCGCCTTCGCGAAAGCTGAGCTGGCGGTCTTGCGAGCGCCGATTGATCGCCGGATGCTCGCGCGGGCCGCGTGGGCATCCACCTGGCCCCACGATCGTTTGGTGCTCGCGGCCTCGCGCTTGATCAGGGTGGCGGATGCCCTGGTGCCCGGCAAGGCGATCACCGTGCACGCGAACCGCGGGCTGGCGGGCATCGACGGCACCGTGTCGACGGCTACGGGCATCGCGCTCGCCGCGGCGCGCGGCGAGGGGGCGGGCACGACGCGCGTGCTCATGGGAGACCTCGCGCTGCTGCACGACGCCGGGGCGCTACTGGTGCCGCTGCCCGAGGGTTTGCGACTGCACGTCTTCGTCGGCAACGACAGCGGCGGCACGATCTTCGATGACCTCGAGGTGGCGGCGACCGCGAACCCCGACGACTTCGCCACGGTCATGCGCACACCGCACCGGGCCGACTTTGAGGCTCTCGCCGCCGCGGGCGGCTGGGCCTATCGTCGGGCCACAACGCGGGCCGAGCTCGATGACGCGCTCACCGCGCCCGAGCCGTTGCTGCTCGTCGAGGTGCCGCTCGACTCATGAGCCCGGGTAGCATCCGAGTCATGGACGAGTTTTTGCGCGCTTCTGTCGGATTCCGCATCGACGAGGTCGACACGTCATCCACCCCCGGATTCGACGGCGGCAAGTCAGAGGGCGAAGACGCCCTGGCTGCAAGCGGCGATCGCCTCGGCCACTTGCAAGAGCGGCTCTTCGCCGCGAGCAGGGGTGGCGACACGCGCCGCGTTCTGCTCGTGCTGCAGGCGATGGACACCGCGGGCAAGGGTGGCATCGTGCGCCACGTCGTTGGTGCGGTCGACCCGCAGGGCGTGCAGCTCGCGGCTTTTAAGAGGCCGACCGATGAAGAACTCGCCCACCACTTTCTGTGGCGCATCGAGAAGCGCCTGCCCGAGCCGGGAATGATCGGCGTGTTCGACCGCTCGCACTATGAAGATGTGCTGATCGGTCGGGTGCGCCAGCTCGCCCCGGCAGAGGAGATCGAGGCGCGGTACAGCGAGATCGTTGACTTCGAGCGTCGCGTGGCCGACGGCGGCACAGCGATCGTGAAGGTCATGTTGCACATCAGCGCCGACGAGCAAAAGGCGCGGCTCACCGAACGCCTCGACCGCCCCGACAAGCACTGGAAGTACAACCCGGGCGACGTCGATGAACGGATGCTCTGGAACGACTACCAGGCCGCTTACCAGCTCGCCATCGAGCGCACGGATGCCGATCATGCCCCCTGGTACGTCGTGCCTGCGAACCACAAGTGGTACGCGCGTCTTGCTGTGCAGTCGCTTCTGCTCGGCGCCCTAGAGCGCCTCGATCCACAGTGGCCGCCCGCCGACTTCGACGTCGAAGTCGAGAAGGGCCGCCTCGCCGCTACCTGATCACTACGACAGAGCTCGCACCACACCGGTGTTGAGCGCTATGCCTAGCGCCCCCATCGCGGAGGCGTGGTGGCCGAGCGAACCGCGCAAGAAGGCGACGTTGTGGTTGGCAGATTGCGCGTTGCTGACGAGTCCGGCCCGCACGTGCGGCGTCAAGAGGTCGAATGCCGAGGAGAGAGCGCCGCCAATCATGACGGCTTCAGGGTTGAGCGCGTTGCACATCATCCCGGCGACCTGTCCGACGCGGAGCGCCGCGTCATGGAACACGCGGACGCACGCCGGGTCGCCGTTGGTGAGCAGTGCGAAGAAGTCCTGCAAACTGATGCGCCCGTGCACGCTCGTAATCGCTTCCAAGATCGCGGGGATGCCCGCAAAGACCTCGAGGCAGCCTCGACTACCGCATCGGCAAATCTCACCCTGCAGTTCTACGCTGATGTGACCGAAGTGGCCGGCGGCGCCAGTATGCCCGTGAACCAGTTCACCATTCACGACCGCTGCGCCTCCGACTCCAGAGTGCAGCTTGAAGTAGAGGAAGTCGCGGAGGTTTCGCGCTGATCCCCAGCGCAGCTCCCCATACGCCGCCATCTTGCTGTCATTGTCGATGGCCACGTCACTACCCATGGCGTCCGAAAGGCGCCCGCGAACATCCACACCATCCCAGGTGGGCAACATGCTACTGACGCTCACCGCTCCACTAGCGAGGTCGACTGGTGCGGGGATGGCCGCGGCAACGCCAAGAACGTGCCGGTGCTCAACGTTTGATTCGGCCATCAACTCGTCGAGCACGGCGCGCGCACCAGCGAGTCCTTGCTCGGGCGTGTAGTCGACAGGCAGTGTGCGTTCGACGCGCGATCGCACGCGGTGAGAGGCATCAGCGAGAACGCCTCGCACGTGGCGATATCCAAAGTCGAGGCCGACAGCAACGCCGAATGATGGATTCAACGCGACGGCCATCGACGGCCGGCCACGGCCGCCGGACGGGGCGGCGGGGTGTTCAACGAGAAAGTCGGAGTCAATCAGGGTCGTGATGGCACGTGAGACGGTAGACCGTGCCCACCCCGTCTCTTCGACTAGTTGGTCTCGCGTCAGGGCACCCCGATGGGCAAAAATATCGACGAGGGAGCGAAGGCTCGATTCGCCAACGCTGTAGGCAAGGGATGAGTACACCTGCATAGTCAACCGCATTTGCGAGCAGATGATGCACAAAAATTGGCAGTCTGTCTTTATTTATACTCTTTGACGAACATAAAAGAGCCTCGTACCGTCACTATTACCGCTCCAGCATGAATTCTCTTCACGCACGGAGACCTGGTATTTGCCAGAAACGATCGTCAAGGAGGACGACACAGTGTTCACACAGAAAAAGAGAGCCGCGTTGCTCGCGGGGGTCGCTGCCGCGGCGCTCGTCATGTCGGGCTGCAGTTCGGCGGCCGAAGCCACCGACACCGCCACCGTCGGGGCGTCTGATGACACCCTGATTCTCGACATCGCCGGACCCCTCACCGACCCATTCTTCGGTGCCTCGAAAGCGGGCAGCGATGCCGCCGCCGAAGAGCTCGGAATCAACTACGAATACATTGCCAGTAAAGACTTCACCGACATTGTTGCGGTCTACACGAAGATCATGGAGGCGGCTATTGGGCGAAACCCCGACGCCATCGTGGTCGGAAACTACTTTCCGGATGCACTCAGTCCCCTGATCAAAAAGGCGACCGAGCAGGGCATCGTCGTCGTCGTCACCAATTCAGGACGAGACACCTGGCGCGATCTGGGTGCCATCGGCTTCGTCGGCGAAGACCCTGTCGCCATGGGTGCAGAAGCGGGCGCGCAAGCGGTCGCAGCCGGAGCCACGCGCGGACTGTGTGTCAACACCGTGCAAGGTAACCCCACGCTGGAGGCGCGTTGCCGCGGCTACCAGGAGGCGCTTGAAGCAGCCGGAGGCAGCGCAACCACGTTGCAAATCGCGAGCGAAGACGGCCAGAACGACTCGAAGATTCAGCAGGCAGTAGCTGGCGCCCTGCTTGCCGACCCGGAGATTGACGACATCTTCACACTTGGTGCGGGCCCCGGGCTGGCAGCTTTGGCGGCGGTAGAACAGGTCGACAAGGTGGGCATCGTCAAGGTGGGCACCTGTGACCTGTCGACGGCAGCATTGGAGTCGATCAAAGAAGGCGGGCTCTCGTACCTGATCGATCAGCAGCCGTTCCTTCAGGGCTACTACGGGCTTCTCGTCGCGCACCAGTTCTTGAAGTACGGGCTCAAGCCGGCGAGTGAAATCGACACCGGCCCGCTGGTCATCAATGTTGACAACGTGGATGAGGTTCTCGAGGTGGGTCTGAACTACCCCGGTATTCGCGGCGCAAGCTAACGTCGGGCGCTCTCGGGTGGCTCTCGCCGAGTTCCACTCGATCACAGCAGGCCGCTGACTTTTCCGCCTGGGGAAGGTTGGCGGCCTGCTGGCCGGGTATCGGGAATGACAGTCGCAGCAATGTAAGGAGCACGACATGAAAACCACCACCGCGGGTGCCGGGATCGTTCGCCCACTATCGACGCGCTGGTCATCACTGGCACGGCGCCCAGCCTTTGGTTCTCTGCTCGTCACGATCGCCATTTTCGGATTCTTCGCGCTCAATGCGGGAGACTCCGGATTCCTGACCTCTTCTGGTACGGCAGGGTGGCTCAACACCGCGGCAGAGCTTGGCATCGTCGCTGTGCCAATCGCGTTGCTCATGATCAGCGGCGAGTTTGATCTGTCCATCGGCTCGGTCGTCGGGGCATCCGGCATTCTCGTTGCCATCTCCACGAGCCAATTTGGTGTGCCGTTCGAAATCTCGATAGTGATGGCGCTCATCCTGGGGCTCGTCACCGGCCTGGCGAACGGTGTGCTCGTAATCCGTACCGGAATGCCCTCGTTCATTGTCACGCTGGCGACGAGCTTCATCCTGCTGGGGATCGCCCTCGGCATGTCGCGGCTCATCGCGTCGACAAGTACGGTCTCATTGCGCGTCGAAGGCCCGACGCGCGAGCTCCTCGCTGGCAAAATGGGTGACTTCAACGCATCGATTCTGTGGTGGGTTGCGATCAGCGTGCTCGCGATCTGGGTGCTCGCCCGCACGCCATTCGGCTCCTGGATTTATGCCACCGGTGGCAACCTCGACGCAGCGAGGCGGGCTGGAGTGCCCACGAGTCGCGTCAAGCTCATCCTGTTTTGCACCACAGGGGTGGCGGCATCGCTCCTCGGGGTCATCACCGCAGCCCAGGTCAATTCGGGCAACGCTGTCTCGGGACAAGGGTTTGTGTTTCAGGCTCCGATCGTCGCCGTTATTGGCGGGATCTTGTTGACTGGCGGGTACGGATCAGTGATCGGCGTCTGCTTCGGCGCTGCGATCTACGGGATCGTCAGCATCGGCCTCTTTTATACCGGCTGGAACACCGACTGGGCGCCCACCTTCATCGGCGCGCTGCTCGTGCTCGCGGTGCTCGGAAACAACATGATTCGTCGGTTCGCACTGTCTGAGAAACGGGCGGTGCCAACTATGCCGAAGGTCGGAGGCCGAGCATGACCACGTTGATCCCCACCTTTGCTCTGCTCGGCGCGTCTCGATCGTTCTCTGGCGTCATGGCGCTTGACCACGTCGACATCGAAATTTACCCGGGTGAAGTCCACTGCCTCCTGGGTGACAACGGAGCGGGCAAGTCGACTCTCATCAAGCTTCTGTCGGGCGTGCATTCGCTCACCGGCGGCAGCATGCACTTCGACGGCGAGCCAGTGACGCTCAAGTCACCCCGCGATGCCCAGGCGCTCGGGATCGCGACCGTTCATCAAGACACCAGCGCTATTCCTATGATGAGTGTCGCCCGCAACTTCTTTCTCGGGGTCGAGCCGACACGAGGATGGGGTCCGTTCATCCGGTACGACACGGCACTGGCTGGTCGGGTTGCCCTAGAGCAGTTGCGCACGATGGGGATCACGCGGGTGCAGAATCCTGATCAGCTCGTCGGCACCCTTTCGGGCGGTGAGCGCCAGGCACTGGCGATCGCACGAGCGAGCTATTTCGGCGCCAAGGTTCTCATTCTCGATGAGCCCACGTCGGCGCTCGGGGTCAAAGAGGCGACTGTGGTGCTTCGGCAGATTCAGCGCGCCCGTTCCGACGGCATCGCGGTGGTCTTCATTACCCACAACGCTACGCACGCCATCGCGGTGGGTGACCGCTTCACGGTGCTCATCCAAGGTCACGTCGCGGCGCAGTTCTTGAAGGGTGAGAAGAACCGTAACGAGATCTTGGACCTCATGGCGGGCGGCGAGGAGTCGCTCGACATCTTTGATCGCGATGACCGGTGAAGGGCCTCGACGACGGTCGCGCATTTGCTACTGATGATGGAGATCTGACGAACCGAGCGCGAGAGTGGACCACATCGACAATCGCCCGCAGGTTCACAGCCCAGTTCACCAGAGTCGAGCAGTCGCTGCTGTCACTTCCTGGGAGGTATCTGCCCGTTCGCCTGCAAGCCCGCGTCTTCGGAATGTCATCGAGCGTGCTGCGACGGGAGCTACGACGTTCAGTCGAGGCGGTAGGTGGTGCCGCACGTGAGGTGCTTGCCGAACCTGGCCTCGAGGCCGCCGCGCGTGTCATCCGCCGCAGCTACGCCGGCCGAAGCATTGTGTGCCTGGGGGACAGCATCACTGCCGATCGACAGTCGTGGGCCGAGATTATGAGCGTGATACTCGGGCCCGACGTCACCGTGATCAATGCCGGTCGTTCCGGTGACACCTCTGCTGACATGATCGCGCGATTCCATCTCTCAGTGCGTGCACACCGGCCGGCGGTCGTCATCATCATGGCGGGCACCAACGACGCACGGCGATACACGAGTGATCTGCATGCGTCGAACGGCTACGGCTCTCTCATTATTGACGACGATGGGTCGGACGCGAATTTTCAAGAGCTCGAGCGGCTTGCCCTCAGCATTAGCGGGGCCGCTGTCGTGTGGATCGTGCCCCCGCCAATCGACGACCCGCGTGTCGCGACACACCCCGCAGGCAGATTGGCGCACGCGCGATGGACAGACGACGAAGTCAAGCGCAAAGGCGACCTCGTCACGCGACGATTTAGGAGAGTAGCCGACGCGCGAGCGGAGTTCGATCGCCGTGGTGTGGCCACCGACTTGCTTATGGAGGACGGGCTGCATCCCAATCTCGCCGGGCAGAAGGCGATTACGATCGTCGCACTCAAGCAACTCACGCGCACCGCGAACCCGGATTAGACCATGTGGTCACCGGCGCTCGGGGGCCGGCGGGCCGGCAATCGACAACCGGTTCAGCGCAGGCTGTCGGCGATCGGCCGAAACTTCATGCGCGTCTCGGCGAGCTCTGAGACGGGGTCAGAGTCGGCGACGATGCCCGCACCGGCGTATGCCGTCAGCAGCCCGTCGTCGTCAATGCGCGCGCAGCGCAGTGCGATCACCCACTCACCGTCACCGTCCTGATCGATCCAGCCGACCGGGCCGGCGTACCGACCACGGTCGAAAGGTTCGAGTTCGGCGATGAGGGCGAGTGCGGCATCCGTCGGAGAACCGGCGACGGCCGCTGTTGGGTGCAACGCCGTGACAATGTCGAGAGCACTCGACGACTCGGCGAGTTGCATCTCGACGTCGGTGGCGAGGTGCCACAGGTTGGGCAGCTTGAGCGTGAACGGTAGCTCGCTCGCCGTGACCGCCTGCACGTGCGGGCGCAGGGCGTCGAGCACACTGTGCACCGCGAAGGCATGCTCGTCGAGGTCTTTCGTGCTCGTGGCCAGTCGCGCCGCCGCGGCGGCATCATCGGCAAAGCTCGCGCCGCGGGCCATGCTGCCCGCCAGCACGCGCGCGCTCGCCTCGCCGGCGTGCGCGCTCACGAGGGTCTCGGGGCTCGCGCCGATGAGCCCGTCGACGCCGAACGTCAAGCAGTCGGGGTAGCGGTCGGCAAGCTCGTGCAGCAGCGCCCGGCGGTCAGCATCGGGCGGGATGCTCGCCGTCGCATCACGCGCGATCACTACCTTTTCGACTCGGCCCCCGCGAATGGCCTCAACGACACGACTCACCACCGCCGTGAACTGTTCGCGACTCAGCGATGCCGCGGCGAGGGTTGCGCGCGGGCGCGCGCCAATCGGCTTCGGAGTCGGGGGCTCGGCGCGAACCCCGCTGTCACTATCCAGGCTGCGCGCAGTCACGCGTGTCACCCAGCTCACGCCGCCGTGTCTGCCCACGATCACCTCGGGCACGATGAGCACACTCGCCGCGCTCGAGCCGTCGGCGAATGCAAAGGCGCCCATCGCAACCAGGCCGGTTCCGGGGCGGCGAACCGAGTCGACCACCTCGGCGGCGGCGGCGACTGTGCGCCACGCAGCCGCGGCATCCGTCAGCCGATTAGGGCCGCCGAAGGTCAGACGTAGTGCTTCGCCGACGCCGATGATGCCGTCGCCGCGCCGCAGAGCTGCCAGCGGGTGCCGGCCATCAGCGAATGCGAGCAGGTCGTCATGGTCAGCGACGGGCTCGGTCACCGCTCGCAAGGCCACCCCGAGCGCGGGGGAGAAAGTCACGTCGTCAGGCTACTCCGCACTCGACGCTCCCCCAGGCCCCTCACGGCGAACACGGGGGAGTCGCTCACTAGACTTCAGGGGTGACAAGGGCCGATCTGTCGAAGACACCGCGCGACGTCGCGGCGATGTTTGATGGCGTCGCTCGCGGCTACGACCGCACGAATGCTGTGCTTTCAGTGGGCAACGCCGCGCTGTGGCGCGTCGCCACTGTGCGCGCGGTCGACCCGAAGCCGGGCGAGCGCATTCTCGACATCGCGGCGGGCACGGGCACCAGCTCAGTCGCCCTCGCCAAGACCGGGGCCGACGTGATCGCACTCGACTTCTCGCAGGGCATGGTCGAAGAGGGGCGCCGCCGCAACCCCAACCTGCAATTCGTGCAAGGTGACGCCGAAAAGCTACCGTTCGGCGATGCCGAATTCGATGCCGTCACGATCAGCTTCGGCCTGCGCAACGTTCAGCAACCCGAGGTGGCCATCGCTGAAATGCTGCGGGTGCTCAAGCCCGGCGGCCGTGTCGTGATTTGCGAGTTCTCTCGCCCGCCGCTCGGCGTGCTGCGGGCCGGGTATCACGCCTACTTGCGCTACGTCATGCCGCTCATCGCGGGTGCAGCGAGCTCGAACCCCGAGGCCTACCGCTACCTGTTCGACTCGATTCGGGAGTGGCCCGACCAGACCGTGCTCAGCCAGTGGTTGCGCACGGCCGGGTTCACCCGAGTCGGCTACCGAAACCTTTCGTGGGGGGTGGTCGCCCTGCACCGCGGGCGCAAACCCGCCGGCGCTTCTGCGCAGTAAGCCGCCCCGACCGCCTCAACAGATCGGCATACCGTTGACCCGCCTCCCTCCTCTCGCTCGCCGTAGTAAGACGCTGAGCGCGTCGCTCGGCCTCGGTGAGAAGCTGTTCGCGTCGAGTGAGGAGCGCCGCTTCGCCGAAGCCATCGAGACCGGTCTTGTCGAGGTTGAGGAGGGCCTGCTGCGCGCGGTGGCCTTTGCCGACGACATGGCTGACGTCACCTCTCGATACTTGCTCGAGGCTGGCGGCAAGCGCATCCGCCCCGTACTCACGCTGCTCACCGCTCAGCTCGGCGAGGGCAACAACGCCGCCGTCATCACGGCCGCGCAGGCTGTCGAGATTACCCACCTCGCTTCGCTCTACCACGACGACGTCATGGACGAGGCCGAGATGCGCCGTGGGGTGCCTTCTGCCCAGAACGTCTGGGGCAACTCGGTCGCTATCCTCACCGGCGACTTGCTCTTCGCGCGTGCGAGCAAGCTCGTGGCAGGTCTCGGCGAGGGGGCCATCAGGTTGCAGGCTGACACCTTCGAGCGCCTCTGCCTCGGGCAGTTGCACGAGACGATCGGCCCGCGCGGTGACGACGACCCCATCGAGCACTACCTTCAGGTGCTTGCCGACAAGACAGGTTCGCTCATCGCCGCGGCCGCGCAGATGGGCGTGATCTTCTCGAACGCCCCCGAGCAGTTTGCGGCCCCCGTCGTCGCCTTCGGCGAGAAGATCGGCGTGGCGTTCCAGCTCATTGACGACGTCATCGATCTTGCCGAGGCCGAGGCCGAGACCGGCAAGGCACAGGGAACCGACTTGCGCAGCGGTGTTGCCACTTTGCCGTTGTTGTTTCTGCGCAGGGCCGCGCTCACCGACCCGGAGGCCGCCGACCTGCTGGCGCGCATCGAGCGCACGGTCGAGACCGGAGGCTCTGAGGCCGAACTCGTCGTCGCGATCGCCGAGCTTCGCGCTCACGACGTGACCATCGAGACCCTCGACGAGGCGCGCCGTTGGGCCGACGAGGCGGTAGCCGCGCTGGGGCCTCTGCCCGAAGGCCCTGTCAAGCTTGCGCTAACCAAGTTCGCCGAGGCTGTCGTCGAGCGCAGCACGTAACGGCTACGCTCGGGCCTTCACCACCGGTATGTCACGACCCGCACTCCACCACCCCGCACCGCACCACCCCGCACAGCACCATCCCGCACAGAAAGACGTTGCACGCGCATGACCAAGTTGAGGCTCGCCATCGTCGGCGCCGGACCGGCCGGCATCTACGCCGCCGACATCCTGCTCAAGCACGAGCGGTCGTTTGACGTCTCGATCGACCTGTTCGAGCAGTTGCCCGCCCCCTACGGACTCGTGCGCTACGGCGTCGCCCCCGACCATCCCCGCATCAAGGGCATCATCAACGCTTTGCGTGAGGTGCTCGACTCTGGTGACATCCGCATTTTCGGCAATGTTCAGTACGGCACCGACATCACGCTTGACGACCTGCGCCGCCACTACCACGCGGTCATCTTCTCGACGGGCGCGATTCGGGATGCGTCGCTCGACGTTCCCGGAATCGACGCGCACGGCAGCTACGGTGCGGCTGACTTCGTCAGCTGGTACGACGGGCACCCCGACGTGCCCCGGGAGTGGCCGCTCGAGGCGCACTCGGTGGCCGTCGTCGGAAACGGTAACGTCGCACTCGATGTCGCTCGCGTGCTCGCGAAGCACCCGGCAGACCTGTTGCCGACCGAGATTCCCGACAACGTGTACCAGGGCCTGCTGACCTCACCCGTGACCGACGTGCACGTGTTTGGGCGTCGCGGACCGATGCAGGTGAAGTTCACCCCCCTCGAACTGCGCGAGCTTGGCGAGCTGAACGACGTCGACGTCATCGTGCACGAAGAAGATTTCGACTACGACGAGGCTTCACGTCGCGCCATCGAGACGAACAAGCAGATCACGGTCATCGACCGCATCTTCACGCAGTGGCGTGCGCGCGAGACTGGTACGGCTTCGCGTCGCCTGCACTTGCACTTCTACGCCAAGCCGCTGGAGGTGCTGAAAGGCGATGAGGGCGGCGTCGCGGGATTCCGGTATGAGCGCACCGAGCCAGACGGCCAGGGCGGCGTTCGCGGCACAGGAGAGATCCGCGAGGTCGCAGTGCAGGCCCTGTACCGCGCCGTCGGCTACTTCGGCTCGCGGCTCGACGGCGTGCCCTTCGACGAGCGCCACGGGGTCATCCCCAACTACGAAGGCCAGGTCATGGCCGACGACAACAACCTGCTGCCGGGCGTTTACGCCACGGGCTGGATCAAGCGCGGCCCGGTGGGGCTCATCGGTCACACGAAGTCCGACGCCATGGAAACCGTTCAGCACGTCGTCACCGACCAGGCGTCGTGGTGGAACCCCTCTGAGCCCGACGAGCAAGCCGTCGTCGACCTGCTCGACAGTCGGGGCGTGCTCTACACGAACCTCGACGGGTGGCACCGACTCGACTCGCACGAGGTCGCGCTTGGCGCACCCCAAGGCCGCGAGCGCGTCAAGGTCGTGCCGCGCGACGAGATGATCCGTATCTCGCGAGACTGAGCATCCGGTAGCAACTCACACTGCGTCGTCAGCGGTGACCGTCCACGAGTGTGCGACGAGCTCGCGCAACACATCCAGGTCAATCGCGGCGAGACGTGTGACGTAGACGCAGTCAACACCCGCGGTGTGTGGGCCCAGACGTTCGAGCAATGCGCTCGCCGCGGGGTGGCTCTGCAGGCCATACAGCGAGAGTTTGGCCTTGCGCGGCGAGAAGGCAGTTCGCGGCCAGACACCCTCGTGCCCGCTCGCGTAGCGGTACGCGTACTGCCCGAACCCGATCATCGACGGCCCCCACATGATGGGTGCATCGCCCGTGGCAGACCGGAAGAGGGCGACGAGCTCGATGCCCTCGGCGCGACGCCGCGCATCGAGGGTGGCCAGGAACTCGTCCACTGGCACTGTCGTCGGCAACGTCTTCGGCGCCATTCCTCAACGCTACGCCGCCGAACGGCAAAGAGCTACGCCAGGATTTCTACTGCACCGTCGCGGTCACCCGGGCCAAGTCGTCGAAGATGCGCATGTGGGCGGGGCGCGTCATCCACTCATCCAACGTCAGTTCGTGGGAGTTCTCGCGGTACGACTGCTCGATGGTCCGAAGTTCGCGAATGATCGACGCGCCCCGCACCATCACCGAGACCTCGAGGTTCAGGCTGAACGATCGCATGTCCATGTTGCTCGAGCCGATGATCGCCACTTGATCGTCGATCGTGAAGTGTTTGGCGTGCAACACCGTCGGGGTGCGGTACAGCCAGATGCGCACCCCTGCGCGCAACAACTCTTCGTAGTACGAGCGTTGTGCGTGGAACACCAACACCTGGTCGCCGACTTCTGACATGAACAGCTGCACGTCAAGCCCGCTCTGCGCGGCGGTCGTGATGGCGTACAGCATCGACTCGTCGGGCACGAAGTAGGGGGAGCAGATCTGAATCTGCTCTTGCGCGGCATAGACGAGCGAGTTGAACAGCCGCAGGTTGTTCTCGCCCTCGAACGCCGGCCCACTCGGCACCACTTGCGCATCGAGCACGTTTCCGGGGTCGATCTCGAGCGGGATCACCGTCTCGCGCAACAGTAGTTCGTCGGTTTCGCTGTACCAGTCAGTAGCGAAGAGTGCCTCGATGCCCGCCACAATCGGCCCATCGAACCGCACCATGAGTTCTTTCCAGGCAAGGCGCGAGCCATCGCGACGCTGGCCGCGCTTGTATCCGCGCTCGATAAGATTTTGAGAACCCGTGAACGCAGTCGAGCCGTCGACGATGAGGAACTTGCGGTGGTTTCGCAGGTCGGGTCGTTGCCAGCCCCGACGAAACAGTCGAACGGGGAGCATCGGATGGTGCTGTGCACCGATCGCATCCAGTCGTCGGCGCATCCGTCGGTATCCCGGCACGCGGAGGGACGCTAAGTGGTCGTACAGCACGCGAACGGTGACTCCCCGTGCAGTCGCTTCGCTCAACGCCGTGAAGAACTGCTCCGTCTCGTTATCCACCGACATGATGTAGAACTCGACGTGCACACTTCGCGTGGCAGAGCGCACGGTGTCGGTCATGGCCGAGATTGAACCCGTGTAGTCGGTAAAGAGTTGAGCAGTGTTGCCGCCGACCAGCGGCATGGCCCCCAAGTGCCGATTGAGCTCGACGATTGGTTCGAGCCACGGCGGCCACGGAGCGTCCTTGCTGACGCGATCCATTCCCTCGGTGGTCTCGATGATGTACCTGTTGATCTCGTCTTGCTGATCCCGGCGACGCTTTGGCAGTCGACGGGAGCCGAACATCAGAAAGATCAGGAATCCGATGAGCGGCAGAATGTAGATGAGCAGCAGCCACGCGAGCGCGCTCTGCGGGCGCCGATTGCGCGGAACGATGACGAGCGACGCGAGCGCGATCGTCACGATCGCCGTGAGCACCAGCACCGACGTGACAAGCGCGATCCAGGCGCCAGCGCCGCTGATCGTGACATCGTCGGTCATGGCACGGCTCAGCGAAAGTTCATGAACTGCAGCGCCACATCCAGATCCTTGCCCTTCAGCAGCGCCATCGTCGCCTGAAGGTCGTCGCGACTCTTCGATTGCACGCGCAGCTCGTCGCCCTGAATCTGGCTCTTGACGCTCTTCGGCCCCTCGTCACGAATGATCTTGGCGATCTTCTTCGCGTCGTCACTCGCGATGCCGTTCTTGAGCCCCACCTCGATACGAAACTCTTTGCCGCTGGGGTAGGGCTCACTCGTGTCGAGACTGCGAAGGCCGATGCCGCGCTTGATCATCTTCGACTCGAGCACCTCGAGCACGGCCTTCACGCGTTCTTCGGCGCTGGCCTTGAGCAGCAGCTTCTCGCCGCTCCACTCGATCGATGCGCCGACGCCCTTGAAGTCGTAGCGCTGCGCCACTTCTTTCTGCGCCTGGTTGACGGCGTTGTCCGCCTCCATCTTGTCGACCTTGCTCACGATGTCGAATGAAGAATCAGCCATGCGCACATGTTAGCGAGCCCCGCTTCAGCGAGAGCCGAGGTTGCCCTGATTGGCTAGCTCTATGCAGTCACGACCACTCGTTCCGCTCTTCCTCGGGCTGCTGCTCGGGGTCGCCGTGGTGGGCGGCTTTATCGCAGTGCTCTTGGTTCCGCGGGCCCTCGACGCGGTTCCGGATGCCGAATCTCCGACCGCCGCCACCCCACCCCCGCGCTGGGTCGCGCCCGCCACCCTGCCGCCGTTGGCCGAGGCGTCGACCCGCGCGGGGGTCGCGGGCCTGGTCGACCCGGCTTGGGTCACCGCCGTGGCTGCGGAGTCGGGAATCCCCGAGCGGGCGCTCGCCGCCTACGCGGGTGCCGCCATCGCCAAGCACGCCGAGCGCCCTGACTGCCTACTCGGGTGGAACACACTCGCTGGTATTGGGTGGGTCGAGTCGCGGCACGGTAGCTACGGCGGGGCATCCATCGCCGACGACGGAACCGTCAGCCCGCCCATCTTCGGCATTTCGCTCGACGGTTCCACCACGGCGCTCATCGTAGACACCGATGGTGGCGAGTTCGACGGCGACACCGAGTTCGACCGCGCGATGGGGCCAATGCAATTCATTCCGGGCAGCTGG
>Ga0209591_10004551_pt1 | contig 15670 bp, 6 predicted proteins | sample MAT01_FD_187207 | JGI IMG/M metagenome (GOLD analysis project Ga0209591, IMG submission 187207) | Freshwater microbial communities from Lake Fryxell liftoff mats and glacier meltwater in Antarctica - MAT-01 (SPAdes) (version 2) | ecosystem: Environmental > Aquatic > Freshwater > Ice > Liftoff... | reverse complement strand
TGGCCTTACATGACTGATTTTATCTCGCGCTTGTGGCCGCCGAATCTCGAAATTATTGATGTAGCAATTAAGGCTTTAATCGAAACAGTTCAAATGTCACTTTGGGGAACCACAATCGGGGCGATTCTTTCCATACCAATTGCTATTTGCAGTGCTCGAAACATAGCACCAAAGTGGTTGCAATGGTTGGCTAATTTGTTGCAAAATGCGGTGCGTTCTGTGCCTTCAATTGTGCTGGGGTTGCTGTTTGTATCGGCGACTGGTTTGGGCGCGCCTGCTGGTACTTTGGCGCTGGGAATTTATACTATAGGTTATCTTGCTAAATTTTATCAGGAGGCGATCGAGTCTGTGGAAGCGCGATCGATCGAATCGTTGCAAGTTGCGGGCGCATCTTGGCTGCAAGTGGCGCAATACGGCATTTTCCCGCAGGTGTTGCCGCTAGCGTTGGGTTACACGCTGTGGATGTTTGAGTATAATATTCGGGCGGCTTCGGTGTTGGGAGTTGTGGGCGCTGGGGGAATTGGTTTTGAATTGGTGAATTACATCCGCTCTTTTGAGTACAATAAGGCTACTACGATGATGTTGGTGTTGTTAGTTGTCGTGACTGCGATCGATGTTATTAGCAGTAAGTGGCGGCAGCGATTGGAAACGAAGTAAGGATAATCAAGAAGAGACGGCGGTTGAGACGGCGGTTGAGACGGCGGTTGAGACGGCGGTTGAGACGGCGGTTGAAACCGCGTCTACACAGACGAAACCCACCTCCGTGGGTTGAAGAAAGAAGAGTTAATTTTCTAATAATCTATTGATCGCAATTGTCACATCGGGAAATGCTAGCGGATTGATATTACCCTGTGTTAGAGTTTGTCTGAATTGATAGCCGTCATTGGTAGGCGATCGCAATACGATCAATTCCATAGTTCGCAAATTGATTACCCAATACTCAGGAATCCCAGCTTGCGCGTAAATTTTGGTCTTAATTTCCAAGTCTTTACTGAGAGTAGAGTTGGAGTATTCAATCAGCCAAAAGACGTTTTCTGGATAGGGGTGATGTTCCCGGTAATCTCGTCCCAGACGTTGAACGACGGCGATATCTGGTTGGGGTTCGGAGTTGCTCGATGGCAAGGTTATTGGCTTGCCTTGGCGGACTTTTGCCCGATCGCCCAGCAAGTAAATCAGGTACTCTCCACCCTCATCGCTGGAGTAAGCATGGGATTCTCCTTCGGGAGCCATTTCGATGATTTCTCCACCTATTAATTCAACGTTTCGCCCTTCCAGAATACGGGCGGCAATCATTTGGTGGTAGTCTTCAACTGTCCATTTTACAGTCGTGACGCTCACGGTGATTATTCCTATTATTTTATTCTTATTTTACACTGTTTTTGTAGTTTGCGATCGCCCGTTTGGCGAAAAGTCGTGAAGCGTAGCTATCCCGTAGGGAATCGCACATTTCCCAAAAGGCGATCGCCCGTTGCCCTCCAAGTTGATCGCACATTTCCACTAAAACCTTTTGTATCTGTGGTCGATTGCCGAGGCCAGATCCCCCTAAATCCCCCTTAAGAAGGGGGACTTTGATCGGATTCTTGTCCCCCCCTTCTTAAGGGGGGTTAGGGGGGATCTGGCCTCAGCGGTAAACAGCAATCTATGAGTACGTTTGACCTTAAATTGACACTGGGCACTGCCGTGTCCTAATTTTCGGTAACTCCATTTTCCAACAACTCCTGAAACCGGACATCGCCGCGAATCCCATCAAAATCGGTATCAGTTTTTGCCAACTCTCGATATTCCGGTTCCAATTCAATCGCGCGCTGCAAATTTTCCAGCGCTAACTCAACCTGATTCTGCAAGGCAAAATAGCAAGCTTTATTATAACAAGAATTCGCATGATTTGGATGGATTTCTAAAACTTTATCCAAATTAGCCATTGCCTCATCATCACGACCTAATTCTAGTAAAGCGTCAGCTCGACGAGCCAAGATGTCAGCATCATCAGGCTGCAATTTTAAAGCGCGATCGTAGCTGGATATTGCCTCCTCAGCGCGTCCGAATCTTTGCAGGACAAAGCCGCGCCAAACCCATAAATCGGCTTGATTAGGTTCGATTTTAATCGCTAAATTCAAACAGCAAATAGCTTGTTCGTAGCGTTCCAACTCGAATAGTGCCTTGGTTTTTTTAAACCAAAAATCGTAGTCATTGGGTTGAATGTTAATGGCAAAATCCCAGCTTTCGCGCGCTGCTTCTTGACTGCCACACTTGCTCTGTGCAAAGCCTCGGTAAAACCAAAAATCGCGGTCTTTTCCGGCTATTTCTCTGGCTCGATCGAGACTGGCAACAGCTTCTGCATAGCGCTCCAATTCACACAAAACCTTACCTTGTTCTAGCAAACAAATGATTAGCGCATCCGGCCTTATTTCTGCAAGTTCAGTTAAAGTTGCTAGGGCGGCTTCATATTGTCCTTGTTTTGCCAGCCTCAAACCACTGTAAAACAAAGTAACGGAATTATTTAGCCCAGCAGCATCGCCCAAATCCCCCATTCCCTCCAAACGCAGGAAATACACCCGGCCCGATGAATCGCTCGCTACAACTGTCACACCATCAGGCCCAAAAGCACATCCATTAAACGCATATTCTCCGCTGAAACTAGCAACCTCTTTACCTGTGAGCAAATCCCAGATTTTCAGGGTTTCATCCCCCGAAGCGGAAATCGCTATTTTGCCGTCGGGTGCGATCGCCACTGCATTTACCCCAGAACTATGACCAGTGAGAGTTTTCAGTTCCCGTCCTGTCTCGGTGTCCCAGATTTTCAGGGTATGATCCCTTGAAGCGGAAATCGCTATTTTGCCGTCGGGTGCGATCGCCACTGCATTTACCCAGGAACTATGACCGGTCAGAGTTTTCAGTTCTGAACCTGTCTCGGTGTCCCAGATTTTCAGGGTATGATCTGAAGCGGAAATCACTGTGAGTCCGTCCCGTGCGATCGCCACTGCACTTACATAGGAACTATGACCAGTGAGAGTTTTCAGTTCCCGCCCTGTCTCGGTGTCCCAGATTTTCAGGGTTTCATCCCCCGAAGCGGAAATCGCTATTTTGCCGTCGGGTGCGATCGCCACTGCATTTACCCCAGAACTATGACCAGTGAGAGTTTTCAGTTCCCGTCCTGTCTCGGTGTCCCAGATTTTCAGGGTATGATCCCTTGAAGCGGAAATCGCTATTTTGCCGTCGGGTGCGATCGCCACTGCATTTACCCCAGAACTATGACCAGTGAGAGTTTTCAGTTCCCGTCCTGTCTCGGTGTCCCAGATTTTTAGGGTATGATCCCTTGAAGCGGAAATCGCTATTTTGCCGTCGGGTGCGATCGCCACTGCATTTACCCCAGAACTATGACCAGTGAGAGTTTTCAGTTCCCGTCCTGTCTCGGTGTCCCAGATTTTTAGGGTATGATCCCTTGAAGCGGAAATCGCTATTTTGCCGTCGGGTGCGATCGCCACTGCATTTACCCCAGAACTATGACCAGTGAGAGTTTTCAGTTCCCGTCCTGTCTCGGTGTCCCAGATTTTTAGGGTATGATCCCTTGAAGCGGAAATCGCTATTTTGCCGTCGGGTGCGATCACCACTGCACTTACATAGGAACTATGATCAGCGAGAGTTTTCAATTGTGAGCCTGTCTCGGTGTCCCAGATTTTCAGCGTCTTATCGTATGAAGCGGAAATCGCTATTTTGCCGTGGGGTGCGATCGCCACTGCATTTACCGAGTCACTATGACCAGTGAGAGTTTTCAATTGTGAGCCTGTCTCGGTGTCCCAGATTTTCAGCGTCTTATCCCATGAAGCGGAAATCGCTGTTTTTCCGTCGGGTGCGATCGCCACTGCTGTTACCGAGTTACTGTGACCGGTAAGAGTTTTCAGTTCCCGGCCTGTCTCGGTGTCCCAGATTTCCAGGGTATGATCCCTTGAAGCGGAAATCGCTGTTTTTCCGTCGGGTGCGATCGCCACTGCTGCTACCCCGCGACTATGACCGGTGAGAGTTTTCAGTTCCCGGCCTGTCTCGGTGTCCCAGATTTTCAGGGTTTTATCCAATGAAGCCGAAATCGCTGTTTTGCCATCCGGTGCGATCGCCACTGTTGTTACCCGGGAACTATGACCCGTGAGAGTTTTCAGTTCCCGACCTGTCTCGGTGTCCCAGATTTTCAGGGTTTTATCCGAAGATGCGGAAATCGCGGTTTTTCCGTCGGGTGCGATCGCCACTGCAAATACTGAGGAACTATGACCGACAAGCGTCCGCAGCGCACCTTCTCCAGGCCGTTCTAAACTAGCCTTCAAAGGCCGAAACCAAGGACAATCTTTCCACTCCTTTACTTGTTTCAACAAGCCCTGAATCTGAGGCATTTCAAAATCCAACAACCTCCCCAACAACTGCCCTGCAAGCTGCGTTTTATCCTGATCCAAAACGTGCGCCGACTTGCGAATTGCCCCTTGAATCAATCTCAGAGTTTGACTTTGCTCCTGGGCCAGCAACACATCAGAAATTCTCGCTAAATCGTAATCCTCAATCAGCGCTTGCACCCCCAACAATTCCAGTTTCGCCTCAATGAAATCGAAATCACTTAACAACTGATGCAAGCGTTGCCCTTTACTTCTCTCTGCTAGCGAACTTGGCAGAGTTTCCAGCATATAACTCTGCTTTTCCGCCGATATTCTCGCCAATCCATCTTTTAACTTACCCATTACTTGTACAAATCTCCCCACATATCATCTTCCAAATCGTCGTCTATATCTGACAGAGACACCCCAGCTTTTTTGACAGCCTCCTGACTGTGGAGAAACTTCTGAAAACTAGCATGATAAATACTGTATTTCGGCGGCTTCTCAATGCTGGGCCGCACAAATCCCTCCCACCCATCCAACACATCCTGTACATCTAATTGATCTTCCTTAGCAAAATCCGCCAACAACTCGCAGGATACAGGCTTGCGAGTTCTGCTCAACACATAGATGACTTTCAGCTTGCGACGGCGCGACTCTTTATCCTTTACATCCATCCGATCCAAGTGCTTGTAATAATATTTCTCCAAACCCGCAGGCAAATCGTTCAAATTCACATCCCGATACGTGCCGCTGTTAATCTCCTTCAACACGTAGCGCAAATACATAAAATTGTTCTTGCTTCTTTCAGCAAGCACCGTCACAAACTTTTCCAGACTTAAATTTTGAGGTTGAATCCAATTCTCAATCCCCGCCGAATTCCTAGCGACTTTGTGAATATAAGCCTTGACATCTTCCACACTTTCAGCGTTGTGCTGCATCAAATCAAACAAAACGTAATTGTCATCTGCCGGCATCGGCAGAGATTCCGGTCGCTTCGAGACAATAAAATAAACATTATCCGGCAAATTGTTAGGCAAATAAAGCACATTGCTGCCGCTACTTTGCAACTTCAAATCAGCTTCATCCAGCGCATCCACCACAAAAATTAACTTTTTGCGATCGCCCAAATTAGCGCTAACTTCCCCCAGCAACCTCCCCAGAAAATTGCCATTTTCCAGCGCATTTTCCGGCAGTTGCGGGTACTTTTGTTTAAGATGAAAGCCTTCAATTAACTGAAGGCAGGCATTTTCCAGAAAAGTTTTGGCGCTGACAATGCCGTCAGGTTGCGAATTGAAGTGGGTAACGCAGCGTCGCTTAAACATCTCCACCACGCACTTTGCCATAATTGCGCTTTTCCCGACACCCGGTTCCGCTTCTAAAACAAAATAGCCCTTCGGATTTTTCCGCAAAAATTCGTTAATTGCTTCAAACACAAATTTGCGGCCCGTAAAGTCTTGAATTCTGTCCTGAATAATCGTCTCCGACTTCAAAGAAATCGGCAAACTCGGCGCAGCAGGATCGATAAATCTTTGCAGCAATTCCCGAACCTGCGCCAATTCATCCAGCCGCGCCATCACTTGACACATTTGTTCTTGAGTTGCCACAGCCTCCAGTTTTTGCAGAATTTCCACATTTTGCAGCCCTAAACCTTTGAGTTCCCCCAAAGCAGTTTCGTGCAGCTTCAACAGCATCGCCGCAAACTTTTTACCCCCAGTCTCCGCATCGTGTTTCAGCACTTCGCGAAACGCTTTCGGGAAAGTTGCGTGCAGTTTGTTCGCCATAAATTCCACGATTTCTGCATCCAAGGATTTGCCCTCACTGGCTGCGAGTCCGTTGCAGAAAATCTCCCAATCTTCCGGTGTCAATCCAGTCGCCCGATCGAACTCCTCAGCATTACCGGAAAAAATCTTAGTAAGTTCGTCTTCAGAAATCTGAAAAACACTTGACGAATCAGCACCAACTGTGTTAATAGTCAACCAATATTCAGAAGTGCGATCGGCTAATTGATCGATCGCCCTGACAGACAAATTTTTGCTAAGGGCGATCGCCTTAAACTCAGGAGACTTGGCAACCTCATTTCTCAAAACATGAGCAATCGCCTCACCCGCAGCCCTAGTCAAATCGTGGTTATCGAGAATCTTGGGATTATTAGTCCATCGATCGAATGTGCTTCCCGCTTCACTAGCGAGGATATTACCAGTAATGCCAGTCGCGAGGGCACCCACAACCGAAATTCCCAAAAGTGCGATCGGATTGCCCACTATTGCCGTCAGCGATGCAGGCCCCGTGGCGGCAAGCGCATTAGTAATAGCTTGCCCGACTCCCAACACCGCAGTGCATCCAAGAACCCGAGTTTTAACATTAGCTAAATTGGCGATCGGCATAAATTAAATATTATTTCTCACTTTGCCGTAGTTTAGCGCGGCGAGAGGATTGCCACAACTAGGAACCAACAAAATCCCCGGTAGGGAAACGGCACTGCCCATTCGTGTCAACTTAAGCCTGGAACTACTGAAAAATCTCGCTTTTATCCGAGGTCAGATCCCCCTAAATCCCCCTTAAGAAGGGGGACTTTGAGAAGATTCTTGTCCCCCCCTTCTTAAGGGGGGTTAGGGGGGATCTAGATTTAATAGTCAAACAACAGTCTCTGACTGGGTTTGACCTTAAGTTGACACTCCTTGGGCACTGCCGTATCCTAATTTCGGGGGTAACTACAAAAAAAAGGACACAGCATCGCTGTGTCCCTACCCGTATTTTGTAGGGACACAGCATTGCTGTGTCCCTAACCATACCATCGATATTCCGATGAGAATTCTTGCCCTTTAGAACAAGACCAATTCAGAATTACCAGAAACTCCCAAATTGACATTGACAGTAGCAAACAAACTGTTGCCACCAACCGTAGAACCGTTGCTATCGTAATACAGCTTAGTAGTATTAGCTGCACTATCAAAGAGAGCAATAATCGACGGCGCAGTCAACGTTGACTCGATCGCACTTACAGTAGCAACAGTGCTGCTATACCGGTAGAAATTCGCACCCAAAGGCCCCGATCCCAACCCGGCAAAAGCAATCTTGTCAATGTTCATGACATCATCAACAATGCTGTAATCGGTAATGATATCCCCGCCACCAGCAGTAGTTCCGGTGAACACAAACACATCAGCACCAAGTCCGCCGCTGAGAACATTTGTTCCCAAACCGCCGATTAAAGTGTCATTCCCGTCGCCGCCGTTGATAGTATCGCTACCCGCGCCGCCGAAGAGACTGTCATTACCAGCGCCACCGGAGATGCTGTCATTACCAGCGCCACCGTCGAAAATATCAGCACCGGAGCCCCCGTTCAAAATATCGGAGAACTCAGTACCGGTGACGTTATTACCGCTGGCTTTTCCGGTGAATAAGACAGGGGTGGTAAAGTTGTAACCGCCCACACCAGAACCGAAGTTATTAACCGCGGCTGTCGCGAAAGTACCCGCATTTGCAGCAGTTAAGTCGATCGTGCTACCTAAGTTAGCAGTAGTTGCAGCAGGAGAAGCTGCGATCGTCCCTGTAAATACAAAGTCCGCCGTTCCCAGATTGCTAGCAGCAGTACCCAAGTTGGCAATAATTGTCGAACCAGCCGGAGTCGTACCGTTCGAGTCAAACACCAACACTATTTCGTTTGACGCATTAGTAAATGCGAAGAAACCAGCACTGGTTGAATTGCCCAGAACCTTAGTTTGCGCCGCGTCTACAGAGGCATAAGTTCCGCCGGTGAAAATCACCAACTGTTTGCCAGTAATGTCAGGATTTGAACCGCTGACACTGACAAAGTTAGTCGAAGTCAAATTACCGAAAGCGTTAGCTACGAACTGGAATTTGTCAGTACCAAAGGTAAAGTCAGTAATGCTATCCGTGCCTTCGCCGGGAGCATTGTACACAAAGATATCCGCACCAGCACCGCCAGTTAGAATATCTGAACCACTGCCGCCTGTGAGGATATCTGCACCGCCAGCACCGTTGATCGTATCGTTACCTAAACCACCGTTGATGATGTCAGCAAATTCAGTGCCGGTGACACTGTTAGCAGTCGCATCTCCGGTAAATAAGACAGGAGTGCTGAAGTTGTAACCGCCAGCACCTGAACCGAAGTTGTTAAGTGCGATCGGGAAAGTGTTCCCAGCAGCCGTTAAATCGGCAACGCTACCTAAGTTAGTAGAAGTTGCAGTCGGAGTATTGGTAATCGTCCCTGTAAATACAAAGTCCGCCGTTCCCAAAGTCCCCGCCGCAGTACCCAAATTAGCAACAGTTGTAAAACCGCCCGCCACTGTACCATTGGAGTCAAACACCAACACTGTTTCGTTCGACGCATTGGTATATGCGAAGAAACCAGCACTGGTTGAATTGCCCAAGGCTTTAGCTTGCGCCGCTTCCACAGTGGCATAAGTTCCACCCGTGAAAATCACCAACTCTTTACCAGTAATGTCAGGAGTTGAACCACTAACACCGTCAAAGTTAGTAGTAGTCAAATTGCCGAAAGCGTTAGCACTAAACTGCAATTTGTCAGTTCCGAAGGTAAAGTCCGTAATGCTATCCGTGCCGTCGCCGGGAGCGTTGTAAACAAAGATATCTGCACCGGAACCACCAGTCAAAATATCTGCACCACCACCACCGGTGATAGTATCTGCACCGCCACCACCTTTGATAGTGTCTGTACCGCCACCACCTTTGATGATGTCAGCCAACTCAGTACCAGTGACGTTATTCGCGGTTGAATTGCCGGTAAACAAGACAGGAGTGGTAAAGTTGTAACCGCCCACACCTGAACCGAAGTTGTAAACTCCGGTTGTCGGGAAAGTACCCGGATTAGCAGTTAAATCAACAATGCTACCTGAATTGGTAGAAGTACCAGTCGGAGCAGAACCAGTCGCACCAGTAAACAAGAAGTCTGCTGTGCCCAAAGTCCCCGCAGCCGTACCCAAATTCGCAACAGTTGTAAAACCGCCCGCCACTGTACCATTCGAGTCAAACACCAACACCGTTTCGCTCGACGTATTCGTAAATACGAAGAAACCAGGAGTTGTAGAACTACCCACAGCCTTAGCCTGTGCAGCTTCCACACTGGAATAATTTGCGCCGGTGAAAATCACTAACTGTTTACCAGTAATATCAGGAGCTGAACCGCTCACACTGGCAAAATTAGTAGCAGTAAAATTGCCGAATTCCTTGGCGCTAAACTGGAATTTGTCAGTTCCGAAGGTAAAGTCAGTAATCGTATCACCGCCTTCACCTGGAGCCTTGTAAGCAAAGATATCTGCACCGGAACCGCCAGTCAGAATATCTGCACCGCCACCACCGCTGAGGATGTCAGCAAATTGAGTACCCGTGACGTTGTTAGCAGTCGCATCTCCTGTAAACAACACAGGTGCGCTGAAGTTGTAACCGCCAGCACCAGAACCCAAATTAATGTTCCCAGTCGGATAGGTATTTCCAGCAGCAGTTAAATCAACAATGCTACCTGAATTGGTAGAAGTACCAGTCGGAGCAGAACCAGTCGCACCAGTAAACAAGAAGTCTGCTGTGCCCAAAGTCCCCGCAGCCGTACCCAAATTCGCAACAGTTGTGAAACCGCCCGCCACTGTACCATTCGAGTCAAACACCAACACCGTTTCGTTCGCAGCATTGTTATATGCAAAGAAACCAGGAGTTGTTGAACTGCCCAAAGCCTTAGCTTGCGCGGCTTCGAGACTGGCATAAGTTCCGCCGGTGAAAATCACTAACTCTTTGCCGGTAATGTCAGGAGTTGAACCTGTTACACCGTCAAAGTTAGTAGTAGTCAAATTGCCGAATTCGCTCGATACAAACTGGAATTTATCTGTTCCAGACTTGAAGTCGGTAATTTTATCGCCGCCTTCTTTAGTTGTCCTGTAAACAAAGAGATCGGCACCACTGCCACCACTCAAAACATCAGCACCGAGACCGCCAGTGATGGTATCGCTGCCGTCACCGCCCTTGATGGTATCGTTAAAGTTGCTGCCGACAATGTTGTCATCGCCTGCTTTAGCATCGAAATTAACTCCGACGGGATAAGTACCGAAGTTAAAAGTATCCGGGCCGTCAGTACCGACAGGAACATTTAGCGATGGGCCGCTGAAGACAAAGTTCTTGATTTGCAGGCTAATTTTGATCGAGAAACTAGCGATAACTTCAAAGCGCACTCCAACAGCAAATACCAGTACGGAACGGCCCGTAGCGGCATCTGTAAACTGACAGAAAACAGGCGCGTCCATGTTGCCGCCCAAAGCTGCAAACCGCGCTTGCAAAGTGGCGATGCTGGTAACGCTGATATCAGCACTGAAGTCGAGCAAGTTATTGCTGCCGATCGCCCCAACAGCAGAAGTAGCAGTAATCGCCACTCGAGTCAAGCTGGCAACGCTGAGATTACCAAAAGCTGCCGCCGACAAATCTAAAACATCGTCATCGACATTAAAGTCAGTAATTAAGTCAGCTTCTGCAACTGTTTTAATCTTTTCGCGGGAAGTGCGATAAATAAAGCGATCCTTCCCAGTACCCCCAATTAGAATATTGGTTCCTTCGCCGCCGTCTATCTCACTATCGCCATCGCCGCCTTTAATTTTGTCATTGCCAATACCGCCGATGAGTTTGTTTTTGCCTTTACCACCTTCGATATCGTCATCGTCATCGCCACCTTCGATATCGTTATCGCCATCACCGCCTTTAATTTTGTTTTTGCCGTTACCTCCTTTAATTTTGTTTTTGCCTTTACCACCGATGATAGTGTCATCGCCATCGCCGCCGTCGATATCGTTGTCGCCATCACCGCCTTGAATTTTGTCGTTGCCTTTGTTTGCTTTAATTTTGTTTGTCTTGTTACCGCCTTTAATGTCATCATCACCGTCGCCGCCTTTGATGTCGTTATCTAGCGTCGCGGAACCGACAATAACTTGAGGAGCTGTACTGCCAGTAAAATCAAAGGTAGTTTGCTCGACTTTCAAGCTAAAACGCTTACCGGTGATTACAGTTGTGCCTTGGCTAAATTCAAAACCAAAACTAATGTCAGCCTTACCCGTAAAACCAGATACTGCTTGGAAAGTTAACAAACCGCCGTTAATGTCTGCTTGAGTGAAGGTAACACCGATTGCTGTTACCGCTACTCCCTTAAAGAATAGTTGCCCGGTTTTAGCATCAGGCAGTTCCGTTAGCTTGAAGACAGTGCCACTAGGGCCTCCCGGGCCATCGACAACCTTCAACAAGGCAGAAGTAATAATAGTTTGGCTGCCGCTGGAACCGACACTCAGGGGCTCATTAGCTACCACTGACAGAGGATCTGGAGTTGGAGTTGGAGTTGGAGTTGGAGCTGTAGTTGGAGTTGGAGCTGAAGCTACAGGTAGAGGTCGAGCTGGAGTTGTAGTTGTAGTTGGAGCGGTAACTCCCAAAAATTCGCCAGCTTTGATAATCGTGGCGTTGATATTCAACAATATCGCCAGCACAAAGTTATTGCTGCCCCGAATTTCGGTATTGAGGCCGACTTGTACAAAGGACAAGCTGCTAAAGTTCAAGTCGCCAGACAACAGAAACTTGTCACTACCTGCTGTGTAGTCAGTGATGACTGAACTGCCGGGAGCGGTCATGTTACTCATGACAAAAACGTCATTTCCAGCACCGCCGATACAGGTATGGTTGCCAGTACCGCCCACGATCGTATCGTTGCCAGCATTACCCATCAGCGTATCGTTGCCAGATCCGCCACCGACAACGCTGTCGTCGCCGTCGCCGCCGTCTGCCATGTCATTGCCGTCGCCAGTAACGAGCGTATCGTTGCCAGATCCGCCCATCACGGTGTCGTCGCCAGATCCGCCGACAATGCTGTCGTCGCCTTCGTCGCCACTGCAAACGTCGTTGCCCGCACCGCCGCTCAAGGTATCTTTGCCCTCACCGCCGACAACGCTGTCGTCGCCCTCGTCACCGCTAACGTTGTCGTTACCTGCACCGCCTGTGGTGGTATCGTCGCCGGTGCCACCCATCACGGTGTCGTCGCCGTCGTCGCCCATGCAAACGTCGCTGCCCGCACCGCCGATCACGGTATCGTTATCTTTGCCGCCGTTAACGGTGTCGTTGCCTTCGCCGCCGCTAACGTTGTCTTCGCCCCGATCGCCCCTGACGATATCGTTGCCTTCGCCGCCCTCGCACTTGTCGTTGCCTTTGCCGCCGTAGACGGTATCAGTACCGCTGCCACCGTCAACGTCATCATTGCCGTCGTTGCCGTGCGCCCAGTCATTGCCGTCATCGCCTTTGCAGGTATCGTTGCCGCTGCCGCCAGAAAGAGTGTCGTTGTCTTTGCCGCCGTAGAGGGTATCGTTGCCTTCGCCGCCGTTAACGGTGTCGTCGCCGCGATCGCCTTTTATTTCGTCATCGCCATCGCCGCCCGCGCAATCGTCGTCGCCTTTGCCTCCATAGAGTTTATTTTTGCCACTCTTTCCTTTGAGTTTGTCTTTGCCTTTTTTGCCGTAGAGCGACTGGTTAGCGCCGGTGGCGACAATTATGTCATCGCCATCGGTACCTTCGATCGTCTTGCCATCAGTGCCGCTGTCATCTTTTTTGTCATTTTTGCCGCCCGCACCTTCTTCGGGTACGCCGCTCAATTCAGCAATTTTGCTATCATCAGCAACTTTGGGGGATGCGTCTTTAGGCGGATTCGGAACTTTGCCGTTAGTGCTGCCCCTGTTTTGGCCGATCGCATCATCAACTAACTTGGCTAACTCGCTATTGGAATTGATCGCGCTGGAGTTGCGAAAATCGGCTAGTCGATCGAGATCGCTGGCCGAAAACACGAGTTTTGGTTGCTCATCATCCACGGGCGGTACAAACAAACTGGTTGCTTTTCGGTCAGAAATTTGTGTTTCATCTCGATCGGGAAAAAGTGTTCCCGATACATTTTCCAACATTTCTTCTTTCATCTTTGATATTTCCAAAAAAGGGCTGAGTTTCTTAGAGTCAGTTGATCAGCAAGGAGGAGGCAGCAGAAGCATAAAATTTTACTTTCATACTTTCGCCTGCTATAGCGGCTGATTTCCCACGTTTCTGTTTGTAGATGCTATTTAAACTGCAAGGGGTTATTTCCATCAGTTGCGAGTTTTCTCTTCTGCAATGGTGCACCAAAAATAATTGATCCGCCACATACATCGTAAGTGCTTCGCCGAAGCGCAGCTCGCTTTTGATGTTCTCCGTAATTTCTACAGTAACCTGCACCGAAGTGCGCCGAATTGTAGATTTTCTACGTAATTTCTACAGTGAATTAGCAGAATTTAAACTCGCAACTCACAACTCCCACATAACTACCCAAAACCTTTATTACCAAAATTTTACCTTGCTTTTCCTGCGATCGAGCCTGTTGTCTTAACTTTTTGTAACACTCCCAGCTCTGACAAATCCTTCCCTGACTTAGGATTTGCATCTCTTTTGCCACTGACTAGACGCTCCTAATTTTAGTTCCCGATGATTAATAAAAAATTTAGATAGTTCGCCCAGACAAATATTTGTTTTAATTTTCTGTCGTACAAGTTTATCTCGATTCGAGCCAGCCTCGCGAACCGATAAAATATTATATCTTTATAATGAAAATACCAATTACGCCAAAAAACATCTATCTCAAGACAGATTGTAAAAATCCGACAACACAGTAAAAAACACGGGATTTATACCATTTTATATTTGGAATTTTAGATTTGAGATAATAAATTTTAGATTTGAGATTTGACATGAGTAATGACCGATTTTGTATAGTCTTGAAGCTTGCCTACAGTTCCATTACGTTTTAAAACTGGCATTATTTTGGGTTAAAGTTGCAAGCTCGATCGGCATTTTGATCGCGAATGACCCCTAGCGGGCATCACAAAGCCGGTTTATTTGTAGGTTTGTAGTTGCCTTTCCCCCATATTTCTCCGATAAAGAGGCTGGATGAGGCTGAGCGATCTAGATGATCAAAATGCTGGTTGCTGAAGAGTCTGGGAATATTTGATAGCAGTTGTATTCTGAAAACTTCTTGGATACTTGACTTGATTTTTCCTGCTTAACTTTAACTAGATTAAGACAGTTAAATTAAAAATACCTATAACATAGAAGCGGTAAATTAGCAATAATCGATGAGGAATTCTCGATGGTCGCTCTATCGATTAGCGATCGCCACCCAGGGCTGATGGATGAGGGGAAGGGCTTAAGGATGAGGAATCGCCGGCTGACCAATTAATTAATTGACACAAAATCAAGATTCGAGATGGGGGGTTGATGGTAGAGGATAAGCGGTTAGGACACAGCGACAGATCGCCACCGCCAAAAATTTACTCAAAATTGCCTCTGATATTGCCCTGAAAGTGGTGGGCGATAGCTGAAGTAATTTTAATAAGAACTAGAGATCCGCCTGGTAAAGTGCCTCCAATTTAACTTTACTGAGCAATGACAAACTCAAGTTCCCGACGAAGGTAAAGGGGTCTGCGGTAGAGGTGCAAAATGTTCAAAATAGCAAGATTGGAGAAAATTCGGCTTTCACCGAGCCATAGGGCAATCAAAACTAATAAACTGTTATTAAAGTACAACTTTTATAGTCTCAAAGTGTTTGAAGAAATATATTTGAACCCAGCGATCGCCCGATCGGGGGAAGCGCATTCAGAAACTTTGATTGAAAGAGTAAAAATCAGTTTGCCGATCGCGATTGCTAGCTGCAAAAACGCAGGCAAATTCAAAATTGAGGCGGGAGGGCGCTAAATCAGTGAGCCAGGAATTTCAACTCTCAGTCACCCCAGTTGGGGACGACGAATATCTAGTGCGGACAGAAAAGGTTGCACCCGGTGTACCCTTAGCAGAACAACAAGTCCGCTGGCCGATCGACCAATGGCTGGCACTGTCTGCTCAACTGATGAATGACCCGATGGCGGGCGTATTCCAAGGAACCGGTTCCGGCGATCGCGCACTTGGGCGATCGACAAAAAACTCAGCGCCGAATTTAGTAGCCCTGGGGCAACAATTATATAGCGGGCTGTTTCAAGGAAACTTGCGCGATAGCTGGACTTGCGCTCAAGGCATTGCCCAGCACCGCCGAGAAGTGCTGCAACTGCGCCTGGGACTCAAAGGCAGGCACTTGCCGCGGCTGCCGTGGGAAGTTCTGCACGCGGACGATCGCCCTTTGGCAACCGGCACCGATGTCGTGTTTTCCCGCTACCAACCAGGTACAAGTTTGTTCAAACAAACCCGGATGGTACTTAGCAGCGGCCCAATAAAAATTTTAGTGGCGATCGCCTCTCCGAGCGATC
>Ga0209591_10004550_pt1 | contig 15670 bp, 16 predicted proteins | sample MAT01_FD_187207 | JGI IMG/M metagenome (GOLD analysis project Ga0209591, IMG submission 187207) | Freshwater microbial communities from Lake Fryxell liftoff mats and glacier meltwater in Antarctica - MAT-01 (SPAdes) (version 2) | ecosystem: Environmental > Aquatic > Freshwater > Ice > Liftoff... | reverse complement strand
TTCCAAAAAAACATAAAAACAATTTTTTTTTCAAAAATCCAAAAAATGAAAATCCAAAAAGAAATAAAAAGAAAATAATAATAAATCGATTAAAAAAAATCATAAAATTATTTGATAGATACTATTTTTGCTTTAATCATAATATTGTCTTTACTAATACCTGTTTTATATATAAGTTGTTGCCAGCCAACATTTCCATATTTATAAAAAGTTAAAGGTTTATCAATCTTGCTGGTTAATCCAATACATAATCCGTTATCAGATTTTATATCTGTACACAACCATTCTATTGCAGCAAAAAATCCATTCTTTGGCAATTGAACAGCAATAGAATCAAAGTTGTAAGTATTCCAAGAATTAGTGTTGTAAGCATACACTATAAAGTTTTTGGACAGTAGCTCCTTACCGGGTAAATTATCATTTCCGATTTCATAAAGCCTCAGTCTATATGGGATATCAATAGATGACTGTTTGGCAACAAAAATACTTATGCTTTTGCATTGGGCTGGATAATTATAAGAATTTACCAATAATGCTCCTTGAAGGTTACTACAAATTGTGTTTTTAAAATATGAACTTTGTCGTTTTACATCAATACATCCAAAATCTTTTTCCACAGCATATTTTGCTACAATAATTTCTGGTAATTCAATTATGTTTTGCTCTAAAATAATATCGATTTTTAATATACTTATTATACTGTCTTTTTTGATAATCTTATTGCTAAACCCTACTGCTGAAACATTTAAAGAATCAATTTTAGTTTTGTCTGGAATTAGTAAATAACCGGCAGTATCAGATACTAAACCAATATTTTTTCCCCAAATTACAGATGCATAGGGTATTGGTTTACCAAAATTATCTTTTATAAATAATTCTAATGTTTCTTGAGCATTGACATATGAAAAATTGAATAAGAAAAAAAGTAAAATAATGCTAATATTAAATAGGCGCATAAAAGAAAGAATTAATTGTAATCTAAACCATTCAATAATAATATGTATTATTATTTTACTAAATAATTTGTTACTTGAGTTAACATTATAGCTAACTTTTAAATTGGTCCACCATATGTAGTTTCACAACTCCACACAATCCAAAATCTATATTCACAACACTTCCTCATTATCATTGTTCCACCAGAGCCATTGTCGGAAGTGAACGTACAACAGCTTTCTCCCCAAAAAATGGTTTGTGTTGAGCATGTATCTGATGGAACACTTGCAAATGCTACAAATCCAAAAATTGTTGCGGCAATTAAGAAAACTCCCACCCGTTTAAAAATCTTTTTTTTCATAACAGTAAATTTTAGTTAATAAAATATTGTGAATTATAAATTTAGTATTTAATTAAACGATATGCAGATTTGCTATGATATTTTTTTTCTATTTACTCCAGCATGCTTATGTGAAATATTCAAGGCATGAGGTTGGTACAAAAAAATTTGGCTTACGGGTTGAGGAACTTCGTTTAGAAAAAGGATTTTCTCAGTAACAACTTGCATGGGAAACTGGATTCGAATTTTCTCAAATCAACAGAATTGAAATTGGCATTATTAATACCAGCATTTCTAATATCTTTATAATTGCAGAAGCACTTAAAATTGAACCGATTGAGCTTTTACAATTTAAATAACATTGCTTAAAAACATATTTAGCAGCACCATGCATCTTTTGTATCCGCACATTTGTACCGGTTGCGGATCTGATTTGCTGGAAGAAGATAACCTGCTTTGTGTTACCTGCATACACGATTTACCACACACCAATTTTGCAGCCTTACCAAACAACCCGGTTGAAAAAGATTTTTGGGGCAGAATAAATTTAGTTGCTGCTTACAGCCAGTTTTATTTTTCAAAAGCATTTTTAATGCAGCATTTAATTCATCAACTTAAATATAAAGGCGATACAAAAATTGGTTTTTACCTGGGCGAAATAATGGGTAAAACCATGCTTCAAAGCAATCGTTTTTCAACAATTGATGCCCTTATTCCCCTGCCACTTTTTGCCGATAAGGAACATAAACGGGGTTATAACCAGGCAACGGTAATCTGCAACGGCATATCTTCTGTAATGAATATCCCGGTTTTAAGCGGTGCAGTTATTCGCCGGAATGCCACCGAAACCCAAACCAGTAAACACCGCACCGAGCGTTGGGAAAACGTAAAAGACAGCTTTAAAGTGGCAAAACCAGCCGAATTGAACGGAAAAAGCCTCTTATTGGTAGATGATGTGGTGACTACCGGTGCTACTTTGGAAGCCTGTGGTAATATTATATTGCAGGAAGCAACAGATGTTAAGCTTAGCATTGCAACTTTGGCTTATGCTGCCAAATAAAACTGAGCGGAGTCGAAATACCGAAGCGTTAGTGTATTGAGCAACGTCGAAATACACGTTGCAAAACCAAAGTATAACCAAATAAGTATAAATTTGAGAAATGAAAAGACGTCTTGTCAATTTTTGCCTTTTGCCCATTGCCTATTGCCTGTTTCTCCTTGCTTCCTGCAAAAAAGACTCTTTTATTACCAGTGAATTTGCCCAGGTAAACATTACCGCCGATACGTTGAAATACGATACTGTTTTCACCACGGCCGGCTCCATAACAAAATCATTCAAAATAATTAACGATAACAACCAAAAACTTCGTCTGGGTAAAGTAAAGTTGATGGGCGGTGCAACATCAGCCTATAGAATGAATGTAAATGGCTTGGCAACCAGCGAAATTACAAATCTGGATATTGAAGCCAATGACAGTATTTATGTGTTTGTTTCGGTAACCGTTAACCCAAATGCTGCAAACCTCCCTTTTATTGTTAGTGACAGTATTTTGATTAATTATAACGGCAATAACCGCTATGTGCAATTACAGGCCTATGGCCAAAACGCCAATTTTTTACGCAGCCGGGTTTTAACAGGCAATGTGGTGTGGACGAACAATCTGCCGTATGTAATCCTCGGCAGCATTCGTATTGATACAACGGCCTCGTTAACCATACAGGCAGGTTGCAAAATTTATTCGCATGCAAATGCACCTTTTATTGTAGATGGCACATTAACTGTTACCGGAACAAAAGCCAATAATGTACTTTTTACCGGCGACCGCCTGGATGGCGACTATAAAGATTTACCGGCAAGCTGGCCCGGCATTTATTTTCGTGGCAGCAGTAAAAACAATGTGCTTACTTATGCTGTTGTAAAAAATGCCAATCAGGCCATCGTTACCGAAAAGCCATCCATCAATGCAAACCCAAAAGTAATTTTGCAGCAATGCATTATTGATAATGCTTTTGATGCAGGCATTCTATGTGTAAACAGCAGTCTGCAGGCCAGGAACAGCCTTATCAGCAATTGCGGTAGCAATATTAATATAAATTATGGTGGCATTTATAATTTTACACATTGCACAGTAGCAGCATACTCCACCAATTTTTTAAACCATAAAAATCCGGCACTTAGCGTTAATAATTTTACGCAGCAGGCTGGCGCCACTTTAACTGCAGATTTAAATGCAGTTTTCCGCAACAATATTTTTTGGGGCGATGGAGGACTTGTAGATAATGAGATTTCAGTTAGCAAACAGGGAGCAAATACCTTTACTGTTTTATTCGAAAAGAATATTTACCGTTCCATCACTGATCCATCCAACAGTATTTTAAATGGCAATATTAAAAATGCCGATCCTTCGTTCGACAGTATCAACATCAGCAAAAATATTTTCGATTTCAGGATAACAAAAAATGGAACTGCGCCGGGTATAAATGCTGGCAATGCAACCGGCTTTCTTAAAGACCTGGATGATAAAAACCGCAATGTGGGTTTACCTGATATTGGTTGTTATGAAAAACAATAAAAAAAGCAGCCCCCTCGATCCCCCAAGGGGGAAGAAAACCGAAAGGGTAGAATAAATTTTTAAACAATTTTTTAGATTGAACTGTTATAAAATAAAATAATCGCCAAAATCTCAAACATAGTCTTCTACACTTCCTCCGCCGCCTGCTGGCCGAGAGATAGAGGGGGCCTGGTTGAGGTGAGGCCAAAAAAAATTAATCATGATAAAATTATTAGCCATTAGTACCGTATTACTGTCCTGCACTGTTCAGGCAAATAAAAACGCCGATATGAATACAACCGAAACAAAAACAACCATCAATACAACAAAATCCATCTACGATTTTAAAGTGGAAGCATTGGATGGCAGCACGATTGACTTTTCAACCTTTAAAGGGAAAAAAATATTAATTGTAAATACTGCCAGCGAATGTGGCTACACAAAACAATATGAAGGGTTACAAAAACTGTATGATACCTACAAAGACAAATTAGTTATCGTTGGTTTTCCGGCAAATAATTTCGGCGGGCAAGAACCCGGCAGCAATGCAACCATTAAAGAATTCTGCAAAAAGAATTACGGAGTTACTTTTCAAATGGCTGCAAAAATATCCGTAAAAGGAGATGATTCAGCTCCTATTTATAAGTGGCTTTGTAACAAATCAGAAAACGGTGTTTTAGATGCTGAAGTTGGATGGAATTTTGGTAAATTTTTATTAGATGAAAAGGGAAACCTGATGCAATATTTCCCCAGCAAGGTTACACCAATGAGTGAGGAGATTACAGGTAAATTGTAAGAGCGAAAAAATATTTTTAAGCGGGTATAATAAAGTTATATCCCCTTTTTTTTGCCTTTTATTTTGTGGTTTCTCTTTCATAATTCCATAAAAAAATATTATCTTTATAACAATATTAAAAATTGATTTATTATGGGGTTGGTATATGCAGATATTGAGCTTATAAATGGTGACGATTTAGTGCTTGCTCGAAAACATATAATTGGTGAAGACGAAATAAAACGCATGCATGTGAATATGTTGGTTGATACCGGCAGCGTTTATATGTGCATTAATGAAACGGTTCAGGAGCAATTACAACTTGAAGTGGTAGAACAGCGTAAAGGGCAGCTTGCTGATGGTAGTGTAGTAGAATACAATGTGGTTGGGCCAATTGAAGTACGTTTTAAAAACCGCCGTTGTGTTGTTGATGCGATGGTGATTCCCGGAGATAATGAACTTTTATTAGGTGCTATACCACTTGAAGATATGGATGTGCTTATAAATCCTTACCGCAGAGAGTTAATCGTTAATCCTGATCATCCATATTTTGCACAGATGAAATTGAAATAAAATGGGAAAATGATCGAAAATAAGAAGCAATACAGTATTACCAAAACAAAAATTCAGAAGATCGAGGCTGTCATTTCAAAAAGTAAAGACAATCTCTTAAAAGCCAAAGCCGCAATTAACTCTTTAATTCAAATGAGAAATCAGATGAAAAAAGAAATAGCCGAATACTTGTTATAAATCTAATGAATTACATTACTACCATAGAGATTTCCAAAAAACATTTTACAAAGTTTTAAGTAATCAACCGGACTTGGGCTGTAATTAATCCTATGACCAGTATTTGTTACTTTTTGTAAATTTCCAATCCGCTTATTTTTTAAATCGAAAACTAATTCCAACTCTCCCAATTTAAACGTTTTACCTTGTTCATCTTTGTGAAAATTACTACTGGGGTACATCAAAAAAATCAATAGCATCTCAAAACCAATGGCATAATCTTCAATTTGAGGAGATTTGTCTTCTAAATCTTCTAAAAAATCAATTATACATTTATAATTTCCTGCTAATTCTGCAACAATAATGCCTTCAAATATCATACACTGCTTAGGCACATCAATATCAATATTACCGTACCTAAGCTCCATTTGCAAAGAAAAAGATTTTTCTGTTGTATAAATTTGTAAAGCTCGTAAGGAAATATAATCATAAATCACCATTGCACTTATTAAAGGTAATAGACCGTTACGGTTTATAGTATTATTTAAATACCGATCAAATGGGTACTTTTGATTACCATTTTTGATTGTTATTCTATCAATATATTTGTAGATAATTTTATTTAACTTCTGATTATTTTGGAAATAAAATGGTTCATTACTATAAAATTTGTCGATATATCCATTAAAGTCCACATTCGAACCGTACCGATTTTTATAAATGTTTCGTACATTTTTATAATCGCACACTACTACCACTTTATCAAAGTTAAATTTATTAAGCCCGGAGTTTTTTTTGTCAAAATGGGAAGCAAAGACATTTAAAATTCGAAAGATGTGTTCTGGATCAAGCCTATCTAAATCATCAATTATTAATACAACTTTTTTTGCATTGTTTTCCTTTTTATTTTCAATCGTCTTTTCTATTACTTTACTTATAAAATCATCTTCATAAAGGGAGGACTCTGTTTTCTCAATTTTTTCTAAAAAATTCTCTAATGCATTACCTTCATCTCTCTCCTTTAGCCCATTTTCATATTTTTTCACATCTTCAATAAATTCATTTGCCTTTTTATATATTTCGTCCAATTCTTTTCCCACATATGGAATAAATGAGACCAATTTTCCAATAACCTTGCTCGGATTTTTATAGATGTACATTGGAAGAGTATCTTTAAATGCAGGATCAAAGTTTTCAAAATTAATATCGTACTTCATCAATTCAAGAATAATATCGTATTTCATGTATTTAATTATATCCTCGTTTGAAGCAATCGAGTAATTAATAGGACTTATATATATCGTTAGATAATTCTTATCAACCTTAAATTCCTTTTGATTTTCAAAAAAATATTTTAAAAACGTAGTTTTACCTTTTCCGAATTTTCCAGAAAAAAGAATTCTTTCATTAGAATCTAGCTCAAGATGCTCCTTAAATGCAAGCCCTGGTCCTTCAAATAATTCTTTATGCAATTGATCAATCATAACCTATAAGTTTACTCAAAAGTCGTAAAAAACAATAACTAAAGTATCTTTCCCACTCCTATCTTTGCACCCATGCAATTCCAATCCATAACCGGGCAAAAAGAAACTAAAGAGCAACTGGTACAAATGGTACAGCACAACCGGCTTAGCCATGCTTTGTTGTTTTTGGGTAAGGAAGGAAGCGGCGCATTGCAGTTGGCATTAGCATTTGCACAATACATTGTCTGCAAACCTCAACCACCAGAGGTTGATCTTTTTGCCGCAGAACCACAAACAACAAACAACCAACCACAAATAAAAAAAAACGACTCCTGCGGCACCTGCCCCGCCTGCAAAAAAGCAAACGAACTCATTCATCCCGATATACATTTTTCTTACCCGGTAATTACCAGAAAGCCAGGCGAAAAACCCATAAGCACCGACTTTATAAAAGAGTGGCGTGAGTTTATAGTTGCCAACCCTTATGGTAATGTATATGACTGGCTGCAGTTTATTGGCGCCGAAAACAAACAAGGCAATATTACCGCACATGAATGCAACGATATTATCCGAAAGCTAAACCTCAAAAGTTTCGAAAGCGAATACAAGATTCTCATCATGTGGATGCCCGAATTTTTAGGCAAAGAGGGAAATAAATTATTAAAGCTGATAGAAGAACCACCCCAAAACACCTTGTTCATCCTGGTTGCTGAAAATGAAGACCTCGTGCTACCCACAATATTATCCCGTACACAGTTGGTAAAAATACCGATGCTTACCAACCAGGAAGTAGCCGCAACGCTTGAACTTACTGCCGGCGTTAAAATAGAAAAAGCAGAGCAAATTGCCGCCATTGCCGAAGGCAATTATCGGGAAGCCCTGCAATTATTGCAACACGCCGATGATGATTGGGAAGTAATGCTGCGGGAATGGCTGAATGCCATCATACGCACCGGACCCGTTGCCCAGGTAAAATGGATTGAAGAAACCGCCAAACTTGGCCGTGAAAAGCAAAAGCAGTTCCTCAGATACTTTATACACCTGCTCGAAGACGCCATAAGACTGAGAGTAATGGAGCCATCGGCCAACCCACAGGCCCCTGTAGGCGAACAAACCACAAACCACCAACCACAAACCACCAATGACTTTGCCAGCCGCCTCAACAAGCTCTGTAATTTGGGCCAGCAGGAGGCCATTATCAACGAATTAGACAAAGCCAGCTACTATATTGAGCGTAATGCCAACGCAAAAATGCTGTTTCATGCCCTTTCCATCAGGTTGTATCATATTATTAACAACAAATCGTTAATTTTGGTGAACTGAGGCAGAGAGCAGCAGGGAACAGAAATTACTGATTTGAGTTGATGTTTGTGTATTCATAATATTTTGATACCAGCTTTTTCAACAATATTGAGCATCGTGGAGTTTATCCTGAGCTTGTCGAAGGATAACTCACTTGTACGGCAAACCAATATGGAGCTTTTCATGCCGAATAAAGAACCAAAGTACAAGAGTGCGACGCCAATGAAGTTGGGTAACGAAATACAGCTTGGTTAAAAAAAACACTCAACGAAATCCCGATTTATCGGATCTACTAGTAATTCTGCCGCCCGGCTCAAAAATCTCTCCTCCATTTAATTACTAATTTTTAACTACCAAGATATGGGATGTGGAAGCGGAGGTTGCGGAACCTCAAAAGACGGAGCACCGGGCGGATGCCAAAGCCATGGCAGTTGCTCAACAGGCGGTTGTAACCGTATGAACGTGCATGACTGGCTTGCCAACCTACCCTTCAGCGACCCTGAAAGCGGTTGCCGCATAATTGAAGTAAGTTTTAACAATGGCAGCCGTAAAGATTTCTTCAGAAATACCACTTTGCATTATTACGAAAAGGGCGATATGATTGCCGTGGAGGGTGTAAGTGGTTTTGATGTAGGCATGGTAAATATAACCGGCGAGCTGGTGCGCCTGCAAATGAAAAAACATAAGGTTGAGGAAAAAAGTCCCGATATTAAAAAGGTTTTACGCCGTGCCACCGAAGCCGATATTGCCAAAATGGTTGAATCAAAAGCCAGAGAAGCACAGGTACTCATACGCAGCCGTGCCATGGCACGCCTGCTTAAACTGGATTTAAAAATGGCCGAAGTAGAAGTGCAGGCCGATAGCCGCAAAGCCACCTTCTTTTATATTGCCGATGATCGTGTTGATTTTAGAGAGCTTATAAAATTATATGCTACCGAATTTAAAGTAAAGGTAGAAATGCGCCAGATTGGTGCCCGCCAGGAAGCGGGAAAAGTAGGTGGAATAGGCAGTTGCGGCCGTGAGCTTTGTTGTAGTAGCTGGCTTACCGATTTTAAAAGCGTTAATACCAATGCGGCTCGTTATCAAAATTTAAGTATCAATCAAACCAAGTTAAGTGGCCAATGCGGCCGTCTGAAATGCTGTTTAAATTACGAGCTGGATACTTATATGGATGCGCTGCAGTTTTTTCCGGATGATGCAGATATGCTGGAGATGGAAAAAAGCCGTGCCTTCCTGGTAAAAAAAGATATTTTTCGCAACCTGATGTGGTACACCATGCCGGATAGCAACAAACAATATCCTTTAACCATTGAAAGGGTTAAAAAAATAAAAGAATTAAACAAACAAGGTATTCGCCCGGCCGACCTGGAACCGGTTGAAGTAGTAAGCAATAAACCAAAAGAAATTGAGCCAACTTATGCTGATGTTGTTGGACAGATAAGTTTAAAAAGCCTTGAAAAAACTAGCCGCAAAAGAAGAGACCAGGAAAGAGGGCCAAACCAGCCCGGAAGAAACAGGCAAGGCGGTGGCGGAAATCAGTCCGTTGGATCCGGCGGACAGGGACAAAACCGCAATCAGAACCAAGGTGGTAATCAACAAAATCGTGGTGGTGGAAACCAGCAACAAGGAGGAAACCAGAATAACCGTTCATCCGCAGGATCCGGTGGACAAAAACCTGCAGGCGGCGGAGCACAAGGTCAACAAGGTGGGCAACAACCAAATCGCCCTTCCGAAGGAACAGGTGGACAAAACCAGGGTGGTAACCAACGGATTAATCCCAATAAGCAATCTGGGGCTCAGGGACAAAACCGTAACCGGCCCAACAGAGGTGGTGGACAGGGAGGTGGTCAACAGCAAAAACAAAATCCTGGCAATAACAGCGAGGAGAAAAAATAACGAAGTTTTAAAATACACGTCGGGTTTTACACCCAGCGTTTTTAATAAAGACTTTAAATATGGCAACAACTCAATGGTTTTTGATAGAAACCGATAATGACCATCAAGCGGCCACAAAAAGATTTGAAGAGATCAAAGACGCCACAAAAGCTTCTCCTGAACATAAGGAGAAGCTTTTGCTGGCATTTCTTATTAATCGATAAGAAAACAAACTTTGGGATATTCCCGAACTTGACCCGGTAGAACTTATTAAGATAAGAATGGAAGATTTTGGCTATAAGCCATCGGATCTGGCAAATGAATATGGTGATAAAGGTACCATAAGCAAAGTGTTGAATTATAAACAACCACTTTCATTAAATATGATAAGAAAATTCAGCAAAATGCTCCGCTTGCCTTCCGATGCGCTCACTAAAGAGTATCAATTATCCTAACTTTACCTAATTACATTGCTTAGTAAAGCAAATATTCATGTCTATAACAGTAAATAAGCTTACAAAAACTTACGGCGCACAAAAAGCAGTTGATGATATTTCCTTTACCGTAAATAAAGGAGAGATCGTTGGTTTCCTGGGGCCCAATGGTGCAGGCAAATCAACCACCATGAAGATTATTACAGGCTATTTACCGGCGAGTGCAGGTTCAGCAACCGTTTGCGGACTTAGGGTTACTGAAAACAGCAATGAAACAAAAAAGAAGATTGGGTATTTACCCGAAGCCAATCCTTTGTACTTTGATATGTATGTAAGAGAGTACCTGGATTTTGTTACCAATATTCATGCAGTAAAAAACAAAAAAGAAAAGATTGAAGAAGTTATAAAAACTGTTGGATTAACTGTTGAAGCCAATAAAAAAATTGGGCAGTTAAGTAAAGGATATAAACAGCGTGTTGGTTTGGCCGCTGCGTTAATTCACGACCCTGAAGTATTGATTTTAGATGAGCCCACCAGCGGACTTGACCCCAACCAGATCGTTGAAATAAGGGACCTTATTAAAAAGCTGGGCGAAAATAAAACGGTGCTTTTCTCATCGCATATTTTACAGGAAGTGCAGGCTATCTGCGACCGGGTTATCATCATTAACAAAGGAAAAATTGTGGCGGACGATAGTTTAACCAATCTGCAAAAAGGAAAAACAGATGAACATAATGTATTGGTTTCGTTTAAAGAAGATATTTCAATTGAACTTTTACAAAGTATAACAGAGGTATCTGAGATTGAGCAATTACAAAATCAAAATTACAAACTCAAAACGCATAACCCCGAATTTGTAAGAAAGCAATTACTGCAATTGTCTGTAGTTAATAATTTAAACATTGTTTCTTTACAAAGCCAAAACAATAGTTTAGAAGAAGTGTTTAGAAGTTTAACCCAATAATTTTCATTGAGGCTTACTCAATACCCTTTCATGCACTTTTACCTCAAAGTTTTTACGGGCTTTAGAAATTGAGTTAACTACTGTATAAAAGTTTTCTCCCTTATTCTTATAAATACTATCGCCTGGTTGCAATACAACATTCATGGATTCTGGCATTGGTAAAATCTGTCCATCATCTAATCTCATGTCTTTAAAATATTGTTTATGGGTGTCAGTAATAATTTCAACCACTATATTTTTTAAAGCTACATTTTTTACAATGCCTCCTTTTTCCTGTGCCGACATATTTTTTATCAGCGCAAAAAAAGTCCCACCAATTAAAAGAAAGAGCACAATTAACACTGTACCAACGTTAATTTTCTTGTTATACTTTTTATTATACCACATCAATGCAACGGCTATAGATATTATCAGTATAAAAACTAAAACCATTAATATCGTTCCATCCATAATAATCAGTGTTATTTTAATCAGTTCCTATTTATTTATTCTAATAGTTATTGTCCAATTGGACTCATTTCCAAAACCATCTAAATTTATTATTGGCAATTTACCAGCAAATGAATAGTTCACTAAACGCCTTGTAGCTACATCATACTCTATGTCTTTTTTTGAGGCAGCACTAAATTTTGTTTTTTCAAAAATAGCTTCCAGTTGACTGCATAGCGCAAGTGCTTCAGCTTTTGGCATACGAACGGTTTCTGCCTGGTACATCCATTTCTCTTTACCGGTGCTGCTGATATGTGAGGGGTAATATTTTACAACACAATCTGCAAAGCCATTTAACTTTTCGCTTACTGCGTACACCTCATCTTTTTTGTCCAATATTATATCTTGAAATTTATTTGCAGGATTCTCTACCAGTTTAATAATTTGTACTGTAAATTTTTTAGGGTTTAAAGATTCTGATACTTTTATACCTTGCCGGTACCCATAAGTAGTTACAAAGCCATCTTCCTTTGAAGTACCAACAGCCACGCCTTCTAAAAAACCTCTTTTCCAAACGCCGGTAATTGTTTCCTGCCTGGTGATTAATTTACCTGCTCCTTCTTCCAGTCCATCTTTCCATTGTCCATCATAAATATCGCCGTTGTTGTATGTTAATTTTCCTTTTGTAAAAACACCAGCTATACTATCATTTTTATAATATTGGGTAAGCTGTTTTCCTTTTTTTGTCTTCAATTCTATGAGGCCGGTTTTTTTTCCACGCCAAAAATTCCCTTTTTCTATATCGCCATTTTTGTATGTAAATTGTCCTATTCCGTAAGGCGTACCAAATTGCCACTCACCTTCATAAACGTCGCCATTTGGGTAAATTACTTTGGGGTTACCAGTTGCTTTATCGTCGCTATAATCCTGTTCAATAGTAAATAATAAAGCGCCTTTTTCATAAACTGTACTAATGCTCTTTCCGTTTAATTTTCCAGCCACCCAATTTTGCTCAGTAAAATTTCCATTTTTTGCAATTTCTTTTCCTTTGCCTTCTTTCAAATTATCTTTCCAATTGCCTTCGTAAATAGCGCCCTTCCCATTATCGTACTTACCATAGCCGTTTATTTTGTCATCAGTCCAGTTACCTTCGTACAGCGCCCCGTTTTTATACATGTATTTTCCAAAACCTTCTCTTTTGCCATTTATTTTGTATCCTTCAAATTTATCCCCATTAGTGTATGTTTCCGATTCGTATTTTGCATTGGGGTTGGTGCTGGCGGGGATTACTTTTTCCATTTTTTGAGAAGACACAAATACGCCATCTTTATAAATTTCTGTGTAGGTTTCGTTGCTGCTTCTTAAATAATGCGTAACCGTGCCATCAAACCTCCCGCTTTTATAAATGCCAGTATAAGTTTCGCCGTTGCTTGTTGTATAAGTGCCTTCGCCATGATAAACTCCATTAGCAAAATTGCCTTCATAGCTATCGCCATTTTCCAACATTTCTTTTCCTTTGCCTTGCCGTATATCATTTGCCCAATTGCCGGTGTACACTCTACTGCCCAGATAAGCCATTTTGCCATAGCCAGATTTCTTTCCGTTTTTAAAACTGCCTGTATATTTAAAGCCTTTCAAATCAATAAATTCGCCCTCTCCACTTTGGCAATCGCCACTTACACATACATTTAAAAAACTGCTAGTTTCGGCCCTTGATATTTTTATATCGTTCACAGCATTACCATTTCGCTTAAGGCTAATTGTGCTGTTATCATTTGCATCACTAAATAATTTTGAGACTGCATCTAAATTCAATCCTGTTAAGCTGTTGGAATTTAGGGAGGTAATAACATCGCCTGTTTGCAAACCAGCTTTATCGGCCGGGCCATTTTTAAATACAGTTTCTACATTCGTTTGTTTTCCTTGATTGTTGAACGAAAAACCAAAACTTTTTTGGGCATACAAAAATGTAACATTTGCAAAAGCTAAAAACAGTAACGCAACAATTTTCATAAAGGAAATTTAGTTTGATAAAATAAATCACCAATACCAGGTGCAAAAACAAAGTTGCCCCCATACTATTAAATTAAAAATATCAAAAGAAAAGAAAGGGCACTTTTCCTTGTTTTAATTTTTTAATTCCTGCAGTAAAATTAATCAGATTAAGCTGTTAAAATTATACCCCGTATTGGGTATATTAGATTTTTGCTAAATAACCTTATCTGTTAAATTTATTAACTGGTGTAACTGGTTTTATTTTACGAAAATACCGTCTTTCCAAATGCCTTCCTTAGTAGAATTTGTTGCTTTATTATAGAATTTGCCGAAACCGTTTTGCACATCGTTCTTAAATTCGCCAATGTAATAATTTCCATTTGTATAATTGTAAGTTCCCTGGCCTTGCTTTACGCCATTTACAAAATCTCCATCATAAATATTTCCATTGGCATATTTCATTTCGGCTTTACCATTAAACTCGTCATTATCAAACTGGCCAATATAGACTTCGCCGGTTGTTAATGTACAGGTTCCTTGCCCTTTCATTTTCCCACTAACCCAATCGCCTTCATAAACCCCCCATACATAAATAAATTTTCCAAAACCATTAACACAGTTACCCGAAACGCATCCGGTTGAATTTGTGGACGCTGGCGTAACGCCGGGATTAGGGTTTACAAAAACATCGTCTTTCCAGGTACCTTCCTTCAGCATATTTCCTGTTTTGTCATATTCTTTCCCGTAACCATTCTGCTTATCATTTTTAAATCCTCCTATGTAATAATTGCCATCTTTAAGTGTCAAAGTTCCTTGTCCTTCGCTTTTGCCACTAACCCAATCACCGTCATAAATATCTCCATTTTCATATTTGGCTTTGCCTTTACCATTGGGTAAATCATTGACAAACTGACCGGTATAAACCATACCATATTTTGATGTAAAAGTTCCGTTTCCTTCTTTGTTGCCATTAACGAAATTACCTTCGTAACTGCTGCCGTTGTCGTAAGCTTTTTTACCAAAGCCATTAACACAGTTGCCGCTAAGGCATTGGCAAAACGCCATATTGGATGTGGCTATCAGGGCTATTAAAATTATCTTTTTCATAATTGTTGCTTTAAAGATTTAAAAGTTTTTTGCTGCTTATATTAAATGTACAATTCACACGCATGTATCAAATTGCTTTTGCGAACCAATCACTTTAAAATCATGTTTTTCAGCCACCGTTTATTAAACGAACCGCCAACGTTTATCTTTATTTTTAATTGGTTAGTTTTATACGATAAAAATAGACGATTAATACGGTAGCGAACGTACCCTGCATTGGGTATATTAGATTTTTACTAAATAACCCGTTAGTGAAATATTATAACTTATAATTTTTATCTTCGCCAAAAATCATTTAATCATCTAAAAGCAAATCCCTTCAATTTTTTTACAGCTTTGCAAAATGAGTTTAGGGTAACACTAAAATGAGCTACATCGCATCCATTCATGCCCGCCAGATATTAGACAGCCGAGGCAACCCAACTATAGAAGTTGATATTTTAACCGAGAACGAACATTTGGGTCGTGCTGCCGTGCCAAGTGGCGCCAGTACTGGTATACATGAGGCTGTTGAGTTGCGTGACGGCAATAAAAAATTATACGGAGGCAAAGGTGTGCTTAAAGCAGTAAAAAATGTAAATACCATTTTGGCTGATAATTTATTGGGATGGGATGTTGCCGATCAAACCGGTATTGATGCCATGATGATTGCGCTTGATGCAACACCGAATAAAGGAAAACTGGGTGCCAATGCTATACTTGCAATAAGCATGGCGGTTGCCAAAGCTGCTGCGCTTGAAGCAAACCTGCCTTTATACAGATATATTGG
>Ga0209591_10004541_pt1 | contig 15683 bp, 9 predicted proteins | sample MAT01_FD_187207 | JGI IMG/M metagenome (GOLD analysis project Ga0209591, IMG submission 187207) | Freshwater microbial communities from Lake Fryxell liftoff mats and glacier meltwater in Antarctica - MAT-01 (SPAdes) (version 2) | ecosystem: Environmental > Aquatic > Freshwater > Ice > Liftoff... | reverse complement strand
GGAATCGGAGTGGGTGTGGGGGTGGGAATCGGAGTGGGTGTGGGGGTGGGAATCGGAGTGGGTGTCGGGGTGGGAATCGGAGTGGGTGTCCGGGTGGGAATGGGATTAGGTGTCCGGGTGGGAGTGGGATTAGGGGTCGGTTCTGGAATCGGAGTGGGTGTGGGTTCTGGAATCGGAGTGGGTGTGGGTTCTGGAATCGGAGTGGGTGTCGGGATGGGAATCGGAGTGGGTGTCGGGATGGGAATCGGAGTGGGTGTCGGGATGGGAATCGGAGTGGGTGTCGGGGTGGGAATCGGAGTGGGTGTCGGTTCTGGAATCGGAGTGGGTGTCGGGGTGGGAATCGGAGTGGGTGTCGGGGTGGGAGTGAGTTCTGGGTCGCTAACAGCTTTCACGGTAACGATCGCTTTGGCAGTGTCACTAGCGCCATTGCTGTCACTCACCGTATAATCAAACGTCGCCTCTCCTGTGAAATTAGTAGCAGGGGTGAAAACGACATTACTGTTTTGGTTGAGTACAACACTACCGTTGGTTGCATTGCCGACATTGCTAATATTTAAAGCATCGCCGTCCACATCGCTATCGTTAGCTAGCAGTGTTGTTGGAGCGATCGCAATTGCCGTATTTTGATTGGTGGTAGCGGTGTCATCTTGTGCGATCGGTGCATCGTTGACGGCAGTGATTTCCAGCGTCACGATTTGGGAGTCTGTCCCACCTTTACCGTCGCTGACTTTGTAGCTAAAAGTTCCAGCCGCACCATTGGCATTTGCAACAGGAGCAAATACTAATCCTGTTAGTTTATCAACCGTTAAGGTGTTTCCAACTACTACTGCCGTATTATCAGCTAATTGAACTACACCTTTAGTTGTCTCTGGCAGCGCGTCAATTGTAATAGTTAGTGGATCGCTATTTGCATCTGTTGGTGCTGTGATACCCAAGGTTGTAGGGGTGGCATCTTCTAAAACTGTTAGGGTTTTGTCATTGTTTGCTACTGGCGGGTTGTTGCTAGATATCGGCGCGATATTAACATCCACGCTGGCAGTCGATGTAAAGTCAAAAATGTCAAATGCTTTAGCCGTAATAGTTCTGCTACCAACTGTCCCAGAAATATTGGCAAACGTAGCCTGATATTTGTTAGTACCTGTTGGAGCTGCGACAACCGTTTCGTCAGGAGCATCGACAACGCCATTGCCATTGATATCAAAGGAAACACGCACTGATTGAATTGCCGAGTTGTCAGTTGCAGTTAGATCGACGGTCAAAGAACTACCAACGACTATTTCAACGCTAGGCGCTGGTTGGTTAATACTAACCAAGGGAGTTTCGTTATCAGAAGGGCCATGTAATTGTTCTATTGTTTCGCGGGTAATTTCTGACTCTTCAGAGTCCGGCAGTTCTGTACCCAGTTGGTATTCTTTAGCAAAGCTATTTCCTAAATTATCTAAATAGCTCGAGAAATCGAGTTTGATATGGCTCCAGTCATCAAAAGGCAGACTTCTCGAATAGTCTCGGACTAGCTCACCCTTTTCGCCTGGGGAAAGCTGATAGATATAATTCATCAGGCTTTGGTACTTAACCTTGAGGTCGTAAATTGTTTTATTGTAATCGGCACTACCAGGTGGGTTAGTTGTTAAACCATCAAAGCCTCCGTGAAGCAGGCCCAAATTATGACCTAATTCGTGAGCCAACATTTGCCCTTGCTCAAATCCTTGTACATAAGGTGTTTCTTTCTTAATGAAGGAGCCAGGGGCACTGGGATCGGGAATAAAATAGGATAACTTGTTATTTTTTGGGCCTCGACTGCCACTTAGAGAAATGATTAGGTCATTCCCAGGAATAGAATAGCGTTCTTTGCTATCCGGAAATGATATTTCAGCCTGACCTGAATTTCCGGGGAACCCATAAAAATTCGTTTCTGGGTTTTTTACTACAAGGTTGTCTGCAAATATAGCATAATGGAAAGCTAGCTCTCGCGCTCGTTTGGTTGTTGTACCAAAAAAATTATTTTTGATATTTTCAAACGATCTGACGACTATAGGGCGACCCAACGGATCAGGGTCTTTAAAAGTCACTTGGTCATCGGGACCAAAGAAAATACCATGTATGTGGTTGCCAGTAACTGCTTCGGCAATCTCATCGCCTCCTTGAAGATATAGCGGGTTGGGGGCACCTCCTGCCAAAGGACCCATATTTCGATAAAGGGTCTTTCCAGCATCAACGTGAACAGTGATGCCAGTGCTGCCATCTGGATTTGTTAGCGGTGCTTTGGCAAACATATCCACGAGAAAATCGATCGCCTCTGGTTGTGGAGAAAAATCACGCTTTATTGTTGTGCTTCCATTCGTGACCTGATCCGGCTTCAACCAATCAATTTCTAGAAATAGGTCTTTGCGAAGGGGGTTGGCTCCCATTGCTGCCAAGTCGAGATCCACAACCCCATCTTGGTCAATGTCAATTCCATTAGTCTCCCAATCATCTAGCAAGCCATCTTGATCGGTATCCAGATGCTCGGCACGCACGACCATATCCCCTTTATCCGTAGAAACCCAAAAACCAAGCCTGTGGTCGCCTTGTTGTTGTTTGCTAACATCTGTTGTGGCTTTGCCGAGAGGGTCATAGACTGCGATCTTGTCAACTGTGGCGTCGTTAATCTTATCCCCTATTTGAATGGCAGGAATCGGACTGGTTTTATTAAAATCAAGTACCTCAGACGGTGCGGTAGGAGATAGGGGTTTTTCCACTGCAACCCGAACCGTCCAAAGGCCTTCTTGGCCTGAGAAAAAGAAAGGTTCCTTAGTAGTCGGTTTGTTGCGGCTAGGTGTGTTTGGTGTACCAATAAAAGAAACAACGAAGCTATCGCCAGCAGTGATGCCATTCTCTCCCTTATCTAGGTAAGAGACAGCCACTCTGCTGTCCAGATTGAAGCTATCTAAGAATATAGGATTACCTGAGTCGTCGTATCCTAATTCCGCTTTGCGTTCCGTCGTGTTTTCTCCGGCAATGGTAATAAGTGTGCGAAGACCTGATGGATTTTTAATGTTATTGATGCTGGCAAAAATACCAGGACCTTTGCCTCGATCTCCTGCAAAAACAACGATGTTTCCATCATCGCTAATACCCGGACTCATACCCAGTTGAATAAATCCTATACTACCAGGAACTGGACTCGCACTGGCGATATTAACAGACTTAGCTAAGTTGTAATCAAACAACTTAATCGGCGAAGGGGGAGTCGTTCCATCCCCAAGCTTATTTCCAAAGCGCACAACGATTTGTCCGTTGTCAGCAATCATGGGACGCGCTGCTACAGCAGATTGCGGGATTGTGTTATATCCAATCAATGCCTTCTCAGTTGCTAATAACCGATTTACATCGTCTAAAGCAGAGAAAACTACTTCTCCCTTGTTGTTGATGCTTGGCTGACTAAAGACGGTATCGAAAGAATCCAAAATACTGCCAGAAGTCGTTACAATATTTTCAAAATTTTCATCTTTGGTAGCTCCTGGCTTGTCAGCATCCCTGACCCGAATTGCGCTGACAGCGTTAAAATTAGCATTGATTATTGAATCATGAGTTACGATTTTGTTGTCATTATTAATCTGAACAGCCCGTGTGGAATTAGAAGCTACAGAATTACTTCCTGTAATATCTCTAATTGCTTCACCATTGAACGGCCCAGCAAAAATATCAGTTGATATATCGGGAGTCGCCATAAAAGCTACTATGCCAGCATCATTAATCGATGGGTTATCTCCTATACTTTTCCATCCCTTTTCTTTTGTTGAGGCAATAACATCGAATTTGTAAAAAGCGCTCATAAATTATTTCCTTGTCTGTTGTGGTATTTGCATTTCAGAAACAATGAGAATCTTTGTCCGCGTAAACTCAGTCAGTAGCAACCTCGCTTTTATCTTTCAGTGAATGGGCGATCGAACTTTACCCCTGACTAAAAAAGAGCGATCGCTACGAAACTTGGTACAACCGAGGCATAGCATTGAGTAATTTAGGACGTACTGAAGAAGCAGAAGCTAGCTTTAAGCAAGCAGAGGCGCTGAAAGCTAAGTACCAGTAAGATCATGTCCGATCGGGTTTGCGATCGTTTACAGGTGGTTTTGGATCTGGGTTGCTGGTTGAGATGACTGGCTATTATCAGCGATAACAGTTAGCTCATTAGCTCCTTTAGCCTGACTCAAGCATTCCTTGACATTCCCAAACAAATCGCAGTCTATAGGAGTGTCTTTGATAAATTTCCGATCGATCGTTCCTTGGGGCTTATCTGAATTCTTTATGAATTCCTCCTCTAACTTTTTAAAAGCAGCGATCGCTTTGTTTGCTTCCGCATTTACTCCTGTAACCTGCGATAGGACTTTTCTGACTTCCCCGAAACGACTGCGGTTTAAAACAGTGCCTTGTGAAATTATTAGAGCGGTTGTTCCTTCCGGACTCTCTGATTTTGTTTCAACTTCCTCTTGTAGGGTTTCAACAGCCGCGATCGCCTTGTCTATCTTAGCAATATTATTTTTTTGGCGAATTTCTATTTTCTGTTCTCTTGCCTCTTGCTGAGTGATGGCTAATAAGAATCGATCTTGCCAGGAACGGAAGACAGCAGTCCCTGCCGAACCAGCGAGTAAGGACATTGCTAATAAACTCAATACGCTCGCTGGTTCGATAACCACCATAGCAGGAACAGCAGCACATGCACCAATAATTCTTGCGAAAATGCCCAAATCAATTACATTTTTTCGAGTAGCGTAAGCAAGTTTTGCTGCCAATTCATCCTCCGTGGGTGCGTGGGGTCGCTCAATATTGCCTTGCAGGTTCAGCAACTCAAAAACAATCCCGCCAACCCCTCCAGCAATTAGCGTCACTAAAAGCACTACGTAAAATTTGGGATTGTCTAGAGACTTGCTTTTTAAAATTACTTCGACATCCCAATCTGTTTGGGCAACCTGAGTAGAAGGTGCTGGTAGCTTTGCAGGCGGACTTGGTTTATCGCTCTGGGCGCAGGCATCTGTGACACCTATGCTACTGGCTAGGAATAACCCAATCAGAATAGATTTTATGCGTTTCATATTTTAGTTTCTCACTTGGTTGAAAATTTGGGTTTGAGCTATCGCTTTCTACCATTCCAGATAACTAGGATGCGATCGCTCTTCACCATCCCCAGTGAAAATAGTCGTCGCTTTTAGGTTGAAACTGACAGGTTCAACCTACATTGATTCAGTAATAACCCGGATGCGGCAGCGGTGTCTGTGAGTAAAAGTTATAAATAGTTATAACGTGCAAGCAAAATATGCTAGATATTTAAGTATAAATGCTTAATAACCTGCACTTGCGTACAGGAACCACAGCCCTTGCGCTAACAAACCGGAGAATTTTAGATAAATGACTATTGACGAAGCACTTCTTTTCCTAGACTCACTTCTCACACAAGAGCATCTCAACGATGTTCACATACTGGTATTGCGGCAAACTTGGGAAGGACGCTCTTATCCAGAGATTGCCAAAAACGCTGGTTATGATGCCGAATATATTAAGTTTGTTGGTTTTCACTTATGGCAAGTTCTCAGTCGGATATTCGGAGAAAAAGTTACCAAGAGTAACGTTCAGTCAGTTCTGCGACGGAAAGCACAACAGGCACAAATAACCGTCGCATCATCAAATAGCCAACTAATTAGTGATCATATAAATGAAGAAACTTATCAAAATATTACAGAGATTCACAAAGTTGCAACTGACGTAACAAAACTCAACAAATCCCTTGAGTGGGGAGAGGCAATTGATGTTTCCATTTTCTACGGACGTGCAGAAGAATTAGCCTTATTAGAACAGTGGCTAATCATCGATCGCTGTCGCCTAGTGACGCTGTTAGGGATGGGTGGAATTGGCAAAACTACTCTCTCTATCAAGGTAGCAGAACGCATCCAAGAACAATTTGATTATATTATTTGGCGCAGTCTCCGCAATGCTCCATTGATCCTCGACTTGTTGGCAGAACTAATTCAATTTATCTCGAACCAACAGGAAACAAATTTACCAGCAACTGTCGATGCTAGAACCTCGCGACTCATGCACTATCTGCGACAGCATCGGTGTTTATTGATACTGGATAATGTTGAGTCAATTTTACAGGAAGGGGAACGCACGGGTCGTTATCGAAACGGATATGAAGGATACGGTCAACTTCTGCGATGCGTAGCCGACATAAACCATAAAAGTACCCTGCTACTAACCAGTCGAGAAAAACCTATCGGTTTAGGCGCTAAAGAAGGCAAAAATTTGCCCGTTCGCTCATTACAACTGACAGGTTTAACAACCCCCGAAGCACGGGAAATTTTCCAGGGCATCGGGGTTTTTCAAGGGTCAGACTGCCAATGGGATATTTTGGTATCCCACTATGCTAGAAATCCCCTAGCTTTAAAAATGGTGGCTCCAGCCATCCGCGACTTGTTTGAGAGTAGCCTGACTAATTTTTTAGAAGTTTTAAATCAAGGAGCCTTAATTTTTGATGATATTCGCAACCTATTAGACCGACAATTTAATCGTTTATCAAATTTAGAAAAAAATATTATGTACTGGCTAGCTATCAATCGGGAGCCAGTCTCGTTGGCAGAGTTACAACAAGATTTAGTTGCAAAATTCACTGTCAAAGCATTACTTGAGGTTTTAGGTTCTCTGGTTAGACGTTCTCTGATCGAAAAAACCTCAGACGGTTACACTCAACAACCCGTCGTGATGGAATATATGACGGAACGATTAATCGAACAAGTCTGCAATGAGATCGCAAACAGCGAAATTGACCTGATCAGAAGCCATGCTCTTCTCAAAGCTACAGCTAAAGAATACATCAGAGATACGCAAGCTCGTCTTATCCTCAAACCTATTGCCGAACAATTGCTTTTTACTTTTGAACCTCAGCAACTTATAGAAAATCAACTCAAGCCAATTCTGTCATCGCTGCGCGGTAAGCCCAGACTTGAAGCTGGATATGTTGCGGGTAATATTATTAATCTATTGCGTGAAATGCAGACAGATTTAAGCGGTTGGGATTTTTCTAAGCAGAGTTTTGCGAACAATAAGAATTTTTTGACCGCAGAGGGCGCAGAGGACGCAGAGAAGGAGTAAAGAGAGATGTAAGTGTTATTTTTTACTTAGTAAAATTTCTCTAATTCTTTGTCGAAACAAACGCACAGCCGAACGCTGTCCGATGGTTCTGCTTTGTTCGATGAAACCCGGAATTTCGGCAACTGGTAGAAATGGGAAAGCTAAACTGCGATCGCACTTTTGATATTTCCCATCCACAAGTTGATAAACTTGCAGAGATTGCCGCTGATATCTCCAAAGTTCGGGAACCCCAAGAGCAGCATATATGCCATCTTTGTTAACCGAAGAATTCGTATGATCTGACTCTATTGCTAAATCAGGTGGCAAATCTTCTGGGAGGTTGATATTTCTTTTACCTCTGACGCTGGCTTCATTTTGAATGTAAAAACAACTATCAGGTTCGACCGCACGAGTTAAATCTTCCCGTTCGAGAGTCAGAGAACCAGCTTTCATAACTTCGATTTCTAGCTCGTCTGCTGTAGCTTCAATAAAGCTTTCTATCAGTCCTTTCGGAACTTCATGTTCTAGAAGTGGCATTCTAATTTCTAATACTCCTCTATCGTAAGCAATTCTCCAAGCTCTATCGTCCCCAACATCTGCTAGCAATACTTTAAAAGTTGACCAACTGACACCTTTTAAAATAACTCGGTTTTCTGGGGTAATTTGCTGTTCGACGGGAGCTGATGTTGTTGTTACCATTTAACAATTCCTTGGTAGCTTCATCAATTTTTATTATAGTCGATGGACTCAAATTTAAGGTAAAATTTACAAACATAGTGCAGGTATCGGGTAGGGATACGGCACTGCCGTGTCCTGTATTTCATTTTCCTGAAGCGAACAAAAAAGATTTTTTAAATTAACCGCAGAGAACGCAGAGAGCGCAGAGAAAGAGAAAGGAGAGAAATTAATCATTTGAGGAAGAAGCCGAAAAGCTGTTCCTCAAATTACATCTCGCGGACTTAATTAACTGTACAAACTGGCGACATATTCTCCGTAACCATTATAGGGCAAAGTCTCGCGAGTTTCCCATGACCAACTGTTACCGGGGCCGACTACTCTTTCGCTAGCTTGTGACCATCTGGGGTGCGGTTTGTCGGGATTGACATTTGCTTCAAATGCGTATTCGTTGGGGCCGATTGTATTCCAAAATGTGGCGGGCTGTTTTTCGACAAATTCAATTTTGACAATTGATTTCGCGCCCTTGAAACCATATTTCCAAGGAATTACTTGCCGCAGGGGCGCACCATTTTGTTTTGGCAATTTTCGACCATACAAACCTGTGGCAAAAAAGGCTAAATCGTTTGCCATTTCTTCGATTCGCATACCTTCGGTATAGGGCCAAGGATAGAATTGGGACATCAAACCTGGGCCGGGAGTGATTTTTGAGTCGTAAAATGAGGTGAAGCGAACAAATTTAGCGTTTGATTGTGGTTCGACATCAGCCATTAGTAATTTCATGGGAAATCCGACCCAAGGAACTACCATCGACCAGGCTTCTACGCAGCGAAATCGATAAACTCGTTCTTCGATGGGGAATTTTTTGGAGAGTTCGTCTATATCGTAAGTGCGGGGATTTTTTACTAAGCCAGTAACTTCTACTTTCCAGTTTTCGGTTGGCAAAGCTTGGGCTGCTTCCCAAATAGATTTTGTGCCTCCGTATTCATAAAAATTGTTGTATTTTGTAGCTAGGGCTTCGTCGGTAATCGGTCGATCGACTTTCGCAAAGGCAGGATTCCGGGTCAATCCGGCGTATGCTTGGGTTGCCGTGCGATCCAAAGCTGAGTTTGATCCAGAATTGCTCTTACAGCCCGCAAGTGGGAGGAGTGAAGCACTGACACCCGCGCCAATTAAATTGGTCATGAAACGGCGACGGTTGAAAAATGCTGTTTCTGGGGTAATTTCTGAGTCGAGAATTTCCCAAGGTTTAGGAACGCGAATTAAGGGCATAAGTAATAGTTAAAAGTTAGTAGTTAGTTTGGCGACAACTGCCCAAATTTTAATGTTTCCATCGATTGGAGAGTTGACATTGACTGTAGAGAAGTGATCGGAGCGACTTTTGGGCAATGCCTCGCGATTGCTTTGCTGGGCTGCGATCGCAATTACTGTATTCGCAATGACAGTGTAGCTTAATTCGGTAATAACTGAGATATTGCACCATTCTCAAGAACAGGCAAGATGCCTGTTCCACAAAGAATGATTTTATTGTGGGGTGGGCATCCTGCCCGCCCGTACGATCGACCTATTAAACCTTGCTCACAGGAAAGTCAGCAAAAATTTACGCGCGATCGACCGAAGCAATTGTGGCTATAATCTGGGAAACAATTATCATAAAGCAAAGATTCCAATTATTTAATTTGTCCACAGGAAGCGGCACGCACCGCCCCGCTTTCCTCCTCCACCACCCAAAAGTATGATGGGGGTCTCCAGCGGAAAAACAAATGAGTTACTGCATCAATCCTAATTGCCAGAATACCCAAAATCTCGATCGCGCGACAGTCTGCACAAGTTGCGAGTCGAACTTGCTGCTCAAAGGCCGCTACCGAGTCTTTCACACCCTCGGTCAAAGTCTCGCTTGCCGCACCTTCCTAGCAGTCGATGAAGACCAACCAGCGCAACCCCGCTGCGTCATTCAACAGTTCTGCGGCAACCAGCAGTCAGTCGCCGACGGTCAAAAACAGTTCAACCGGACATTTTTGGGTTCGGCTGAGGTACTCGACAAGTTGGGCAAACATCCCCAAATACCGAAACTGCTGGCATCTTTTGAAGTCGAAGGCTGCCAGTATTTAGTGCAAGAATACATCGAAGGCCGCAATTTGGCCGATCGGCTTTCAGAAAAAGGTGTTCTTAAAGAAATTCACATTTGGTATCTGCTGAGCGAATTGTTGCCCGTACTGCAATTTGTGCACGAAAATCAACTGATTCACCGAGATATCAAACCGTCCAATATTATTCACCGCAAAACTCTCCAAACCTCCGCAGCTTTAGCCGGGAAAGAGCATCTACATCCTTGGGATGATCAATCTGGGCTAGTTTTAGTCGATTTCGGCACGGCAATTCCTGCTAACAGCGGGCCGCCCAAAACAGAAACGGTAACGGGTTCTGCCGAATACGCGGCCCCGGAACAAATCAAAGGTGAAGCAATTAAGAGCAGCGACATCTACAGTTTGGGCGTGACTTGCATTCACTTGTTAACGGGAATGTCGCCCTTTGATTTGTTTGACATCAAAGCCGACGCTTGGGCCTGGAGGCATTATTTGAAAGTACCGGTTTCGGCCAGACTCGGCCGCATCCTGGATAAAATGGTGCAGCGAGAACCATCAAAACGCTATCGATCGATCGAAGCAATTCTCACAGACATGAAATACGGCCCGACACCGATAGAGGTGATTGTCAGCAAACCCAAGTGGACTTTAGCTTTGTGGGGGGGAACCGTACTTGCCCTGATTTCAGTAGTGCTGGGTTCTCGCTTGCCATCTCCCGTATCAGAGGCTTTCACTGCTGGTGAGCCTGTTTCTAGCATTCCCGACATTCGGTTCGACCCGCCCCCCATGCAGAATTTCAACACCTCGCCATCGCTGTCACGGCCCGCAGTGCGGACTCTGGCGGAGCAAGACAAAAATCCGGTGTGGGCGGTAGCAGTCACTCCCAACGGCCGCGTCATAGTCAGCGGGAACAATGACGGCACAATTCGCCTGCTGCACAAGCGTCACGGCAAAGTGCTCAAGGTTTTAGGAGGACATTTGGGGCCTGTGTGGTCTGTGGCAGTGAGTCCCGATGGCAGGACGATCGCCAGTGGCGGCGCTGACGGTACGATTAAACTGTGGAATTTCTATTCTGGCCAGTTAATTCGGACGTTGGACGGACACACAGACGGGGTGTTCTCGGTGGTGTTCAGTCCCGACGGCCAAGCCCTCGCCAGTGTCGGCAAAGACAATACTTTGAAACTGTGGCAAGTTGAAGGCGGGGCCGAGTTGCAAACTCTCAAAGGGATTGCAGACGAAGTGCATTCAGTGGCTTTCAGTTCCTATAAAGACACTCTGTTTACTGGCAACGGCGACGGTACGATTAAGATGTGGAATTGGAAGACTGGGGAATTCCAAGCCACTCTCACGGGTCATGTTGATGCTGTTTCGGCGCTGACCATCAACCCGGATGGTAACATTTTGGCAAGTGGCGGCTGGGACAATACGGTGAGGATTTGGGATATCACCACGGATCACGGGCCCGAACCGTCCGGTGAGGTGACTTTTGCCGGTCATACCGATCGAATTCAGTCTCTAGCTTTCAGTCCCGACGGCGCAACGCTAGCTAGTGGCGATTTGAGCGGAACTATCAAGCTGTGGGCGATGGATGGCGGGGAACAGGGCACACTGAAAGGTCATTTTACTTGGGTGGAATTGGCTTTTAATCCTCAAGACAAAACTCTGATCAGCGGCAGTTATGACGACACGATTAAGGTGTGGGAACTGTCTCCTTCTCCTTGATTTTTGCGATCGTCGGCGCTAGTTTTTGATGACTTACCAGCTATTTTTGTCATTGCGTAACTCGCGCGCGGACAATGGGAATATCTATTCTGCGTAAGTCCTGTTTTTGTTGGCGCGGGCGATCGAGTTTAAAGAATCCCCAACCAAATAAATGATTTTGGTTGGGGATTCTGACACAAAATACATCACAGTCGGCGATTGAAAGAGTTCTACGTCCACCCTACATAATTTTAGGGACTTTGAAAAACTCCCCATCGCGATCGGGAGCACCAGCCAAAATACTCTCTCCATTAGCAAAAGGTTGCAAATCGTCCGATCGCATTACATTACTAACATCGATCGCCCGCGTTGTCGGCTTTACCTGACTCGTATCCAGTTCACTCAACTGTTCAAAATAATCCAAAATACCGTTCAGTTGACCAGTAAACTGCTCTTCTTCTTCAGGCGTTAATTCCAATCTGGCTAAATTCGCTACTTTCCGAACTTCTTCTTTGTCAATCATAAACAGCGGTAATTGATAATTGGTGAGTAATTTTGAATTGTGCTTTGTAAGTTCTCAGTTAAATAGGGCTTAAGCATAGGCTAGAAACCCGGTTTCTCCGAAATTTTGCGACATTCACGAGAAATCACGCAAGAAACCGGGTTTCTGAGGTCAGCGTGCGTAACTCCTATTAAAGAGTTTTCAATTCACAGCTTAAGACTTACAACTCACAACTTTTTTTTCTGCAATCAGGCTTGTTGCAACTAACAACCCAGGTTAAAAATACACATCAATCTGCGATCGCCCTGTTGTTTTCAGCCAATTTTGCACCTCAATGTAATTGTTCGGCGCTAAGCGAATAGCCTCCTTCCAATAATCCGCAGCTTTGTCAAACAGCCCTTCCGCCCCTTCAATATTGCCAGCTTCCTTCTCCCTTTCCCCTTGATAGTGATAAATCACAGCAATATTATTCAGCGCTTGCGGCATTCTCGGATTCAGTTCAAGCGCTTCGCTGTAATACTCCAAAGCTTTATCGTGTTCGCCGTTGCTAGTATGGATTAGGGCCATATTGTACAAGACATAACTGCGATCGTAAGGATCTTCCTCAATCTTCAGCGCTTCATGATAATTGTCCAGCGCTTCAGCATATTCGCCATCAGCTTGAGCCGACATACCATCCCGATAATAAGCAAAAGCTTCCTTAGCCTGCTTTTTCGCCGGCATAATCTTCAGAATGATATCGGCCATTACCGTGAAACTTTTGTCAATAAAGTTATCGTTGCGTTGAGTTCTTGGCATAATTCAATTTTTTGGTTAGTGGCTAATCAGAAAAATTAGCCTGTAAAGTTTTCCTATTAATAATTGCGGCACTGTTTTAGTTAAGTAGATAGGCGGGGAAAAACCATAATATCTTGTAGGGGCGGGTTTAGCCGATATCTGTGCTACCAGCCAGTTTATTGCGGCAAAACCCGCCTCTCCCCATCCTAGGTTTATTTGCACTTACCTACTTAGCAGTTTTGTTGAGGGCGCTAAAATTCTAGCAGATAACAACTGCGAACCTTAAAATACGCCCTTGAGTCTAACACTCGCGCAAGTCCCATCTATTTTAAAGAACTATTGTCAGACTTGCCAAAAAAACCACATTTCTTTAACCTATTTCCCGGCTATACGGGCGATCGCCGAAAACCATAGCAATATTTGGCTCCCAAGTCAAGGGCGACAGCAAAAAAAATGAGAAGCCCGATCGACCTTCACCAGCTCCAATTCCCGCAATATATAATAAAAACAATCGGGTAATTTTCACAGAGATCAACCTATGGCTCCGAATCCCACCATTATGCAAGCCGTCGAACAACTTGGCTACCGCGTTACGGTTGGAGACGTGGCGGCAAAAGCTGGATTAGATGTCAATTTTGCCCAACGAGAACTGTTAACCCTCGCCTCCGAAGCAGGCGGCAACCTGCAAGTAGCAGAATCCGGCGACATTGCCTACATATTTCCCAACAACTTTCGAGATATTTTGCGAAACAAATTCTTGCGCTTGCAGTTGCAAGAATGGTGGCAAAAAATCTGGAAAGTTCTATTTTACCTGATTCGGATATCTTTTGGCATAGTGCTGGTAGCTTCCATCCTCTTAATTATTGTGGCGATCACGCTTTTACTCTCCAGCATGAGCAACAACGATAACGGAGGAGGAGGCGGCGGAGGAGGCGACGGCGGCGGCGGAGGAGGAGATGGAGGCGGCGGCTTTTTCTTTTTTCCCTACTTCTGGAACGACTTAATCTGGATATTTTACTGGAACCATGACGAACCTTCCTACCAGCGATCGCGCGTAACCGGCCAAAAACCCCAGATGAGTTTTCTGGAAGCAGTTTTCTCCTTTATATTTGGAGATGGCAATCCCAATAACAATCTAGAAGAGCGCAAGTGGAGCGATATAGCCGCCGCCATTCGCAACAACCGAGGCGCCGTCGCCGCCGAACAAATTGCGCCCTATCTCGACAATCTCGGACAGGGATACACCCGAGAATACGAAGAATATATGTTACCAGCTCTCGCGCGTTTTGACGGCCGCCCCGAAGTCAGTCCCGAAGGGCAAATAGTCTACCATTTTCCGCAATTGCAAACCACAGCCGCCCAGCAAAATGCTCAACCAGTAGCAGCTTATTTGCGAGAAATGCTCTGGCGTTTCAGCCACGCCAGTTCCGGCCAAGTCATGCTTGCAGCCGGGTTGGGAGCCGTAAATCTTGTCGGTGCGTTAGTTTTGGGGAATTTATTGACTAAAAGTGCGATCGCAGGTGGATTTATCAGTTTAGTCAGCGGTATTTATCCAATCCTGCTGATTTACGGCGTCGGATTTCTCACAATTCCCTTAATTCGCTACTTCTGGATTCAGTGGAAAAATGGCCAGATAGAAGCTCGGAATCAAGAGCGACAGCAGCGAGCCATGTTATTAAACCAACCCGATGCCAACTTGCAGCAAAAACTGGCCTACGCCCAGGAATTTGCAGCCGAAAACGTTCTGACTGGAGAAGACTTAGCTTATACCACAGAAACCGAATTAACTCAACAAGAACTAGAACAGTCAGCAAAAATAGATGCCGAATGGCAGCGGCGAATTGGGCGATCGGAAAACTTGTAATACTAATGACAAAAAACAGGTATTTGTGGTTAGGTTTGGTTGCACTGACATCTTGCACTATTTTCAAGAACAGGCAAGATGCCTGTGCCACAAGAAAATTTGTTGTTGTGGAACGGGCTTCTAGCCCGTCAAGAACAGGCAAGATGCCTGTGCCACAATCCAATATCTTTATTGTGGAACGGGCTTCTAGCCCGTTCAGAACAGGCAAGATGCCTGTGCCACAATCCAATATCTTTATTGTGGAACCGACTTCTAGCCCGTTCAGAAGAGGCAAGATGCCTGTGCCACAAGAAAATTTTTTGTTATGGTGGAACGGGCTTCTAGCCCGTTCAGAACAGGCAAGATGCCTGTTCCACAATCAAGATCTTTTATTGTGGAACGGGCTTCTAGCCCGTTGCTGAGAATGCTGCAAAATTTCAATTTTTATTGACCTCATGATTTTTAATACTCCGACTTTTTTTGACAATTTTAGGGCGTTTAAAAATCAAACAATTTTGGTCGTACTTCGAGTCGTGGCGGAGAGCCGCAAGTTCCCACCCTTCCTCCCCCAATTGATTAACAAATAGATGCAGCGAGCCTTGTTTCCAATCTCGCATTTCTTCACCATTTACATATAAACTAATTAGCTTATTTCCAAAAGGATACATATTCGCATCCACCAATAAATACTCCCACTTTTGCATAGAAATCCCTAATTTAGTTAGTCATTAGTCATTAGTCATTAGTCATTAGTAATTGGGAATTGGGAATTGGTAATTGGTAATTATTCTTCCCTCTTCCCTCTTCCCTCTTCCTTCTTCCTTCTTCCTTCTTCCTTCTTCCTTCTTCCTTCCCAGCAGTTACTGGACTGCAATTCTAGCCAAAGCAGCGCCCCGGTAATAGTGCAACAAAATCTGCTGGTAGCCGTATCCCTGCCTGGCCAAATTGTAGGCTCCCCACTGACTCATGCCCACAGCGTGACCGAAACCTTTGCCAG